>Ga0307474_10003462_pt1 | contig 11365 bp, 9 predicted proteins | sample atmos_gasesECM1C_2_FD_203312 | JGI IMG/M metagenome (GOLD analysis project Ga0307474, IMG submission 203312) | Hardwood forest soil microbial communities from Morgan-Monroe State Forest, Indiana, United States - atmos_gasesECM1C_05 | ecosystem: Environmental > Terrestrial > Soil > Temperate... | reverse complement strand
CAGCGGACGCAAGTGCGCGTTCATTGCATCGTCGCCCCGAATTCTTCAGCGACCCCTCACCAACTGCGTCTGCCTGCCAAGCCTCCCATTCGTCTACCCTGACCTGGCGCGAGCACGACGACGGTCGCACCCTGCTTCACCCGATCGTAGAGATCAATCACATCCTCGTTGGTCATGCGTATGCAACCGGAAGAAATGGCCTGGCCGATATATTCCGGCTGGTTGGTGCCGTGTATACGGTACAAGGTATCCTTGCTGCCCTCGTAGAGGTACAGCGCCCGCGCGCCGAGTGGATTTTCCGCACCTCCTGGAACGCGCCGCGGGTACGGGCCAAGCCGGGCCTGAATTTCCGGTGTCGGAATCCAATCAGGCCATTCCGCCATACGGCCGACGGTCGCGATGCCGGACCAGGCCATCGCTTCTTCCCCCACCGCCACGCCGTAACGAATCGCCTTGCCTTGCGGCAGGACGTAGTAAAGATAACGCGCGTCGGAATCGACCAAGATCGTTCCCGACGTCTCCTTGTAGGGGTAGTCAACGATGTGCCGACGATATTGCTCGGGGATACTCGCCTGCGCGTACGGCGCGTTGGCCAGCAACTGCCGATCCCTTTGAGTGAAACTCGCACCCGACGTCGGTGACAGCGTCGATTGCGTGCAATCGGCGAGAACCAAGCCCAGCCCGACCAGTAACCACGCAAGTGCGGACCTCGGCACCTTATGCCCCCCAGCGTGACCTTGCATCATTTGCTCTTCGAATATTGCAGAAATCAAGGCAAAGACTGGAGAGAATAAAGGCTGGAGAGAATGATGTCTGAAGTTACCGGAGGTCGACTTCGGGATCGGCTTACGGCGCGTCGCGGTCTAGAGGCCTGTGATCGGCAGTTCCCACGTCCGCAGCGGATTGCATCGCACATCATAACCTGCGGCGATGCAGTTTCCCTTCGATTGCGATCGAGCGCACTGACCGTGGTTTCCGATTACGCCGGCAGGCCGGCCTTCAGGAGGCCAGCCTCGTGCCGTCTGCGGTCGAGCTCGTGCTTGTAGTGCTGCGTGCCAAGATAGGCGGCCACCGAGAATCGCGGCTCGCGTTTGATGACCTCGGCAGCATGCGCAGCGGCTGCGACTGAATTACCCATTTGCGCGAAAGTGGCGGCAAGGAAGGCATGATGCGTGTGGTCTGACCGCGTCAACCGCGAGAAGGCCTCGACGGCTTCAGCATATTTTTCGGCGCAGTAGCAGGCACGGCCGAGATGGCTCCAGAAGCGCTCCGGGTGATATGGGTTGAGGCGCATCGCCTTCTTGATCCAGTCGATACCCTCCTCCGGCCGCCCCAGCCACGTCAGAAGCTCGCCCTGTTGCACGACCACAAGATCGTAGTTGGGATTGAGCGTGAGCGCCCGCTCCTGATGGTACGCCGCCTTGTCATGATCGTCGCGGTTCAGATTCACGGCGGCGAGAATCCGGTGCACGTCGCTGTCATTGTCATCCAGTGCGAGCGAGAGTTCCAGTTCCGCGCCGACCTGCTCGAAGGTAGCATCGCGATCCGTGCACCAGTCATAAACCCATGTCTGGCCCAGCACGCATGCCTTCCAGGCGTGAGCATGAGCGTAGTTCGGATCGAGTGCGAGGGCACGGTCGAGCAGGCGCTGCGCTTGCTCATTATCAGATCGCGTCGAGCGATGATGCAGCACCTTGGCGGCCAGCACGCACTCGTAAGCAATCATGTTATCCGTGGGCTTGCGTTTCGCGCGGTCTTGCGTGGCCGCTTCGACGCGCCCCTGCAATGTTGCGACGATTGCCCGCGTGATTTCATCCTGGATGGCAAAGATGTCCTCGAGTTCGCGGTCGTAGCGTTCCGCCCAGATGTGCCGGTCGGTTTCCGCGTCGATCAGCTGCACGGTGACACGGATACGGCCGCCTGCCTTCCGCACGCTCCCCTCGAGGACATAGTCGACGCCGAATTCACGCGCCACGTCCTGCACTTTGACGGCCTTCGCCTTGTACACGAAGGTGGAATTGCGAGAGATAACGAGCAGGTCATGGAAACGCGACAGCTCAGTGATGATGTCCTCGGTGAGGCCGTCAGCGAAGAACTCCTGCTCGGAATCTCCACTCATATTGACGAGCGGCAGCACAGCAATGGAGGGCTTCTTCGAGCCTGCCGTCGCAGCTGCGGCATTCTTCGCGAACTCCGCCGCGACGCCGGTGTTTTGCTCAAGCCGAACCCGGAAAACGCGGATTGGGCGCGCGATGTTTTTGACCTGCTGGTCGCCAATATCCTCGAAGGCAATGTCCTCGAGCCGGCCACCAACCTGATCGCATACGGCCGCGGAGACGCAGATACCGCCCGGTTCAGCGAGCGTTTCCAGGCGGGCGGCGATATTAACCCCGTCGCCGAAGATGTCGTCTTCATCGACGATCACGTCGCCCAGATTTATGCCGATACGGTATTGGATCCACCGCGCCGGCAGGACATCCGCGTTACGCCGCGTCATGCGCCGCTGGATCTCGGCGGCGCAAACGACTGCGTCGACGACGCTTTGAAACTCTACCAGCATGCCGTCGCCGGTCGTTTTGATGATGCGTCCGCGGTTCTTCGTAATGGCTGGATCGATGAGCTCAATCCGCTGAGTCTTGAGGCGTGCAAGCGTTCCCGCCTCGTCGATCTCCATGAGCCGACTGTAGCCGACCATATCAGCGGCAACCACCGCGGCAAGTCTGCGTCCAGGTCCGAGATTCACCATCCGTCGGATTCCTTCGCGGTGAATTCTAGCAGATCGGAGCTCCCTTTGCACCCTTGCGAGTCCGCGCCATGGCGCGGCCCGCGCTTCAGTGTGTCACACCAACTTTTGCGTGACCTGCGCCGCATGCTCGCGCAACAGCGGCAGGAAACGCTTTGTCATTTCATCGGTCGAAATGCGGTCGACATGGGCGCCGATATTGATCGCAGCGGCGATGGTGTCATCGTAGCGTTTCACGGGAACCGCAATCGAACGGAAATGCGGCTCGGCCTCGCGGTCAACGAGGGAAAACCCGCGCGCGCGATCGGCGATGATGGCGGCGAGCAAGCGCCTTGGGTCGGTCAGCGTTTGCGGCGTGAGTGCCTCGCGCTTCATCGCTGACAACCGCACCTTCAACTCGGCATCGCCGAGCCGACCGAGCATCGCGCGGCCGACCGCCGTGCAAAACGCAGGCAGGCGGTAGCCGATATCGACGCCGCCGGAGAACATTCGGGTCGGGCTGCCGCGCGCGATGAACACCACGTCGTCGCCGTCGAGCACCGCAAGCGAGCTGATCTCCTGCGCGGCAGCAGCAATTTCATCCAGCACCGGTTGCAGCACCGCGACGATCTGGTTCGAACGCAAATACGCACCGGCCAGCGTCAGCACATGCGGCGTAGGCGCAAACGACTTGCCGTCGCTTGAGACATAACCGCCGTGGGCAAGCGTGAAGAGAATGCGCCGTGCGGTCGCGCGCGGCAGGCCGGCGAGCGCCGCGATTTCGCTCAGCGTCATCGGCGACGAGCGTTCGCCGAAAGCCTGCAACAGCCGCAAGCCGCGATCGAGGCTCTCGACGAAATCAGTGGCACGGGGCTCGCCGTCGGGGCGTTTGGGTTTGACCATCAAAGCCTCTTGCCAGGTTTGGGAGTCGTGCTACGATATTGAACAAATGTTCAATAGACGAACAAGCTAACTTCGACCGCCTTCCATCGCAAGCCTTTTTAGGATGAGGTGACGCGCCATGATGAGCCAGGAACAGAACGACCTGATCACCCGCACCGGACCGAAAGACCCGTGCGGCAAATTGATGCGGATGTACTGGCAGCCGGCAGCGCTGCTCGATGAACTCGAGGGGCCGCGGCCGGTGCGGCCCGTCAAATTGCTCGGCGAAGAGCTCGTGCTGTTTCGCGACCAGCAGGGGCGCTACGGCTTGATCGAGCGCCACTGCGCGCATCGCGGCGCTGATCTCGCCTTCGGCCGGCTCGAGGGCGGCGGATTGCGCTGCGCGTTCCACGGCTGGCTGTTCGATGCGTCAGGGCAATGCCTGGAGACGCCGGCGGAGCCGAAGGATTCCAAACTCTGCCACGGCATCAAGCAGCGCGCCTATCCGGTCGTCGAGAAGGGCGGCATCCTCTGGGCCTATCTCGGCGAAGGCGAACCGCCGGCCTTTCCCGAGATCGACTGCTTCGTTGCGCCCGGCAGCCACACCTTCGCGTTCAAGGGCCACATCAACTGCAACTGGCTACAGGCGCTCGAAGTCGGCATCGATCCGTCGCACGCCTCCTTCCTGCATCGCTTCTTCGAAGACGAAGACACCTCCGCGGCTTACGGCCGCCAGTTCCGCGGGGCGTCGGCTGGCACCGAAATGCCGATGACGAAAATCCTGCGCGAATACGATCGCCCGATCATCAATGTCGAGCAGACCGAATATGGCCTTCGGCTGATTGCGCTCCGCGAAATCGACGACGAGCGCACCCATGTGCGCGTCACCAATCAATTGTTTCCGCACGCCTTCGTCATCCCCATGAGCACGGAGATGACGATCACGCAGTGGCACGTGCCGGTCGATGACGAGAACTGCTACTGGTATGCGATCTTCACGTCCTACACGGCGCCGGTCGACAAGACGAAGATGCGCGAGCAGCGGCTCGAACTTTATGAGTTGCCCGACTACAAGTCGCGCAAGAACAAGTCGAACGACTACGGTTTCGATCCGCATGAGCAGCAGACCGAGACCTATACCGGCATGGGAAGCGACATCAACGTGCATGACCAGTGGGCGGTGGAGTCCATGGGGCCGATCCAGGATCGTACCCGCGAGCATCTCGGCACGGCCGACAAGGCGATCATTCAATATCGCCGCCTGCTGCGTAACGAGATCGAGAAGGCGAGCATGGGCGAAAAGCCTTTCATGTTCCTCGACGCCGCGCACGCCAGGAGCATCCAGGGCCCGGCGACGATGGACGGCATCGGGCCGACGCGCGGCTGGGAGACGTTCTGGATGGAGGTCGACGTCAAGCGCCGCCGCGGCGCGCCCTGGGTCGCGCCAGTGCCGGATGAGATCGCCGACAAGACGCCACAGTTGAGGGTGGTGTAGTGATTCGTTTTCGTCATTGCGAGGAGCGCAGCGACGAAGCAATCCAGTTTGCTTCGGCACGAGACTCTGGATTGCTTCGCTACGCTCGCAATGACGGAAAGGTAGTTGCACAGTGACCTTCGTTGAGCGTCACGGCCTGTGGACCGGCGAACAGAAGGAAGCGGCGAGCCGGCTGCGTCGCGCCGTTGAAGAGCACGAGCTCGAAACCATCAGGCTCGCATTTCCCGATCAGCACGGCATCCTGCGCGGCAAGACCCTAGTGGCGAGCGAAGCGCTGGCCTCGCTCGAAGGCGGCTGCTCCATCACCACCACGATGTTCGCCAAGGACACCGCGCACCGCACGGTCTTTCCGGTGTTCACGACCGGTGGCGGCTTCGGCATGCCGGAGATGGAAGGCGCAGCCGACGTGCTGATGGTCGCCGATCCCACGAGCTTTCGCGTGCTGCCATGGGCGCCGGCGACAGGCTGGCTGCTCTGCGACGTCTATTTTGCCGACGGACGCCCGGTGCCGTTTGCGACGCGGCACATTTTCCGCGGCGTACTCGATCGACTCGGACAACGCGGGCTCGATTTCGTCGCCGGCCTCGAGGTCGAGTTTCACATCTTCAAGCTCGAAAATCCGAAGATGGCTCCGAGCGATGCCGGCCAGCCCGGGCAGCCGCCGGACGTCAGCCTCTTGTCGCATGGCTATCAATACCTGACTGAGCAGCGCTACGACCAGATGGCGCCGGTGCTCGACATCATCCGGCGCGATGTGCTCGCACTTGGCCTCCCGCTCCGCTCGGTCGAAGTCGAGTTCGGACCGAGCCAGTGCGAATTCACCTTTGCGCCGAGACGCGGACTCGAGCCCGCCGACACCATGGTGCTGTTTCGCAGCGCCGTAAAACAGATCGCGCGGCGGCACGGCTATCACGCGACCTTCATGTGCCGGCCAAAACTGCCGAACGTGTTCGCCTCCGGCTGGCACCTGCATCAGTCGCTGGTTTCGCGCGCCAATGGCGAGAACGCGTTCATGGCGAAGGCGGCCGATCAAGCGCTGAGCCCGCTCGGCCGTCACTATCTTGCGGGGCTGTTAGAGCACGCGCGCGCGTCGGCGGTATTCGCAACGCCGACCATCAATGGCTACAAGCGCTACCGTGCCTATTCGCTGGCGCCGGATCGCGCGATCTGGGGCCGCGACAACCGCGGCGTGATGGTGCGGATGCTCGGCGGGCCCAATGATCCGGCGACGCGGCTCGAAAACCGCATCGGCGAACCCGCCGCCAATCCCTATCTCTACATGGCGTCGCAAATCCTCGCAGGTCTCGACGGCGTGGATCGCGCAGTCGATCCCCCTCCGCCCGCCGACACGCCTTACGAAGCCAACGCGCCGGCGCTGCCGAAGACCTTGCGTGAAGCGCTCGACGCGCTGAAGGCGGACACGTTCTTCCGCGACAAGTTCGGCGCAGGATTTGTCGATTACTACGTCCAAATCAAGAACGCCGAACTCGAACGCTTCCAGGCCGAAGTGTCCGACTGGGAGCAGCGCGAATATTTCGAGATGTTTTGATGATCCCTCCCCCGCGCGGCCTTTCTTACCCTCTCCCCTTGCGGGAGAGGGTGGTTTCGAGCGTTAGCGAGAACCCGGGTGAGGGGTCTCTCTCGATAGATAGCAACCCCTCACCCAGCTCGAATTTCGCGGAGCCTGTCATCGGGCGCGCATTTCGCGCGACCCGTTGGCTCATTCGCGCCACGCTCTCCCGCAAGGGGAAAGGGTAGAGTGCGCTCGCGGGGAGGGATAAGAACGGCTACATCGTTCCCTGGCTCAAAACACCAACTGTGTCCGCGCGCCGACCCAGTCGATGACGGCGCCGCGATAGTTTGGCCCGCCGAAGAATTGCGGATTGTCGACCACGACATGCTCGTAATCGAGCATGAATTTCATATTCAGATTCGGATACCAGTTGAGGCCGAAGCCGTAGCTCGTCTCCTTGCCGCCGCCATAGGTGGTGGTGCCGCCGGTGAAGACACCCGGCGCAGAATAGGCCGGGCCGAGCACGGCGGTGGTCAGGAACCGGCTGTTGAGGTTGACGACGGTGAAGCGCGTTGCAAGCTCCAGCGCGCCCCAGCCGGACGACCCCCACACCAGCGGTGCTTCCGGGATCACGCCGGTATAGGCGCCGCGCGTCGGATCGTAGTGCCTGACGCCGCCGATCGAGTAGCTCGCCTGCAGATAGCCGCCGTCGAAATTGAGCGTCGGCCCGGGAACGCCGCCTTGCAGATTGCCTGGCGCGGTCGGCACCGCGGCGCGCGTATCGATCGTGTAATGATAATATTCGCCCTGCGCGAAGAAGTTCTTGTAGGTGCCGGCGACTTCGGCGCCGAACACCTGCCCGCCGCGCGCCGGAATATTGCCGGTCGCGAGGAACGAGGTCGGATCGACGCGAAACTCCGGTCGGTCCGACAGCGAGATCGCCTGCAGATTGGCGCCGACGCTTGGCGCAAACAGGTTGGCGTAGTTGAAGCCGACGTGGAAGGTCGCATCCTTTTGCGCGATCACCTGATAGGCGCCGCGCGTGAGGAACGCGAGCTGCGGCCCGTTGCCGGTCATCTGCGCCGAGGTAACGCAGGGCGTTCCCGCCGTGATCGCCGTGGTGCCGGTGTTGCAGGAGGCGCCGGCGGTATGAAGGTCGCCGGAATTGGGGCCGGTCAGGAACGCGCCGAGCCAATAGCGGTCGTTGTTGGAGCGCACGTCGATCGCCGAGCGGAAATCGCCGCCGCCGAAGAGCGTGGCGACGACCTGCGAACTCGACCGCTCCATGAACATGATGTCGTTCGAGCTGGTTGCCTCTTCCATCGTCCACGGCACGTCCATGATGCCGAAATCGAACGCGACCGGGAATTGCTGCCCGTGGCTGTAGAAGCCGTTGTAGGTGATGAACGCGTTCTCGACGCCTGAGAGAAACGTGTTGCTCGTCGTCGGGCTGGTGCTCGAATTGGCACTGGCGAGCGCGTTGTTGATGTTGCTGCTATCGGATGAGTTGCCGAGGTCATAGACGAAGGCGTAGTGCCAGTCGCTCTGGAAGGTGCCGATCACGCCGATGCGGGCGCGGCGCAGATCGATGCCGTCGGAAAGACCCTTGCGGTCGAGCGTTTCGGGCGCGGGGTTGTAGCCGGTGTAGCCGCCGGTATCGACCTGAAGACGGCCGAACAGTTCGACCGTGTTCTCGCCGGTCGCGTCCGAAAAGCCGAAGTGATAACCGCGGTCGTAGGTCATCAGCACTTTCGCCGGTGTTGCCGGCGCCGGCAGGCCCTCCGGCAAAATCGGCGATGGCGGCGGCTCGGGTGCCGGCGGCCGCCGCTCCGCAACGGTCGTCGCAGGCGGCTTCTCCTTGCGCAGCCGCTTGATCTCCGCCTGCAAGGACTTGATCTCGCTTTCGTGCCGCGCCTCCAGCTCCTGCATCTTCGCTTCCAACCTCTGAAGCGCTGCCGAATCGTCCGCCCGCGCGCTTGTGCTTGCGAGCATGCTCGACGCGATGAGAAGGGATGAAGTGGTGCGCAGCGACGATCGCACGCGTTTCGAAGCGGCGTACCCGCGAAGTTCCGAACTCATAGTGCCCCCAAAGCCGGATCTGGAATGGGTGCATCAAGATCAGCAGAAAATCCGCTGTCAAATCGGGGACAAAGCCGGTTGCGTTTGGCGATCAGGCGATAACGGAATGCTTTATCCGTCGCGCGGCGAAGAAGTCTTTTCTCATGAAAAAATCTTGACGCCGCGGTGGCAAACGCGGCGCCTAGCGCCGCCTATTTGAAGTTCCTGCACCACAAGCGGCGAATTCGAACCAGGAACTTCAAATAGAAAGCGGCACTAGAATCATGGATCTGCTAGTGCCCATGACTTTCCGAAGTTCGTGAAAGGTGCGTGCTGAGGTGTAACACGAACTTCGGAAAGTGGGCACTAGGCTCAAATGCCGAGATAACGGTGCTGCAGATCCGGCTCGGCGATCAGTTGCTCCGACGTACCGCTCCACACGCTGCGGCCGCGCTCGATGATGTAATGACGGTCGGCGATGCGCGAGAGATTTTCGACATTCTTGTCGATCACAAGTACCGACTGGCCGCGGGCTTTGAGTAGCGACAGGCAATTCCAGATCTCTTCGCGGATCAACGGCGCGAGGCCCTCCGTGGCTTCGTCGAGAATCAGCAGCCGCGGGTTGGTCATCAGCGCACGCCCGATTGCGAGCATCTGCTGCTCGCCGCCGGAGAGCTGATTGCCCATGTTGTTGCCACGCTCAGCGAGGCGCGGAAACAGCGTGTGGATTTTGTCCAGCGTCCAGGGATCGCCGGCGCCAAGGCGATTGGCGGACGCCGCGACGAGATTTTCGCGCACGGTGAGATTCGGAAAAATCTGGCGGCCTTCGGGCACCAGCCCGATGCCGAGCTGCGCGATCCGGAACGCGGCCATTCCGCGCACGTCCTTGCCGTTGAGGCGAATGTTGCCCGCGCGCGGCGGCGTCAGCCCCATGATTGAGCGGATGGTCGTGGTCTTGCCCATGCCGTTGCGGCCCATCAGCGCGACCATCTCGCCGGCACCGACCGAGAGAGAAAGGCCGAACAGCACCTGGCTGAGACCGTAGCAGGTCTCGATTGCGTCGACTTCGAGCAGTGGTGCTGCGTCAGCCATGGGCGGTCACCACATGCTGGTCGCCGAGATAGGCGCGCTTGACCTCTTCATTGCTGCGGATCGCGGCCGGCACGTCGGAGGCGATAACGCGGCCATAGACCAGCACAGTGATGCGGTCGGCGAGCGCGAACACCGCGTTCATGTCATGCTCGACCAGCACGATCGTGACTTCCTTGCGCAGCTCCGCGAGCAGCTTCACCATGCGCGACGACTCGGTCGCACCGAGACCGGCCATCGGCTCATCGAGCAGCAGCAATTGCGGCCTGGTCGCGAGCGCGACCGCCAATTCAAGCTCGCGCTGCTCGCCATGGCTCAACCTGGAGACCAGAACATCAGCGCGGGCGCCAAGACCCACCCGATCGAGCGCAGCATGGGCCGCATCGCGAAGCGCCTTCTCCTTGCGCGCATTGCCGAAGAATCGAAACGAATGGCCGCTTCTCGCTTGCGCGGCGAGCGCGACATTGTCGGCCGCGGTGAAGTTCGGCAACAGCGAGGTGATCTGGAACGAGCGTGCCAAGCCCAATCGGCTGCGCTTCCAGGCCGGCAGATGCGTGACGTCTTCTCCGGCAAAACGGATAGTGCCGGCCGAGGGGCGCAGCTGGCCGATCAACTGGCTGATCAGCGTGGTCTTGCCCGCGCCGTTCGGCCCGATGATCGCGTGCAATTCGCCCTGCGCGATGTCGAGCGAGAGATTGTCGGTGGCGACGATGCCGCCGAAGCGACGGACCAGATTTTCGATGCGGAGCAGCGGTTCAGCCACGGGAGAACCTCCCGACCAGACCCATGATACCGCCGCGGCCGAACAGCACGATCAGGAGCAGCAGCGGCCCCATGATCATCGCCCAATATTCGGTGACCTGCGACAGGAATTCTTCCAGCAACAGATAGACGATGGCGCCGACGACGGGACCGAACAGCGATCCCATGCCGCCGAGGATCACCATCACCATCAGATCGCCGGAACGCGTCCAGTACATCACGGCCGGGCTGATGAAGTCGGTGTTGTTGGCGAGCAGCGCACCCGCAAGGCCGCACATCGTGCCTGATATGACGAAGCACACCAGCTGGTAGCGCGTCGCCGGAAAGCCGATCGCCTGCATGCGCTGCTCGTTGGAGCGCAAGCCCTGCACCACAAGGCCGAAGCGTGAATTGACGATACGCCAGACCAGGGCGATGCCGCCGAACAGGCAGAACAGGCAGAGGTAATAGAATTGCACGCGATTGGAGAGATTGATCAGGCCCCCGAAGGTGCTGCGCTTGTAGATCGTCAGCCCATCGTCGCCGCCATAGCGCGACAGGCCGGAGGCGACGTAATAAGCCATCTGCGCAAAGGCGAGGGTGATCATGATGAAGTAGACGCCGCGCGTGCGCAGCGACAGCGCGCCGATCACAAGCGCAAACAATGCTGACGCCAGCAGCGCGACCGGCCACTGGATGAAGCCGGAGCCAAATCCTTCCGCCGCGAGAATGCCGACCGCATAGCCGCCGATACCGAGATAGGCCGCATGACCAAAACTCATCATGCCGCCATAGCCCATGATGAGATTGAGGCTGACGGCTGCAAGCGCGAAGATCGCGATCCGCGTGAACAGCGTCAACACGA
>Ga0307474_10003461_pt1 | contig 11365 bp, 11 predicted proteins | sample atmos_gasesECM1C_2_FD_203312 | JGI IMG/M metagenome (GOLD analysis project Ga0307474, IMG submission 203312) | Hardwood forest soil microbial communities from Morgan-Monroe State Forest, Indiana, United States - atmos_gasesECM1C_05 | ecosystem: Environmental > Terrestrial > Soil > Temperate... | reverse complement strand
CATCATCGGGCGCCTCTTCCGGGAATTCGCCGTCGTTCTTTCCTCGGCCATCCTCGTCTCGATGGTCATCTCCCTCACCACCACGCCCACCATGTGCGCCCATCTGCTGAAAGCACACCAGGAGGGCGAGCGCCACAACTGGTTCTACCGCGTCAGCGAGCGAACCTTAAGTGGCCTCGTCGCCGTTTATCGAGTCTCGCTCTCCTGGGTAATGGACAACCCTCTGCTCACCATCATTGTCCTGATCCTTACCATCGCTCTCAACGTCGTGGTCATCGTCCGCATCCCCAAGGGTTTCTTTCCCCAGCAGGACACCGGCGTCATTATGGGCATGGTGCAGGGGCCCCAGGACGCTTCCTTCCCCTTCATGAACTTCTCCGTCAAGGAACTCGTCGGTGTCATCAAGCAGGACCCCGCAGTGGATCACGTCAACGCCTATACCGGGCAAGGGAACGGGGGATTCATCTTCATGGCTCTCAAGCCGTTGGGCAAGGAGCGCAAAGAAGACGCGTTTGCCATCATCAATCGCCTCCGGCCAAAGATGAATCGGCTGCCGGTCGCGTCGGCCTTCCTGCAGGCAGCCCAGGACCTCCGCATCGGCGGCCGCGGCAGCGCCGCCCAGTATCAATACACCATTCAAACCGAGAATGTGCCCGACCTCGCGCACTGGGGTCCAGTCCTGCTCGCCGAGATGAAGAAGCTGCCCGGTTTGCAGGACGTCAACAGCGACCAGCAGAACGGCGGCCTGCAGGAACTGCTCACGTACGACCGGACGACCGCCGCGCGCCTCGGCCAGACGGCCCAATCGCTCGACCGCTCGCTCTACAGCGCCTTCGGGCAATCCGAGGTCTCGGTCATCTACACCCAGTTGAATCAGTACTACGTCGTGATGGAAGTCGCGCCCCGGTACTGGCAGGATCCTTCGGGCCTCAACAGCCTCTATTTCACCCCAGGCGGCAGCAGCGGACGTGCCGGGCTCAACTCCGTCTCCCCGCTGCTCACCACCATGAAATCCCGGACCGGCACCACGCCGCTGCAGGTCAACCACACCGGCCTCTTTCCCAGCGTGACCGTCTCCTTCAACCTTGCACCAGGATTGTCGCTCAGCGACGCTACCCGCGAAATCACCGAGATGGAGACCAGCCTCGGAATGCCCTCAACCGTGCATGGCTTCTTCGCCGGCACCGCCCAGGCCTTCCAGCAGTCGCTGGCCAGCGAGAAGTACCTCGTCATCACGGCACTTCTCGCGGTCTACATCGTCCTGGGCATCCTCTACGAAAGCCTCGTTCATCCCATCACAATTCTCACCACGCTCCCGTCAGCCAGCGTGGGCGCCATGATCGCGCTCATCTTGTTCAGCATGGATCTGAACGTCATCTCCATCATCGGCATCATTCTCCTCATCGGCATCGTCAAGAAGAATGCCATCATGATGATCGACTTCGCCTTGATGGCCGAACGCCAGGAGGGCAAAAACACCTACGACGCCATCTTCGAAGCCTGCATGCTGCGATTCCGCCCCATTCTGATGACCACTATGGCGGCCATCTTCGGCGCGCTGCCGCTGGCCTTCGGCACAGGCACTGGATCGGAGTTGCGCCGGCCGCTCGGCATCACCATTGTGGGCGGCCTTGTGCTCAGCCAGTTGCTCACGCTTTACACCACCCCGGTGGTCTACCTGACCATGGATCGAATGCGCCTGCGTGTGCTTGGACGATCCCGTGACTCGCTGCCGCGTGAGCCGGCAGGAGCCGCCTCGTGAGGCAAGAAACTATGAACGCATTTCATCCACATCGACGAATCGGAAAGACAGCGGCAACAGGCTCGCTTCTGCTCGTCGCTTTTCTGTCAGCCTGCCAGGTGGGACCGCGTTACCAGGCTCCCGCCCCTCCGTCCGTCACCGCGCCGAATTACAAGGAATCGACCGTCAACTTCAAGGATGCGGATGGATGGAAGGTTGCCAGCCCGCAGGACGCGATGATTCGCGGGAAGTGGTGGGAGATCTTCAATGAGCCGGAATTGAACGCGCTGGAGGACCAGCTCAACGTCGATAACCAGAACATCAAACTCTCGTTCAATAACTTCATGCAAGCTCGCTCCATCGTTGCTGAAGCCAAGGCGCAATACTGGCCAACCATCACGGTCGGCGCCGGCTGGAGCCGTTCAAAGTCATCAGGAAACCTGCGCAATTCATCGCAGGCCAATACGGGCGCGACCTCGACGTTGTGGAACCTTCCCGTCAATGTCTCGTGGACTCCTGACCTTTGGGGTAAGATCCGCAACCAGGTCCATTCTGCCGAATACGGAGCGCAGGTCAGCGCCGCCGATCTCGAACTGGAGAAGCTCACCGAGCAGGCTTCTCTCGCACAGTTCTACTTCGAGATTCGCGGGCAGGACAACCTGCAACAAATTTTGGACGAGACCGTAAAGGCGGACCAGAAGGCTCTCGATGCCGCTCAGGGTGCTTACGATGCGGGTACCGGCGACTACATCTCCGTCGTCGAGGCCCAGGCGACGTTGAAAGCTGCTCAGTCATCGCAAATCAACGTGGGCCTGCTGCGCGCCCAATATGAACACGCCATCGCCACGCTCGTCGGCAAAATCGCCACCGACTTCTCGATTCCGGTGCGGGCTATGATCTACACTCCGCCGGCGATACCGACGGGTGTCCCCTCACAACTGGCGGAGCGTCGTCCCGACGTGGCAGCCGCCGAGCGCACGCTCGCCGAGGCCAACGCCACCATCGGCATCGGTTACGGAGCCTTCTTCCCCCAGGTCACGCTTGGCCTCGGCGGCGGCCTTTCGAGCTCGACGTTCAAGCATCTCTTCGACATCACCAGCCGCACCTGGTCGGTCGGACCCTCGGTTTCGCAGGTCGTCTTCAACGGCGGCCTGTACCGCGCGCAATTGCATCAGTACGAGGCCATCTATAACGGCGACCTCGCTACCTACCGTCAGACCGTTCTCACCGCCTTTCAGCAGGTAGAAGACGCACTCTCCTCAACCAGAATCTATTCCCAGCAGATCCTGGCCCAGGAAGACGCCGTCAAGTCGGCGCAGCAATTTCTCGATCTGGAGATGCAACGCTACCAGTCAGGAGTCGATCCTTTCGTGGATGTCGTAACCGCGCAAACCACTCTTTTGGGTGACCAGGTCACCTTGAATACGCTCCACGTGAGCGAGATGTTGTCTACGGTCCAGCTCGTGCAGGAGCTCGGAGGCGGATGGGATCGTTCGCAGCTTCTATCGCCCACGCAGGTAGGCGCGAAGACCTCCGATGCTGACTACACAATGAAATAGGGATTTGGTCTTCACGACCGTCGTGGGGGTCCCGGTTGCTCCACGCCGTTTTGCGCCAGGTCGGACGCAAGGGGGCACCTGGCGCACCGCGCAATCCTGCCGCAGTGTGCCTTTCCCACCGCCACCGTCAAAGCGTGGAACTCGTTGAATAGTTGGGCGCGGTCTTCTGGCCGGTCTTCCGCGAATGCATGCATCGTCAGTTGGATAAGCGCGTTGTAGCCGCCTGTGCTGCGCAGCGGCGGAGGATTCAGCAGGCGGTGACGTTCCGCGATTCGGCGCAGGTATTCGTCTGCCATCGGAACCGGATGACCCAGTGCGTATAGCAAAATGGCATCCGCGGTCTCCGGGCCCACGCCGGGAAGTTGGAGGAGTCGGGTTCGTAAAGCCGGCGTTGGCTGCCGCGCGAGGGTCTCGAGTGTCCCCGAGAACTCCGCGTCGACCATCTCCACAAACGCCTTCAATGCAGCGGACTTTCGCACCGGGAAACCGGACGGCCTGATCAATTCCCGAAGGTCTGGTACCGGCAAACGGCGCAAGCCATCAATGGTCAAGGCATTGGCGGCACGCAGGTTCTCAAGCGAGCGCTCAACAGCTCTCCAGGCCGTGTTTTGGGTAAGATAGGCCCCAAGGACCACCTCGAACGGCGTCTGGGCAGGCCACCACGATTGGGGACCATACGCTGCCGCAAGAAGGTCATGCATGCGGCGAAGCCGCTCGGCGGAGCGCCGATTCAGCCTTCGCTTCAATGAATCCAGGTCTCCCGGGGAACCGCGTGTAGATCGTAAGTCCACTGCAGAATACGCGCGCGGGCTGCTGCTGCTTCGGCTTCCTTCAGGTGCCCGGCGCGCTGAAGCGAGACGGAAAGCGCCGTATGCACAAGCGGATCGTTGGGGTTAAGCGCTGTGAGCGCCAGCGCTGCCGAGATGGATTGCTCCAACCGGCCGGAAGCGCGAAGCGCCCGCACCAAACCATGGTGCGCCTCAAAATATCTTTCGTTTGAAGCGATTGCGGCGCGAAAGGCCTGTGCTGCTTCAGCGGGCCGGCCTGACTCCAGCAGGTCGAGACCCCGCTGCGAAAGCAGCTCTGCGGCGCGGGAATCAGCAAGTGTCGCCATGGAAACTACGATAGGAGCAGGCCGGATTTCGTGCTTTGCCCTAAGTCAATTGTGCAGGAGAGAGATGAAAAGTTACACCGAGTACCTTGTTTTTGAAACCAAAAAGCGACGGGAGATGGTCCACATTACCGACCAGGTCGAACAGATCGTCAAACGCAGCGGCGTGAAAGATGGTCTCTGCTTTGTCAGCCCCATGCACATTACTGCGGCAGTCTATGTGAACGACCTGGAAAACGGTCTCATCGAGGACATCGGCAAGTGGCTCGAGGAATTGGCCCCCGCGCGCCCCGACTACAAGCACCACCAGACCGGCGAGGACAACGGCGATGCGCACCTGAAGTCCTTGCTGTTGCACCACGAGACCACGCTGCCGGTGACTGGCGGCAGGCTCGACCTTGGAACATGGCAGCGGGTGTTTTACGCCGAATTTGACGGACAGCGGCGCAAACGCCTCATCGTTAAGGTGCTGGGAGTCGAGTAGCGCCGCCAGCTTTCTTCGCCAAATCTTCGTCAGCAGTTTCTGGGACTAATCGCCGTCAGTGACCTTACGCCAGGGGCCGGTCGGCTGGGTATACCCGGGGATCGAGAAGTTGATCCGGGATCGTGGAAGCACCACCAGGTCGACGCGCCGGTTGTTCGCGCGTCCGTGGGGGGTGGCGTTCGAATCAACCGGGTGGAACTCCGCATAGCCCGCGGCCGACAGGCGATCGGCGGGAATGGCGTGAAGATCGAGAAGGGTACGCGCGATACGGGTTGCGCGTGCTGAAGAGAGCTCCCAGTTGGAGTCGAACTCGGCGGTATGGATCGGCACGTTGTCCGTGTGCCCCTCGATGCGCAGATCGTAAGGGGTGCGGCCCAGGGCCGCGGCCACCTGGCGCAGCGTCCGAGTTGTCTCGGCGCGCGGGGTCGCCGATCCGGAGTCGAAGAAGCCCGCCTCGCGCAGGCTGATCACCAGCCCATCGCGTCCCATTTGGATCGCCACCGTATGCTGCGCCACCTGGTCTGAAAGGCGCTGCATCAGATCGCGGCGGATGGCCTCCAGATCCTCCTTCACCTTCGCCGGCGACATAACATCCTCGCCCATCACAATGTTCATGGGGATCGCCGGCTGATCTTTACCCCCTGCGGGGCTGCTACTGCGTGCAGGCGTCCGCGTGGCATCGGCAAAGAGGCCAAGAGCCTTGAATGCGGCATCGATGGCCACGGGAATCTGCATCTGCTTCTTCTGGTCCGCTCGCGCAAAGGCGTAGAGAACTACGAAGAAGCCGAAGAGCAGGGTGATGAAATCGGCGTAGGAAACCAGCCATCGGTCGTGCGTAACGCGGCTGCGAGGTACGCGGGATCTCACGCTGCCTGCTCCTGCTTCTTGTCGTTAGATTGATCGACGAACCCGGAAAGTTTGACCTCCAGCATCCGCGGATTCATTCCTTCCAGGATGGAGATGACGCCTTCCAGCATCATCTCGCGCCGCTGGCAGTCTTCGCGGATACGAAGCCGCATCTTGCCGGCGAGTGGAAGAAAAAAGAGGTTCGCAATCCCCACGCCGTAAATCGTGGCCACGAACGCCACCGCAATCCCCCGGCCCACTTCCTGAATGTTGTCGAGATGCTGCATAACCTGGATCAGGCCGAGCACCGCCCCGAGAATGCCGATCGTCGGCGAGAACCCACCTGCGGATTCGAATACCGAAGGCAGTCGTTCCTCGACCTCCGCTGTGCAGTCGAGCGATACCTGCATGATCTTGCGCAGATCCCCGGGCTCCGTGCCGTCGACCGCAAGCATGACGGCCTGCTTCAGAAACGGATCCTGGATCGTCTGAAGGTCCGCATCCAGCGAGACCACACCGTTGCGCCGTGCCTTATTGGCAAACGCGACCAGAAGGCGAATGAGCTGGTCATGATGTTTGCGCGGCGCTGCGAAGACGTGAGCGACGGAGCGGAACGCGGTGATCACGGTGGAAAGCGGAAACTGCAGCAGCACAGCTCCGATGGTTCCCCCAAACACGATCAGTGCCGCGGTGGGTTGCAGCACCTGGCCCAGGTTGCCGCCCTCCATCAGCAATCCAGCCACAATCCCCGCGATGGCAAGAACTACGCCGGCAATACTTGACTTATCCATATAGAGAGCCCTCGCCGCTGCGTCAGCGGCCGGAGTGGTGCTTGTCTCGCGCAGCAGATTTGCAGGACACGGCCTGATCGCCCAGGTTGGCGCTTGCCAGGGAAACCACGCGCAGCAGGTCCGGCCGCGAGGGCAAGCGGCGCGCAACCGCCGCCAGCAGTCGTGCCCGATAGGCCAGCACGCGCTCCGTCACTTCCTCGCAGCTCTCGCGCACAATCAGCTTTTCGCCGTTGACGAGCGTCAGCATGGTGTCGGGCGAGGCATCGGCCGTCTTGATCAGATCGCTGTTCAACACCATCGGGTTGCCATTGAGTCGCGTGAGCTCGATCATGTCTCGCAACTCCTCTCGTAACATCTATCGGCACGGCAGTCCAGAATTCCAAAATTAAAAGTAACGAGGTGAAACTGTCTCGCACCGCGACACTCTCCTGCGCCACATAAAGTCAGCCATATCCACGCCGAAAAACGGTCAAGATGCGACGGCATCACCCCGCAGCAGCAGCCCAGGGCAGCACACAACATGGGAGCAGGCAGCAGGGACCAGGCCGCAAATCCACGCATCGCAAGGAGAAGCCCATGTCCCTGGGTGTCTTGAACAACCTGTCCGCGATGTATGCGGCGAACAACCTGAGCAACACGCAAAACAGCCTCTCGAAGACCCTGCAACAGCTCTCTTCGGGATCAAGAATCAACTCCGGCGCCGACGATGCCGCCGGCCTTTCGCTCGTCAACGGCCTGATGGCGAACTCGACGGCCTTAACGCAGTCCCAGACCAACGCTTCGGAAGGCGTAGGACTACTTCAGGTCGCCGATGGCGCGCTTACGCAGGTGACGAACCTGCTCAACCGCGCCGTCACACTGGCCACCGAAGTCTCGAACGGCACTCTCAACGGCTCGCAGCAATCGGCGGCAAACCAGGAGTACCAGTCAATCCTCTCCGAAATTAACAACATCGGCTCGACGACCACGTACAACCAGAAAACGGTCTTTGGGAACACCGGGGTGAACGCATTCAACATTTACGTAGGTGATTCCAGCTCTACAGGAGCGTCGATCGACAGCCTGAGCATTGGAGGGCTTTCTTCCGGTACCGTTGGAGAAACAAACGGAACGATGAATTATAACAACGCCCAATCCGTCATCGTCGATCTCGGCGCGGCCGCGACGACAAACACCGCGCTTGCTAGTGCGGCAGGTGGCACGCTGACGTTTGCGAACGCGGCTGGGACTTCAACACCAATTACTCTCACCTCCGGTTAAAATGTAGGCAATGTGATCCAGGCAATCAATAACGCCAACATAGGGGTGACAGCCTCATTCGTTCCTGCTAATAGCGGAGCAGGCACACATGCAATGTTCGTCATTTCGGGAAACGTGACCACGGGCGGTGGTGAAGCCGGGGCCGAGCTTAACGTCACTGCTGCTGGCGGGTCTTTGGCGGGTGCTTTTGCACTCTCTACCAGCAACAACGGGACGGCTGAGATCACGTACTCCGCGAGCACAGGCGCGAACTTATCGACTACCGACCTCACCACCCAACCCAATGCCCAAAATGCGCTGACCCGGCTCAACTCCGCCATCAGTGACGTCGCCGCGCAGGACGGTTACATCGGCGCTCAGATCAACACGTTGAACGCCGTCGGCCAGGTGCTCAGCACACAGCAGCAGAATGTGGTTGCGGCCCAGAACGCGGTGCAGGCCACCGACTATGCTTCGGCAGCCTCCAACATGTCCAAGTACCAGATCCTCAGCCAGACCGGCATCTCCGCCCTGGCGCAGGCCAACAGCATGCAGCAGATGGTGACCAAGCTGTTGCAGTAAGTCCAGCTCGATACATCTGCCTTAACCGAAGGGCGTCCGGAACCCCGGACGCCCTTCTTTCATCGCAGGTGAGTCTTCTTTAATCCACTTCATCAACCACTGGCCCGCGGCCTGCTCGCCATAAGCACGGAGAATGCGATGGGTACGGTAGGCCTAAGTTTTGGATCTCCCACCAGCGGCACGGGATTTGACGTGAGCGCCACGGTCTCGCAGATCGTGTCCAACCTGCAGCAGGTCGAAATGCCATGGAAGAATCAGCTGACCGCGCTCAAGAGCCAGGACACCGCCCTATCGAGTCTCGGCACACTGCTCTCGGCGGTGTCGACCGACTTGAATACCCTGACTGACTTCACCGGCGTCATGGCTCAGAAAACGGGCTCGAGCTCCGACACCAACGTCGTGCAACTCACCTCTGCCTCCTCCTCGGCGATTGCCGGAACTCACACCATCACTGTCACGAGCCTTGCCAGGACTTCCAGCGGATACCTCACCGCCCTCACCAACGCCTCCGACCAGCTGTCGGGATCGATCTCAATCCAGGTGGGAAACGGCATCGCGCATACCATCAACGTCAGCTCGTCGAACAGCACGCTGGCGGGTCTCGCGGCCTCCATCAACTCGGCGGGCATCGGCGTTAGCGCCAGAGTGCTGACGGATGCCAACGGATCGCGCTTGAGCCTGGTGTCAGGCACCTCCGGAGGCCAGGGCAATCTCATTGTTTCGCCCACGCTCACCGATACCAGCAACACCAGCGCATCCCTGACCTACAAATCCGTTATCCCTGGCGCAGACGCCCTTCTGAATGTCGATGGTGTCGACCTCAGCAGCGCCTCCAACACGGTCACCAATCTGATCCCGGGGGTGACGTTTCAATTGCTCGCGCCAAGCTCCACGAATTCCGATGGAAGTCTGGAGCAGGTGCAGGTAATCATCGGCAACGACAACTCCGGCGTGGAGACTGCGATCAATCAGTTCGTCACCGATTACAACGCGCTCATCGCCGCAATCAACGCCCAGCAGGGGAAGGATTCGTCGGGGAATGCAGAGCCCCTCTTCGGTTCCCCAACGCTGTCGCTTCTGCAGCAACAGATGATGGCTGCAGCCAATACACAGAATCCGAACGGCTACCTGGACTCCGTTGTGTACGGGTCCACGCTCTCGGGATCAATCGCGATCAAGGTTGGAAGCGCGACCGCCCAGACAATCAATGTCCCCAACGCCGATACCTCGCTGGCTGGTTTGGCCGGTGCCATCAACGCGGCAAATATGGGCGTAACCGCGGCCGTGGTTACGACGCATGGCGAGTCAACCCTCACGCTGCAGTCGCAGACAGCGGGTGTGGCCGGCGCTCTCGATGTTCAAGCCAATCTCACTGCAAATTCCGGCTCCACGGACTCGAGCTTGAACTACAACAGCTCCTCCGACATCTCCACTTTGGCGAATCTGGGCATTACGGTGTCGACAAAGGATGATGGAACGCTCACCTTCAACCAGAGCACCCTGGATGCGGCACTGAACTCCGACTTCCGTGGAGTACTGGGCTTCTTCCAGAATGCCAACAGCTGGGGCCAGCAATTTTCGACAATCCTGAACAGCGCCGGCACGACTTCAACCACTGGGGTCCTGGCGCTCGCCGAGAAATCGAACAGCGCCATCGAGTCGTCTCTGAACGCCCAGGTCACCAAACAGGACGCCTCGATTGCTACCCAGCAAAAAAAACTTACTGCAGAGCTGAACCAGGCCAACCAGATCCTCCAGCAGTTGCCCAATCAGCTGAACGGAATGAACGAGCTGTATTCAGCGATCACCGGCTACAACCAGCAGAAAGGATAGAGGGACGTGGGGACCTATCAGGGATACGGACTCGAAGGTGCTTCGGCGGTCGATCTGGTCGTGGCGCTCTACGATGGCATCATCCGCTTCCTCTACGCGGCGTGCGAGGCCACTGAGCGCGGCGATATTGAGGCGCGACGCGGTGCGGCCAAGCGCGCGCTCGATATCATCCTCCACCTGCAGTCGCGTCTTCGCATGGACATTGGGGGCGCCCCCGCCCAGGCGCTCAGTGAGTTCTACGCGGCCACCTTTGCGCAGATTGTGCAGGCATCGCAGTCCGCTTCGGTCGAGAAGTTCCGGCACGCCATCGGCTGCGTGCGCAACGTGCGCGACGCCTGGCGCCAGGTGGCCGTAGACCCCGCGGTCAATCCGCCCCTGGCGCCGCAGGCCATTCCTGATGGATCCGGCCCTCACCTCGGTTCGCGTTGGAACGCGTGAGACGGCACAACCTTATCCGTCGACCGTGAGCTCTTCCTCGAGCTGCTGTTTCTGGTAAAGCCCGGCATAGTAGCCGTCCAGCGCGAGCAGGTCGTCGTGACGGCCCAGTTCGACGATCCGCCCATGATCGAGCACCGCGATTTGATCGGCGTTGCGCACCGTGGAAACGCGATGGGAGATGAGAATCGTCGTCGACGCTGAAGTGTAGCTGCGCAGACCGCCCAGAATGCGCTCCTCCGTATAAGTATCTACCGAGGCCAGCGCGTCATCCAAAATCAGAATCGCCGGTCGCCGCAACAGGGCGCGAGCAATCGCGGTACGCTGCTTCTGGCCTCCGGAGAGAGTCACTCCGCGCTCTCCAACCATGGTGTCAAAACCCTGTGGGAACTCCTCGAACTCCTGCCGGATGTGCGCAGCCTCCGCGGCCAGCAGCATCTCCTCTGTGCTCGCATCCGGAGCCCCAAATTTCAGATTCTCGCGGAGGGTCTCGCTGAATAGAAATGTCTCCTGCGGAACCATGCCGATATTGCGGCGCAGCACCGACAATGGATAGTCGCGCACTGGGCGCCCATCGATCAGCAGGGCCCCCACCGGCGCTTCATAGAGGCGAACCAGCAGGTTCACCAGCGTCGTCTTGCCGCAGCCCGTCGGTCCCACGATCGCCAGGCTCGATCCCGCCGGAATATGCAGTGAAATCTCATGCAGGACCGGTGTGTTTCCGTAGCTGAAGCTGAGATTGCG
>Ga0307474_10003460_pt1 | contig 11366 bp, 21 predicted proteins | sample atmos_gasesECM1C_2_FD_203312 | JGI IMG/M metagenome (GOLD analysis project Ga0307474, IMG submission 203312) | Hardwood forest soil microbial communities from Morgan-Monroe State Forest, Indiana, United States - atmos_gasesECM1C_05 | ecosystem: Environmental > Terrestrial > Soil > Temperate... | reverse complement strand
GAGAACAAGGAGATTTCGTGGCAACAAATCTAGAGTTCAGAACCGCAGAGCACAACGAGAAGGCCAGACGATACTGCATGCTGACCAGTATCATCCAAGAAGTCCTGACGGAAGTTGGCAGGGCGACGGATATGTTCTCCCCGATGCATTCGCCACATGAAGCTGAGGCTGTCATTCGCGAGGAGTTCGATGAGTATTGGGATGAAGTCAAGGCCCACAACATGTTCAAGAAGCGGGACACGCGACCAAGACAGCGTGAAGAGTTGATCCAGTTGGCCGCTATGGCCGTGAGGGCGATCTATGACACCATCGACGTACCAGCACGAAACGCTAACCAAGTACCAACTCCGAGTGCTGACCCGGCTAGCTAATCGCGGCTCGAAGATTTACGCGGCATTCTCCGGAGTGCCCGGGAGCGACGATGAGAACCTCGCGAACGAATGCTTCAATGACATCTGCCGACTCGTGCAGTTGAAGCTGCTGGTGGACATCAGCGATGAACCTCGATGGCAAGGCATCTGTGACGACCACGCGGCTCGCGGACAGCAGGTCATCATCGGCGTCATCACCAACCGGGGTGGGTGGATGTTTGAGAGGACCAAATGGGAGAAGTGGGTAAACTGACGACCAGCGAGCGAGCCAAATCTAAAAGGCTTGCCGACACATACAACCAGACCTTGGAGGAGCACAATGCAAAGCGAGCAGAACAACGGAACGCCTGTGCAATTTGCCGTCGCCCTTTCAGCCAGTACCAAGCGTTTCAAGATCACGACCACGAGTGTTGCGCCCGGCACCGAAAGGAATCCCTCAACCGATATTGCGGCAAGTGTAATCGCGGACTTGTTTGTTTCCTGTGTAACCGAAAATATATCCCGATGATCGAGCGGATGCTCAAAGATCATGTTGATCCGATGGACGTGGTCAAGTACGTGATCGACCACCAGAACCAGATAAAGTTACGAGGCGGGTATGGCCCAAAAGCGAAAGCAAAAAGCAAAGGTAAATCACAGCGGAAACAAAAGAGCGTTCGACGCCGTTATGACGTATCTCCGGCGGATGGACCGCCCGCTGTTGTCGCCGAGCCGAGCAGTAAATCCCGAACGAGTCGGAAGTGGCGGGTCAGTAAACCCGGCAAAGCCAAATCTCGTTGAGTTCAGGGCTGACGTTTTCCTAGCGATTGGTGCAGCGTGTCCGTCGGATATCGATATGGTCAAGTTTCATCTGGCCTACACGTTGTACGACAGTGAGGATGACATCGACCGAGAGAAGCATGCTCATAAGCTGCTAGGTGATCGTCGTCATTCGGTCGAGCAGCGAGTCGGCGCGGAGTTCATCAAGCGGAAGATTTATCCGGTGCAGGGGAAGGGATACTTCTACGCGGTCAGGGTGTCACGATGAAGAAGATTTTCTTGCAAGACTGGGGGCCGTTCCACACGGACACGCTCGTGGTCGTCGGCATGTCGAACAAGGAAATCGTTCGCTGGCTCATCCGTCATGCGAACTCTAAGGGCATCGAGCACGCGATTGCAGACTTCAAAGTCACCGGGCGACCGAGGCCTGAAGAAGAGGCCTTCGTTTATAACTTCGAAGGCAAAAGCATCATGTGGCTGGGCTGGGACTGGAAGGGCGGCATGGACGATCTATGCAACCTCGTCCATGAGACGAATCATCTGCTCTTCAACGCCGTCCGCAGCAAAGGGATGATCGAGGAGTGCGAGGCCCAAGCGTACATGCAGGAGTGGCTGTTCCAAGAAATTTCACGCAAGTTAGGTGTTAAATCCAACGCAAGAGGTAGTTCCCATGATCGGAGTACTACACGCAGGAACAATGCTCGACTGCGCCGTCTGCAACCCACAGAAGAAAGAGGAACGCAGGCGTCAACCCAAACAAAAGACCACAATGACTCTAGAGATTTATCTCCGGCGTCAGGTCGCAACGGACATTGGCGAAGATGAATCGACGAAGGATCAACGGTTCATGCTGCTACAGAAGTACGGAGTGACGGCTCCACGTATCGACCGTCAGGTCACGAGACCGAAATGGATGGGGGTAGCTGAATGGAAACGCAAGATGAACGATTGGTACAAGTCAACGAAGGGGATGGTTCCACAGACTCCTCCCTCCCGAACCTTTCGCCCACGGGTGATTCTGGACAAAGACGGGAAACCCTTGGCACGGACGTTCCAGCCGAGGAAGGGGAACCCGGCGTACACGAGCAGGTTCGGACTCCACCCACAGGATACGAGGGCGTTCCCCCGGAACTCTGGCCAGACGAGAACGGGAAACCGCCCGAGTTAACTCCGACGTTGCTCGCGAGTCTTCGCGGGAAGTACTTCACTGTCCGTCACCCTCTGCTCAAAGAGTGCGGACACAAGATTGACATGATTGCTGAGCCGCGTCATCGGAACTGCGAGAACTGCTGGTGGACGTTCTTCAACACTCACCCGCAACTCGTGGAGACCGCTGACCAGTTCTTCCGGACCCAAGGCAAGAAAGCCATGGTCGGAATGCGTGGTGACCAGTTCGTCAAGATGTTCGTGCGGTACATGGCGACTGTTATCCACTTCATGAAACAGGAGGGGCGTTTACCAAATGAGTTTAGTAATCAGCAACCCAACAGCGAAGTTGTCGCGGACCGACCGGAAGTCTCTGGTCTCGGCAGCGGCCTTATCGCTGAATAAGCAGTACGATTGCAAACTCGTCCAGAAGCTAAAGGGGAAGGCGGACCTGCGTCTGCCCTCCCTTTCTTTGAGTCTTCCGACGTTCGACGAAGACACGATTGGCTGCGGTGGGCTAGCAGACGGTCGCATCTATGAATTCTATGGGCCGGAGTCAGCGGGCAAGACGACTCTCGCTTTGCACGCCATTGCCTGTGCACAGAAGTCAGGTGGGCTCGCGGTCTTCATCGACGCAGAGCACGCGCTGATGTTGAACCATGCCCAGAACATGGGTGTCGATATCAACGAACTCATCATCTCCCAGCCCGACTATGGAGAGCAGGCCATCGAAGTTGCCCTCGCGCTTGCAGAGACGGGAGCCGTTCGCATCATCGTGATCGACTCTGTTAGTGCTCTTATCCCCAAGGCGGAACTCGAAGGCGATATGACCGACGCGTCCATGGGTATGCAGGCTCGCCTGATGTCTAAGGCGATGCGGAAACTCGTTGGCGTGTGCAGCCGCACGGGAACGATTGTCATTTTCATCAATCAGGTTCGTGAGAAGATTGGCGTCATGTTCGGCAACCCGGAGACAACGACCGGAGGACGAGCGCTGAAGTTCTTCGCGTCTGCTCGATTCGAGGTTCGCCGGGTGTCCAAGTCGGACGGCGGTGAGATTCTCGATCCGGTGACCAAGACCCATATAGGTCATCGCATGAGGCTGAAGAACGTCAAGAACAAGGTCGGGCATCCGATGCGGGAGACGAGCGTCGCCCTCATGTACGACACGGGTATTGACACGAAGGCCGATCTGGTGGATTATGCCATCAACCACGATATTCTCATCGAGCCGAGCAAGGGGTACTTTTCACTGAATCCCGCTGTTTCACCGAACGGTGAAAAGGTCCGAAAGAGTGAATTGACAACCGAGCCGTTTTATGAGACTCTAGCTGAGTTGGTGGACAAACAAATCGCAGCCAAAGCAATTTAGAAAATGTATACCACTTTTTCTTAACGGGAGAGCGCCATGTCGAAGCGTAGTGTGCCAGCCAAAGGAAGCGTGAAGGACGCGGTATTCGCGTACTTCTCGAAGTGCTGCAACGAGATTGCAGAGAAGCCAGCCGTTACCATGCCGAAGGGTAAGGGCATCGGTCGAGTCGTGGGCGCGAAGCCCGAAGGCGACGCTACGCTTGGCAAGTGGCGTTGTGGAAAGTGCCACAAGAAGTGCAAGGTCACCCGGGCGGCCAAGGCCGTGCAGGAGACCTTTACCCAACCGCAGGAGACGGTCAATGCCTGAAAAAAATCTACGTCGAGAGTCTGGAAGCAGTCGAAGGTACGTTAGTGTTCGAATGGGGAGAAGAAGGTTCTCCTGAAGGGAACAAGACGTATATCATCCCAGCGCAGGAGAGTGTCGCGTGAGTGATACAGCACAAGCATTAGTCTACCGCATCGGGGAAGTCCGTCCACACCCAAACGCTGACCGTCTCGAACTGACGGACATCGCGGGCTACCAGATGGTCGTCGGCAAAGGCGAGTACAAATCTGGCGATCTGGCGGTCTTCATCCAGCCGGATTCCGTTGTGCCGCAAACCGAACCATTCAAGTTCATCTGGGGTCAAGCCGCCGCTGAAGCGAACGGGCTCCCCGGTGTGCCGACTGAACGTCAATTCGACGGGAACTGGGAGTACGCCATACCAGTTCCGGAGAAGGCCCGCCGCATCAAGCCGCGCAAACTCCGCAAGGAATGGTCCGAAGGCCTGCTGATGCCCGTTACAGCCTTCTCCGGGTTCTTCCCAGAGGGCTCCGACGTGGCCGGGCAACTCGGAATCACTCGTTTTAACCCTGACGTTGACGTAGAGACCCCCGCCGCAAAGCAGGCGTCGCCAAGGCGGCGTTATCCACGGTCGGTCAAGGGTTGGGTCCGGTTTCTGTTCTATCGTGCGCTAGCGGGGCTAGGATTGCGAAGTGCACGCGCAAATGCTGCTATGGAAGTCGCCTTCCAAGCACCAGTCTACGATGTAAACGCCCTCAAGAATGCCGGAGCCCGGGGCTTCAAGCCCGGCGAGCGCGTACAGGTCACCGAGAAAATTCACGGGTGTAACGCCCGGTACGTCTCGGTCGATGGCGTCTTTTACGTCGGCTCTCACGAGCAGTGGAAGGTCAAGGGTAGCAACTACTGGTGGAACGCCGCGAACGCCCTCCCCGAAATTGAAGAGTGGTGCCACGCAAACCCCGGCAAGATTCTGTACGGGGAAGTCGGCCCGTCCCAGAAGGGATTCGATTACGGCAGCGATGGTGAGCCGTTCTTCTACGCGTTCGATGTCTGGGTGCCCGAGGATGGCGAGAACTATGGGAACTCGTGGGTGTGGCCCGGCAATCTGGGATTCGCGCCGACCGTCCCCGTGCTCTACGTCGGCCCGTACGACAAGGACGCCATTGCGAAGTTGGTCGATGGCCCGACAACCGTCCCGACCAGCCTCGGCAAGAAGCACATCCGGGAAGGCGTCGTTGTCCGGTCTCTGGAGACTGGGCGCAAACTCAAATGGGTTTCTAACGAATATCTCAAGGGGTGAGTATGCTGAAAATGATTGCAGGGAGCATTCTGTTCCTCATCGGTGTCCTGATGATTCTGGCCGGGCTGACGCTCGCGCACGGTGCCATCAACGTTAAGCACCACAACAGTCTCGGCGTCGTCCAGTACGAGGACAACCCGTACACGTATCTCGAAGGCTCCATCACGGACATCGCGGTCGTTGGTGACAACTATGAGGCGGTCAACTTTCGAGTTCAGCCACGGGCGACCTACGCGTTGTTCACGCAGGAACTCCTGCTTTGCAATCAAGGTGTCGGAGACCTTATCAACGGCAAGAGCAACCCGCTCGTGCTGACATATGAGACGGTCGCCCATCGCACGGTCGATGGCATCGGATGCCACAGACTCGTTGCAGTCGATGAAGTCGCGGAGGCCAAATGAAGTACCTCGGTCGGTTTCTTCTCGGCCTCTCGGTCATGGGGACTATCGCGAGTCTGTTCTATTTCAAAGATGTAGGCATGTTTGTTATTGCCAGCATCTTAGTTGGCATCGCTCTCTTTGCTGGTGCCATCACGGCTCTTGCCATCGGAGACTTCATCCTCTATCTCTGTGGAAGGAAATCAATCTTATGAGTTCATTTGATCTGGCGATCCCACGCGTCCTGCAACATGAGGGCGGATTTGTCAACGATCCTGCTGATCCCGGCGGGGCGACGAACTTCGGCGTCAGCATGCGGTGGCTGAAGTCGCAAGGCCTGCTGACTGAAGTCGAGCACTCAACCAACACGGACGATCCTATCGAGGCCATCAAGAAGATGAGCCGCGATGAGGCGTCGGGATTCTATCATCAGTACTGGTGGGACGCCTACAAGTACGGCGACATCATCGCACAAGCCGTCGCGAACAAGGTCTTCGATACTGCCGTGAACGTCGGCGCTCCCCGGGCACACCGCTGGCTCCAGACCGTCGCTGGGGCAACCCCGGTCGATGGCATCATCGGACCCGGGACGCTCTCAAAGGTCAACGCGATGAACTCTGTCGCCCTGCTCTCAGGCTATCAGGTCATGCAAGCGAATTTCTATCGCGGGCTGGTTCAAGCGAAGCCCGGGCTGGAGAAGTTCCTGAAGGGCTGGTTGCTCAGAGCCTATGACCGTACCTAGATCGTGGGATTGGAAAGGACCGCTAATGAGTGAGTATCGATTCGATCTTCGCAAGCAGTTCCCACTGACCGGAGTCGGCACGCGATGGGAGCATTACTCGGAACTTCGAGAAGTCTTCGCCCTCGGCATCTCCGTCATCGAGCAAACGAATCCCGTCTATCAGTCTCCGATGGACACCAAGAAACTGGTCAAACTCAAGGACGCAGTCGAACTCATTGACGCCCGTATGGCGCTGCTCTCCGGGTTCGATGACCAGAACCGGACGTACGGCGACTTCGACCTGATGCTCCGGAAGATGGACGGGGAGAAGATACGGAATGAAGGATGGGCGAAGGAAATCAAGCCCATGCCATTGTTGACCGAGGGGAAGAAAGATGAAGCGGCGAAAGATTCCAATCTCAGTAGCGATAAGAAAGATTCGCAAGCACCGCCCGACGAACCCGTCGGAGTTTAGGGCCATCGGGCTTCAGGTCCGCTGGCTCAAATCAGGAGTTTTCCGTGAGACGTGCAGAGTCACTAACTGCGATCTGGTTGTCAAATTTCCAATTGCTGCAAGAGGGAAACTCACACCGTCAAGCTATCGAGAGGGAAAACTTCACACCGTCCAAGAACTCAAGCGTCTCAAACGACTCGGACACTTTCGGTATATGCATCCCTATCTCCCCAAGGTCCACTACCATGATCCAAAGAGTGGAACTCTGGTGATGTCGTATCACCCGCCATTCAAGACGAGTGACGACCAGATCGAAGCGCTAGGCCGATTCGCGGGCATGCTTCTCCGGCGGTTGACCCACGTCAGCACCCGGGACATCCACCGCGACAATCTGCACAAGCGTCGCAACGTCCCAGACAGCGAGAACGAGATTGCGGTCCTCATCGATCTTGGATACTAAAACAAATAGAGCCCCACGAGCGATTATGCTCATGGGGCTCTTTTGACTACTGACGGGGATTTCACCCGCATTCTTTTAGAAGGGTGTCAGGTTGCTTAAATCGAAGGTTCCATTTCCAAGGGGCGAAGGGATGGTCGCATTGTCGTTCGACCACACGAGCAGTCCCTGTGCGTTGTACAGCCGGATGTGATAGATGGTCGGATTGTTCGCTCCATCACTGGTCAGATTCGAGTTCGACCACATGTAGGTGTTCGGTGGAATGTTTCCGTTGGCGTCCAGTATCGCGAGAACTGCTGGCTTGGCCGCGACGTTCAGCGAGTTGCACGTACGAGCGTCCACGTTAAGTTGAACCTCGATCATGCCTCCGGCGATAGGGTTGTTGGCCGCATCGGTAAAGTGACCCGTGACCGTGACCGCGACGCAGGAGTTCGTCATTGCGACAAGCAGTAGCTCTTGTGCTACCTGTGCAAGCGAAGCGTTCTGGATAACGAGGAGTTGAAAATCCTGACTGACGCGAGCCTGCGAACCACCAGCCAGCAAAACGCGAACGCTGTCTTGCGGGACTCGTGCGAGCGAGCCTCCGCTAAGGATTGCCCGCGTGCTGTCTTGTGATACGAAACCTGACATTAGGTTACCTCAAGTACTCCGAATGTGGCTGCGTTAAACCCGCCCTGCGTCCAAGTGTTCGCGGTATTCGGGTCGGTCTCAATGACATCCTGATAGTAAGTGTCTGCCGTGTTCAGGGAGAGTTGTGCGCTCGTTTCTTGTACACCGTTCGAGAGGCAAATCTGTTCTATGATTCGCGTCCCGGCATCGTCCTTGCGAGCCCACGTCTGGTGAACGACAGCCGCGATAGTTTGCCCGGGCTTCAGAAGGCTGGTGGGAGAAGTCCGTGACTTGGTTCGTGACGTTGCTCGATATGTACTGAATTTCCGAACCAGAGACCGGAGGACGCGAGCCGACGTTCGTAGTCGCATATCCGTCAACGAAGCCGCCGTGGATGCCGAACTGGACCGGATTCTGAAATGAACACGTCCCAGCGGCGGTGACCGCGACACCTGAGGGATTAGCTAAGGTGATCGTAGTCGCCGTCGATGCTGTGCAAAGAAACGTTCCGTTGTTCAGGCCGTTCGCGAATCCCGTGACAGTGAAGTAAATCCCTTGCCACGCGTTCGCTGCTCCGGCAGTAATCGTCCCCGTGTAGACTGTGGTACCGCCCGAGGCATTAGCGACTTGGGTCAATACAAATGGTGCTTGGAATACAGGCCATCCCGAGTTGACACCCGGACCATTCGCAAAGATTTCTGCGACCGTGATGTCTCCAAGGTAGTTGTTGTTCCGCGTTCCGTTGTCTTGATCGAGGACGTAGAAATCCATGGCACTGGTTCCGCCGACGTTCGGCGTGAAGTATCCAGCAGCGAATCCCTTCGCGGTCGTAGTGGCATTAGTCAGCGATGTCGCCGTCAACTGCGTGACGCCGTTAACTCTGACTTCGCAACTCCCAGTCCCAGTCGTAGAGAAGGACGCCTTGAACTCGATATAAATCCACGTGTTAGTCGGAGTCGTGTACGCACTCAAGGAACTGATGACGGTGCCATTTCGAGTGAAGAACAACTGGCCCGATGCGTTCCGACGAACCTCGCACTGAAGTGCAAAGTTGTTGTCGTAGAAGACTACGAGGGCATCGGTCGCTCCCCACCCAGTTGAAGTGTAAAGAGCATACCCGGCGACCATGCCGTTGAATCCGCTGCCGCCTCCGACGTTCGGAGTACGCACGTTGTTGTTCTGGCCATATCCGTAGGTACTGCCATTCCGAGGAGGAGCGTTCGCAATCAACGTTACAGAAGCCCCGCTACCAAACAAACCTCCGGGATTTGCGGTGTTCTCGTGATACTGACCGCCTGATTCGACCCAACGTAACGTCATGGTGCTCCTAGATGTAGCTGACTGTGACCGCTCCGGTATTCGCGAGTGCTCCGATGGTAATGCCGAGGTTCGCGGGCATATTGAACACGAAGATGTTGCCTGCGACTGCGGTTGCTGGAATATACCCGATGACGGTGCCAGACCCGGCTGAGGCGTTATCAAAGATGGTGACGATGGCCGAGAGACTGGTCGTTACGAGAACGCTGCACAGAATCCCGGGCGCGTTCTTTACGACTTGAACACCGCCGAACGCAGCAGCGGGAAAGGTATTCTCGCCGCCCTGTGTAACTGTAGTGACTCCCTGTGTTGATTTGCTCATAGAATCCTTTCAAAGATTTGGTGGACGATGAGAGAGTCGAACTCTCATCTCCTCGGTGCAAGCGAGGAATTCTCCCGTTAAACTAATCGCCCACATACAGGTTCTTGCCGCAAGAGTACCTGTGAACTCGGATGGAACGGCAAACTTTTTGCGAGACGGCGTCGAGAGATGACACGACTTCGCGGGGCTGGATACCGAGCCCGACACTAGAGAACGTTCGGGCCACGCTCGCATTTCCTTCTACATCCAGACTGGATCGATTTGCTTCTCCCAGCAGGCGAAGGCACGGCGTCATAATCTCTCGGGGAGCAAACCCCTCAAACGAGACCATCGGACATCCGTGGTACGAATGGCTGGCACGGCAGGATTCGAACCTGCAACCACGTGATTAACAGTCACGCGCACTACCGTTGTGCTACATGCCAATGGAGCGGCCCGTTGCCTGAAGGCAGCACCGGAAGCGGATATCACACCGACAGTGCCCGTTAGGTTACCCTAGCCGCAAAGGAAAACTTTCCTATACGCCGACTTTCCGGTTCAGGAAATTATCGGCCCGTGAAAATTTTAAGGGCTTCTCGACTAACGAACCCGGCACCGTAGCCCCACCAAAAGGTGTGCCATCTCGACTTGCGGGCTTCATCGCGAAGCGTTTTCTTGTCGCCCTCACACTGGGCAGCGTTCTTTGTAATCTCGGCCTTGAGTCCATCTACCTGCTCGCCCAGCCCACCGTTCAATCCGGCGAGTTGGTCAAAGGCGACTTTCTCCGTCGATAGCTGCTTTTGGGTATCTATAAGATCACCCTGGGCTGCGTCGAGAGTGACCTTGGTCTCCGCGAAGACTTTGAGGTTCTCGACCGGAACGTCCGCACCGTCGGCTGTCACGGTCATGACCGCAGGCAGAGACGGGTAGGTGTTAACGAGAGCCTGAATGGCATCGTTCTGGTTGGTGATCTGCTTGATCTGGTCAATCTTCGTCGATGCTACTCGGTCGCGCTGTGCGATGGCAGAGACCAGACTCGCAATCTCTTGGTCGCGCTGAGCCTGCTGCTGGTTGAAGTTCGCCTGTAGCTGAGCAACGAGCGCAGCGTTCTTGGCGTCCTGCTCTTTCTGGGCGTCGGCAACCTGTGCAAGGATCGAGGCCTTGGCCTTGTCGCTTTCAACCGTCTTATCGACGTAGTGATTCCAGCCGTAGACTCCGAGGCCCATCACAAGAGCTACAATGAGCAATCGCTCGTGGGACTCGAACCATTTGATGTACGTGTCCAACATGTCTCCTCCTACTGCTTATCCGGAGTCTTCGCCGGATCGGCGGGTTTCGTCAATTCGGCAATCTGTGCTTGTAGGGCTGCGATTTGTTTCCGCAGAGCCACATTCTCAAGTTGCAACGAACCAACAGCTATCAGCACTTCATCCATCGACATGTTCACTGAGTTCATAGTCTCCTCCTTGTTTGGTTACCACGCTACTTGGACGCCGGGCATGAAAGCCCCGCCGCCCGCTGCGAACGTCTCTACTAAGTTCCGGTCTGACTTGACTTGGCTATTGAAACTCGCAAGAGCCCCGCCACTAATTGTTCCGGACTGGCCAGTCGAAGCCGACCACGCCCCCGTCGCTAGATTGACGGTCAGCGTCACGGTCGGCCCGTAGACCCCGGCGTTCAGGTTTCCGTTTTGAAGAACTCCCGTTCGGAATACGAACGTCGCGGTCTGGCTAAAGTAATCCACTGTCATCGATACGCAAGCCCCGACGGTGTCGTTTTCGATAGTCGATCCGTTGATCTGGACCAACGTACCATTTGTCAAAGTGATGCTCATGATTCTCCCTAGCTCGATGGTGCTATGAATGTCCGATAGAACACCGTAACGCGTATCACACCCGCA
>Ga0307474_10003459_pt1 | contig 11367 bp, 10 predicted proteins | sample atmos_gasesECM1C_2_FD_203312 | JGI IMG/M metagenome (GOLD analysis project Ga0307474, IMG submission 203312) | Hardwood forest soil microbial communities from Morgan-Monroe State Forest, Indiana, United States - atmos_gasesECM1C_05 | ecosystem: Environmental > Terrestrial > Soil > Temperate... | reverse complement strand
CCTCGTTGGGACGATGCGCGGGGCGCTCACACTCGCCACCGAGTACGCCAAGGCGCGCAGGCAATACGGCGCGGCCATCGGGTCCTTCCAGGCCGTGCAGCACTTGCTCGCCGACGCCCACGTCGCGACAGAGGGGTCGAGGAGCATCGCGCTGCATGCCGCGTGGGCGGTGGATGCGTTACCCGCGAGCGACGCCATGGCAGCCTGCTCGGCAGCCAAGGCCTACTGCGCGCGCGCCGCACGCTCGGTGTGCGAAACGTCGATTCAGGTGCATGGTGGCATCGGCAACACCTGGGAGTGCCTGGCGCATGTCTTCTTGCGGCGGGCGTTGTACTCGACGGAGGTGCTCGGTGGCATCGGGCCCAACCTGGAGCGAGTGCTGGCAGCCCGCGGCATCGGAGGCGGCGATGGATTTCGCTGATTCGCCAGAAGAGGCTGCGTTCAGGCTTCGTCTGCGCGAGTGGCTCGCCGACAACAACCCAGGATTGCCGCCGTCGTCGACGGCCGACGAATACTGGGCGGGGCAAGCGGCTTGGCACCAGACGCTCTATGACGCAGGGTTCTTCGGACTGTCGTGGCCGACCTCGGTGGGCGGGCAGGGATTGCCGAGTGTGTACGACGTGATCCTCGACGAGGAGCTCATTGCCGCCGCCGCGCCCCCGCGTCCGAGCATCGGCTACCTCGTCCAAGGGATGCTCGAGCACGGCAGCGAGGAGATCCAGCGGCGTTTCCTCCCTGGCCTGGTGAGCGGCCGCGACCGTTGGTGCCAGGGCTTCAGCGAGCCCGACGCCGGCTCGGACCTCGCGTCGTTGCGCACGAAGGCCGTTTTGGAGGGGTCGGAGTACGTCATCACAGGCCACAAGGTGTGGACGAGCTACTCGGACGCCGCGGACTGGTGCCTCGTGCTGGCGCGGACCGACCCGGACGTACCCAAGCATCGCGGCATCTCCGCCTTCGCTGTCCCGATGCGCCAGGCCGCCGTCACCCAGCGTCCACTCAAGATGATCAACGGGATCACCCGCGAGTTTGGTGAGGTGATCTTCGATGGAGCCCGGGTGGACGCGGCCAACATGATCGGAGAGCCTGGTGAGGGCTGGCGCCTCGCCATGACCGTCGTGAGCCACGAACGCGAGCCCGGCGAGCTTGGTTACGTCGCCCGGTACGGCAAACTCGTCAACGAGCTGGTGCATCAGGTCGAGACCACACCGGCAGCGTTCGAGACGGAGCAGCGCCGCGACATCGCTTGGGCCATCGTCGAGGCGGAGATGTTGCGGTGCCACGTCAGCCGCCGCCTGTCTGACCGACTGGACGGCATCGACCACGGGCCGGAGGGCTCAGTCGACAAACTGCTGATGACCGAGGTCGAGCAGGCTGTCGGTCACGCTGCCATTTCGGTAGGTGGCAGCGCCCCGGCCGGTGGCGACGACACCTGGTTGCGGGTCTACCTCTACAGCCGCGCCCAGAGCGTGATGGGTGGGACCTCGCAGATCCAGCGCAACCTGATCGCCAACCGAATCCTGGAGTTGCCCACGACATGAAAATCTACGACCTTCCCGACGAGATCCTCGTCGAGGCCGACGGCCCGATCCGCGTGGTCACGCTGAACCGGCCGGACCACCTCAACGCCACCAACCACGTCCTCCACGCGGGGCTGGCCGCCTTGTTCCCGCAGCTGGACGCGGACGACGAGGCCCGTGTGGCCGTGCTCACCGGCGCCGGCCGCGCGTTCTCGGCCGGTGGTGACTTCGAATACATCGACGAGTTGTCGCGCGACCAGGCGTTGCGGAACCTCACGCTCGTACACGGCCGTCAGATCGTGACGGGGATGGTGGGCTGCAGGCTGCCGATGATCGCCGCCGTGAACGGTCCGGCGGTAGGGCTCGGCTGTTCCCTCGTCGCGTTGTCGGACATCGTCTTCATGGCGGAGAGCGCGCACCTGGCCGATCCGCATGTGGCACTCGGTCTGGTCGCCGCCGACGGGGGGCCGGTGGTGTGGCCGCTGCTCACGAGCCTGCAGCTGGCGAAGGAGTACGCGTTGACCGGGGACCGCATCCCGGCGCAGCGGGCGGCCGAGATCGGTTTGGTCAACCACGTGTGTGCAGACGACCAGGTGCTGACCGAGGCCATGGAGTGTGCGCGGCGGATCGCCCGGCTGCCGAAGGGTGCGGCGGAGGACACGAAGCGGGTGCTGAACATCCAGATGGAGCGGGCTGTCCTGGCCGTGCTGGACTACGCATTGGCGGCGGAGGACCGGTCATTCACTTCGCCGGAGCTGCGGGTGAACATCGACCGGATGTTGAAGCGGTCGGCCGAGGAGGGCCCCGGCTAGGGCGGGGTCAAGGAAACGAAATCGGTGGGCGACTGCAACCGGCCCTCAACATGCGCTAGAACAACCAGCCGGAATTGAACAAGACTCGAAACTTAAGACCCCAATAAGGGGTCCGGGGGAGGATCACGCGACGTGCTGCATTCCGTGAATTGGCGACGGGGTACTCGGCGGACGAAGACACAGAGGCCCGGGCTGCGGGTCACCGGAGCCGCGGTGGGCGTGCTTGGCCTACTCCCGCTGGCGGTACTGACGACCACGTCCGCTCCGGCAGGTGCGTCGGGATCGCCGATCACCATCGCCTACGTCACGTCGGTCACGGGTCCCGGGGCCGCAGAGGACGCGACGTCGCCGGCCGGGTTCGAAGCGCGGCTCGCCCTGCAGAACGCCCAAGGCGGGGTGCACGGCCACAAGTTGGTCCCGCTCATCATCGACGACCAGACCAACCCCTCGGCGATCGCGACCGCCGTGCAGGAGGCCGACTCCAAGGCCTTCGCGATCGTCTCGCAGAGCCCGCTCTTTTTCCTCGCGGCCAAGTACCCGCAGCAAGCGGGCATTCCCGTCACCGGGTCCTACAGCGACGGCCCCGAGTGGGGGACGCAGCCCAACACGAACATGTTCGCCGCCGACAACGGCAGCGTCGATCCGAAGTACCCGGTGAACACCGAGGCAGGGGTCATCTTCAAGAGGTTCGGGGCCACGGAATTGGGGACGTACGGCTACGGGATCTCGCCGTCGTCGAGCCGCGCAGCAATCCAGACGGCCCAGTCGTTCGAACACGCAGGTGGGAAGGCCCCGATCATCAACACGACGATCCCGTTCGGCAGCAACCAATTCAGCAGCATCGCGCTGACGGCCAAGCAGGACGGCATCAACGCGATCGCGCCGGAGATGGACTCCAACTCGAACTACGCCCTGGCCCAGGCGCTCAAGGAGGCCGGCGTGACGCTCAAGGCGGCGGTTTACGCCACGGGGTACGAGCCCGACGTGATCAACTCGCCGGCCTGGTCCGCCGTCCAGAACGGGTACTTCCTCTCGCTCTTCCGCCCCTGGCTGATCCCCAACGCCGGCACCGAGCAGATGCAGGCGGCGATGGAGAAGTACGCACACTTCACGAAGACGGACTTCCCCAGCTTCAGCCAATACGAGGCGTGGGCGGGCGCCGACCTGATGATCCAGGGTCTTGAGAAGGCGGGATCGAACCCGACTCATGCGTCGGTGATCCACGCCCTGCGCGGCATCAAGTCCTACAACGCCAACGGCCTGCTGCCGCAGAGCTTCAACTACTCGACGAACTTCGGGCACAACCCGGCCAAGACGTGCTCGTGGGTCGTCCAGGCGACCAAGACCGGCTTCAGGATGGCGGCACCGCAACCGATCTGCGGCACGGACATTCCGGGCACCGCGACGGCCAGCTCGTAGGGCCCGCTCCGGCTGACGATGTGCCTCGAGGGCGAGGCACATCGTCGGGGAACGCGTTGAGCTTGGAGTTGTCACGCGCTGACAGCGGTCATGACCATCGACTCGTTTGCACGCCCTCGGGGGTGGTTCGGCGGCGCTTGACTGCTGTCTGATTCTTTGGAACAGTAGAATCATGTTCTATCCCGCTGACGTGCCCTTCCATGTCTGACGGGTCGATTCTCTCCGAGCGCCGCTCCTTCGTCGCCGGCACCTGGGTCGACGGAGGCGAGTCCCTCCCGGTGGAGAACCCGGCAGACGAGACCACCGTCACCGAGCTGGCGGCCACGCCCCTCGAATACGTGCGCCAGGCGGTGACCGAGGGACGTCGAGCCTTCGACGAAGGCGTCTGGGCCGACCGGTCGGCGCCCGAGCGAGCCCGCGTCCTCCACGCGATGCTCGACCACCTCGAGACGCTCCACGAGCCACTCGTGGCCTCGATGGTGGCGGAGGCCGGGCAACCCGTTCTGTTCGCGGAGATGGCGCAGTACGCCGCCGGCATGATGCTGGCGCGTAACACGATCGACCTCTACCTGGCGCTGCCGCACGAGGAGTCGAATCCTGTGCCGGCCGACGAGCTCCTGCGAGGAAGGGTTGCCCTCAGCCTCCGGCGCCACGAGCCGGTTGGTGTCGTGGTCGCGATCACCCCGTACAACGGCGCGATCATCATGGCGTTCCAGAAGCTGTTCGCCGCGCTGATGGCGGGGAACTCTGTCGTTTTGCGCCCGAGCCCGCTCACCCCGGTCTCTTCGCTTGCCTTTGCCGCTGCGGCCGAGGCAGCCGAGCTGCCGTCCGGCGTGCTGAGTGTGGTCGTCGAGGCGGGTGCCGCCGGTGCCGAGTTGCTCACAACGCATCCGGCGGTGGACATGGTGTCGTTCACCGGCTCTACCGCGGTCGGCCGCCAGATCCTGGCCCAGGCGGCCCCGACCGTGAAGCGCGTGGCGCTGGAGCTCGGCGGGAAGTCAGCGCAGATCTACCTCCCGGACGCGCTGCACCGTGTCGCCGCAGGCGCCGCGCAGGTGGTAGCCATGACCGCGGGTCAGGCCTGTGTGGCGGCCACGCGCATGCTCGTTCCCGAGGATCGCAAGGACGAAGTGCTGGAAACGGTGAACGCGGCCTATGCGGGGATCTCGGTCGGTCCGCCCAGCGATCAAACCGCGATGATGGGCCCGCTGATCACGGCCGCGGCTCGCGAACGCTGCGAACGCTTCGTCAAGCTGGCGGAGGAGCGTGGCGGCAAGGTCGTCGTGGGCGGGGGCAGGCCGGCCGGATTGGAGCGCGGCTACTACTTCGAGCCGACGGTGCTGGACCTCCCGGGCAACGACAACCCGGCGGCGCAAGAGGAGATCTTCGGTCCGGTCCTCGCCGTGATCGGCTACCGCGATGTCGACGATGCGGTGCGCATTGCGAACGACAGCATCTACGGGCTGTCGGGTCAGGTCTACGGCGCCGACGTGGCCGCCGCCACTGCGGTGGCGCGCCGGATCCGGAGCGGCGCCGTCAATGTCAACACCTCATTGTTCAGCGCGTACGCGCCGGGCGGCGGGTACAAGCAGAGCGGCCTCGGACGTGAACGTGGCGTGGAAGGCATACGCGCCTTCCAGGAGATCAAGCACATCTGCGTCGGCGAATTGCCGGCCTGAACCGGTGGAGCGGACGAAGGCAAATGTGCTCTCCGTGCAATCGTCGTGAACGAGCAAGAGAAAGAGTGACCCAATGATGCTGAACGACAAGGTGGCGCTGATCACCGGTGCCGGCTCGGGAGTGGGCAGGGCATCGGCGAGGCGGTTCGCCGAGGAGGGCGCACGAGTCGTCTGCGTCGACATCGACCTCGACCGCGCGAAAGAGACGGTGGCGGAGATCGAGGGGGCCGGGGGTACGGCCGTCGCTGAGCGCTGCGACGTCGCCGAGGACGCCGATGTCGCCGGTGTCATCTCCAGCGCCGTCCAGCGTTTCGGCCGGCTGGACATCATGTTCAACAACGTCGGCATCCCGACGCCGCGGCTCGGCATGATCTTCGAGGACCACTCGCTCGAGGACTTCGAGCGCCTTTCGTCGGTCAACTTCCGCGGCGTGTTCCTCGGCTGCAAGCACGCAGTCCTCAGGTTCAAGGAGCAGGGAAAGGGCGGCGTCATTTTGAACACGGGCTCCGTCGCCGGCCTGGTCGGCTGGGGTGGCACCGTGTACGGCGCCACCAAGGGCGCCGTACATCAGCTCACCAAGGCCGTCGCCGTCGAGGTCGCGCCTTTTGGGATCCGCATCAATGCCATTTGCCCCGCGGGCATGCCCTACACGGGATTCATGGCCGCAGGAGGGATGGAGGTGTCGGGCGACGACCTCGACGCGGTCGCCGCGCATACCGGGTCGATGCATCCTCTGGGGCGACCGATCACCGCCGAGGACTGCGCCGAGGCCGCCGTCTACCTCTGCTCCGACGCGGCGGCGAACGTCACGGGCGTCCTGTTCCCCATCGACGGGGGGTACGTCGCCAGATGACCGGGACGGAGCAACTCCTCGACCCCGAGCGAGTGCGCCGGCTGTTCGACCTGGCCGGAAGCGTGCAGGCCTGGAACGGCGGGCATTACAACGACGACCCGTATCCGGCGTGGCAACGCCTCCGGGAACGCGCTCCGGTGCAGGAGGGAACTGTCCACGAGCTCTCGGGGATCGACGAGGATCTCATGTTCCATGGCCTCCCGTATCCCGACCGACCCCACTACTCCGCCTTCTCCTGGGCCGCGTGTGACGCGACCTACCGCAACCCCGAAACCTTCGCCTCGTCCGCAGAAGCGGTGGACCTCGAGGAGGGCGAGCCGGGACCGGTCAACAGCATGTTGTCCATGGGGGGTGCCCAGCACCGTCGATACCGCGCGCTGGTACAGCCGTCCTTTTCACCGGTCAAGGTCCGATGGTGGGTGGAACACTGGATCGAGACAACCGTCAATGCGCTGATCGACGCTTTCGAGCACGCAGGCAGGGCCGAGCTGAACGTGGAGCTCTGCGCCGCCATCCCGGTGCTCACGATCACCGGCAGCTTCGGGCTCCCGATCGACCGAGCCCTCGACGTCCGCGAGTCGTTGGCGCAGCCCGACCGCATCATCGAGATGCTCGCCCCCGTGGTGGCCGCCCGGCGAGAGAGCCCCGAGGACGACCTGATCAGCGTCCTCGTGCAGTCCGAGATCACCGACGAGGACGGCGAGACCCATCGCCTGAGTGACCCCGAGATCCATTCGTTCGCCCTGTTGCTCCTGGCGGCCGGGTCGGGCACCACCTGGAAACAGATGGGGATCACCCTCGCCGCACTGCTCCAGCGGCCCGCGCTGCTCGACGCCGTCAAGGCCGACCGCAGCCTCCTGCGGGCCGCGATCGAGGAGTCGTTGCGCTGGTCGCCGACCGACCCCATGTTCTCGCGTTGGGTCACCGAGGACGTCGACTTTTTCGGCGCGCATCTCCCCAAGGGAGCCGTGCTCCACATCTGCCTGGGTGCCGCCAACCGCGATCCGGCCCGCTGGGACCGGCCCGACGAGTACGACCCCAGTCGCCCGATGCGACCGTCGTTCGGTTTCGGTGGCGGGCCCCACGCCTGCCTCGGGCAACACGTCGCACGGGCCGAGATGACCGTGGCCATCAACGCCCTCTTCGACCGCCTTCCCGAGATCCGGCTCGACCCTGACGCCGAGCCGCCGCGGTTGATCGGCTTCTACGAGCGCGGGGCGACCGCGATCCCGGTGCTGTTCGATTGATCACCGAGCCGAAGGAGCCCACGTGAGCGAAGACGGCTACCGTCCGACGAACATCGACCTGCTCGGTGAAGAGCACGTCCGCCGGTACCAGGAGACCGACGGTCAGGTGGGCTACATCTGGAACGGGGTGCCGATCCTGCTGCTGACGACGACCGGCCGGAAGAGCGGCCTGGCCCGGACCACGCCCCTCATTCACGGACGCGACGGCGACGACTATCTGGTCGTCGCGTCCATGGGCGGCGCGCCGGAACACCCCAATTGGTACCGGAACCTCGTGCAGAACGGGACGGCGGAGATCCAGGTCCTGGACCGGCACATCCCGGTGTCGGCGCGCACGGCGAGCGACGGGGAGAAACCCCGTCTCTGGAAGATCGTGACGGATCTGTGGCCCAACTATGACGCGTACCAGTCGCGCACGGACCGCGACATTCCCGTCGTCGTGCTCTCACCAACCTGATGTCCGAGGCGCCCGCCACGTCCGACGGCCAGCCCTTCGACGGCATCAGGGTGGTCGAGCTGGCCCAATGGGTGTTCGTACCGGTCGCGGGGGCCCTGTTGGCTGACTGGGGTGCCGACGTGGTGCACCTCGAGCCCACGGAGGGCGATCCCTACCGGGGGTTGGCCACGCAAGGGATCGGAACAGAGCGCGATGGCGTGAACCTCTCGCTGGCGCTCGCGAACCGCGGGAAGCGGTCGATGGCCCTCGACATCCGGCACGAGCAGGGCACGGAGGTGCTGCTCCGTTTGCTCGAGACGGCCGACGTCTTCCTGACCAACATGCGGCCCGGGGCCCTCAAGCGTGCGGGCCTCGACGCCGAGTCGCTCACCGCCCGGTTCCCGAAGCTCGTCTACGCCAGGGGCCACGGCTACGGCGTGCGGGGTCCCGACGCCGACCACGCGGGCTACGACGCCACGGCCTTCTGGGCCCGGGGCGGACTGGCCCACATCCTCACCCCGCCCGAGCGCGAGTATCCCGTCGGCCAGCGCGGTGCCATGGGTGATCGCAACGGCGCCCTCGCCCTCGCCTTCGGCATCGCGGCGGCACTGCTCAAGCGTGGTCGAACGGGCGTCGGGTCGGTTGTCGACGTCTCGCTGCTGTCCACGGCCATGTGGACCCTGTCGTCAGACCTGCTGGCGGCTCTCGGCGGCGTCGAACCGGTCCCCTCGAGCGGCCGGGGCCCTCTCGTCAACCCCCTGGTCGGCATGTACCGCACGAAGGACGGCCGCCACATTCAGCTCGTCTTCCTGCAGCCCGACCGGTACTGGGCGGACTTCTGCCGGGTCATCGGACGTCAGGACCTCGCTGCGGACGAACGTTTCGCGGACATGGCGTCGCGTCGCGACCACGGCGCCGAGTTCGTCGAGGAGCTCGACAAGGAGTTCGCGAAGCGGACCTACGAGGAATGGAAGAGGATCCTGAGCGAGCTCGACGCCCCTTGGGCCCCGGTGCAGTCGGTGTCGGAGCTACTCGACGACCCGCAGGTGAGCGCGAACGGCTACATCGGCGATGTGATCATCGAGGGTGAGCCCGCATACCGCCTCCCGGCGGTGCCCGTGCAATTCGACGGCCGGCCTCCGTCGCTGCGGCGGGCACCGGAGCACGGCGAGGACACCGAAGCGCTGTTGCTCGACGCGGGTTACGGCTGGGAGGAGATCACCGCGCTCAAGGAGGCGGGGGTCGTCCTTTGACGTCGCCCGGTCGTCCGGTTCCGTTGCCCGACGCGCGGTCACAGCCCTTCTGGGATGCGGCCGCCGAGCACCGGCTCGTTCTCGCCCGCTGTGCCCGCTGCGAGCAGCTGTGTCACCCGCCCGACGCCGCCTGCCGCCATTGCGGCTCGACCGACCCGGACTTTTCGTACGTCCCCGTCGAGGGGGGCGGCACCATCCGCTCGTGGACGGTGATCCGGCAGTCCTTCCTCCAGGGGTTCGACGTCCCCTTCGTCCTGGTCGACGTCGAGCTGGCGGTGCAACCAGACCTCCGACTCATCGGCCGCCTGGTGGACGGACCCGACGCGCCGCGCAGCCTCGGGGCGCCCGTCCGCCTGGCGTTCGAGGATGTCGCGCCGGGCGTCGCCGTACCCGCCTTCGCGCTCGAGGCAGCTTCGTGACAGGAAGGATGGCATCGAGCAACGCGGTCGCCGTGGTTGGGTACGCCCACAGCCCCGTGTGTCGCCACGCCGCATCGACGTTGGGCGCCGTGACGGTGGAGACCGCGCGTGCGGCGATCGCCGACGCGGGACTGACCGTGCCCGACGTCGACGGATTCGTCACCGCCAGCATGTTCCCGACCGCGGGAGCGCACGCCGCCGTGGACGGCATCAGCTTGGTGTCGTCCAACTGGCTGGCGGCGCACCTCGGCGTCAATCCGCGCTACGCGGCCGGATTTTCGGGGTTCGGCCAGCTACCGGGCTCTGTCGCGATGGCCGTCAACGCCGTGGCGAGCGGCGCGGCGGACTACGTCCTTGTCCACCGCGCGCTGCACAACCCGAGCGGCACGTACCACGCGAACCCGATGACCCAGGCGGCGGGGGATCAGCAGTGGACGGTGCCGCAGGGCTACTTCGGGCCGCTCGCCATGGTCGCGTTGCCCTACACGGAGTACGTCGAGCGGTATGGGGCGACCCGGGAAGCCATGGCCGCTGTGGTCGTGGAGGCCCGCAAGAACGGGGCGCGGATCCCCTGGTCCCATTGGCACGGATCCCCGCTGAGCGTCGATGAGTATCTGTCCGAACCGCTTCTCAGCGACCCGATCTGTCGCCTCGATTGCGACATTCCCGTCGACGGAGTGGCGTGCTTCGTCCTCACGTCAGCGACGCGCGCCCGAGACCTCCCGCACAAACCTGTGTACGTGGCCGGGTATGCATCCGGGTCCCCGGTACGGCACCGCCTTCCGCTGCACTGGCCCCTCGACGACATCATGGAGGTCGGCCGGGAGACGGCGCGGCGCCTGTGGGAGTCCGCCGGCATCGGACCGAGGGAGATCGATCTCCCGCAGCTCTACGACGGATTCTCACCCTTCGTGTACTTCTGGATGGAGTCGTTGTCACTCTGTCCCCCGGGGGAGGCCCACCGGATGATTCTCGAAGGCGGCATCGACAGCGACCGCCCCGATGCCGTCCCCGTGCTCAGCGGTGGCGGGGCGCTCGGAAACGGGCGCATGCACGGGGTGCCCCAGATGCTCGAGTGCTACCTGCAGCTCTCCGGTAGGGCGGGGGATCGGCAGCGCCCCGGCGCAACGATCGGTCTCGCCTGCCATTCGTCGCCCCATTTCGGCGGTGCGGTGGTCTACAGCGCGGAGCCCTACTGACATGGCGCGCGGGAGCACGACAGGTTCCGCCGGAGATCCGGCGGCCGCCGGCGCGGTGGCCCGGACGGGCTGGGCTGAGCGGGTCGCCGACCGTTCACCCGTTGTCCAGCGCTCGAAGGAGAAGAGCGTTGATCAGGCGAGGTCGATCGTGGCGGCGGCGCAGCGGCTCATCGAAGCCAAGGGGCCCACCTTCACGACCCAAGAGCTGATCAAAGAAGCCGGCATCGCTTTGCAGACCTTCTACCGCTACTTCGCCGGGAAGGACGCCCTCCTGCTCGCGGTCATAGAAGACCTCATCGAGGAGAACTGCCGTGCGTACCGTCAGCATGCAGATTCCATCGCAGACCCTGTCGATCGTTTGCGGTTCTACGTGACGACGACAGTCAACAGCCTTTCAGCACAGGGCGCCGGTCCCAGTTTCATCACGGCGGAGCACTTCCGCCTCCAGACCCAATACCCGGCCGAGGTCTCCCAGGCGACGCAGCCCTACACGGATCTCCTGATCGACGGGATCAATGCCGCCGTGTCAGCCG
>Ga0307474_10003458_pt1 | contig 11371 bp, 9 predicted proteins | sample atmos_gasesECM1C_2_FD_203312 | JGI IMG/M metagenome (GOLD analysis project Ga0307474, IMG submission 203312) | Hardwood forest soil microbial communities from Morgan-Monroe State Forest, Indiana, United States - atmos_gasesECM1C_05 | ecosystem: Environmental > Terrestrial > Soil > Temperate... | reverse complement strand
TTGAGCGTGATCTTCGCGTTCGTGGCGGTCTGGTTCCCGTTGATATAAATGCCGTACTGCTGCGCCTGCTGGTCGATGAGCGAGTCGGTGCCGCTCAGCGAGACGGTCGAGCCGATGGCCGGCGTATCGATGTAAAGGCCGTACGACGTGCTCGAGCTCACGACCACGTGCTGCAACGTGAGCATCGTGTTCGGCTGATTGACGTTCACGCCGTACCGGAAGTGCTTGAGCGTCACGTTCTGAACGCTGAGCATGGCTGGTGAATCGATGCCGTCGGCGCCCGAGACGCCGGCGCCGTCGAGGATCGTCCCCGCGACCGTGTCGCCCATGATCGTGAGGTTGCTGGGAATCGGCGTGTTCCACTTCTCGTCGGAGCCACCCATGGCCGCCGTCGCGGACGAGTAGGTCCCGTCCACCAGGTGGATCGTGTCACCCACGTCGGCGACGAGAAGCGCCTGTCCGAAGCTGCGGAACGGCGACGCGGCCGAGCCCGCGTTGGCGTCGCTCCCCATGGGGCTGGCCGTGATGGCGGTGACCTCGATAACGTTCGTAGCCGTGACGACGCCGCCCTTCGTCGAGACGACGAGGGTCTGCATGCCGAGAGCCGCGCCGTGCGGGACCGTCACCTTGATGACGAGGCTCGTGTCCGTGCTGCTGCTCTGAACGACGGCCTTCGACTTGTCGATCGCGCCGAGACTGACGACCGACGCGTTCGACAAGCCGCCGGCGGCCTTCGTGATCGTGATCGTGACGGCCGACTGGCCTTGGTGGACCGACTTGTTCGGCGTCACGGTCGTCATGTCGACGGCCTCGGGGGCGTCTGGGTTCGTCGTGCCGGCGTCGCTGCCCGCGGCGCCCGTCGTGCCCGCCGCGCCGTCGTCGCCGGCCACGCCCGACGTGCCCGCGCTCCCGTCGGTGCCTGAGCCGGCCGTGCCAGTCGCGCCCGCGCCGCCACCGGCCGTGCCCGCACCGCCGCCGGCCGTGCCCGTCGCGCCCGCTGCTCCGGCGGGCGTCCCGCCCGAACCCGAGACCGAGGCCTTGAAGTCGTTCGTCTGCGGATCATAGATCTTGAAGTCGACGACGGGATCGATGCAGGCGCCGCTCGTCGTGCACTTCTGCTTGCCCTGGGTGCCGTCGGGCAGATTGCCGCCGGGACAATCGACGTCCGCCACACACTCCGTGCGGCACGACCGATCGCGCCCGCAGATGATCGGACAGACGCCCCCGGCGCCGCCGTCGGTCGCCGAACCGCCGCCGTCTGCTGCGCCGTCGCCCATCGAGTTGCAGAACTTCGTGCAGTCGCTGTTCATGACACAGAGGGCGGCGACCTCGGGCGCGCGGCAGGCGTTGCCGTTGTCGCTCTTGATGCAAAGCTCGCTGTTGCTGCAGTCCTTCGAGGATGTGCACTGCTGCACGCAAAATCCGAGGGCGCAGACGAGGTTCCCCATGCACTCGCTGTTGCGCACGCACGTGGGCGTCGGCTTGGCGCCCGATGACCCTCCGCAGCCATGGAGCACGCCGGCGGTGAAAGCGAGAACGAAGACGGAGACGAGAGCTAAGCTACTGGTGCGCATCAGGTTCGACCTCCCGAGGGTTGACGTACGCGGAGCGGCGCCATTTGTATCATGGGTCGCGGCGGCGCCTCAACTGGGCGCCCGGCGAGGCCATGGCCTCTGAAAATCACCCCGGGCGCGGGACGAAGATTCGGCGGTCCCGACCCCTAGCGCTTGTTCTTGGCGACGACCTGCGAAACGTCGCGGACCGCCCCGCGGGCGGCGCTCGTCGTGAGGGCCGCATACGCCTGCAGCGCGGGCGAGACCGTGCGGTCGCGGTTGGGCTTCCAGGCCGTCGCGCCCCGCGCGTCCATCTTCTGTCGCCGCGCCGCGAGTGTCGCATCGTCGAGGACGACGTCGATCCGCCGGTTGGGGATGTCGATTTGGATCTTGTCGCCCTCCTCGACGAGGGCGATGGCGCCGCCCTCGCCCGCCTCGGGCGAGACGTGGCCGATGCTGAGGCCCGAGGTGCCGCCCGAGAAGCGGCCGTCGGTGACGAGCGCGCAGGCCTTGCCGAGGCCCTTCCCCTTGAGGAACGAGGTCGGGTAGAGCATCTCCTGCATGCCGGGGCCGCCCTTGGGGCCCTCGTAGACGATGACGACGATGTCGCCGGCGACGATCTTGTCCCCCATGATGGCGTCGCAGGCGGCGTCCTGCGAGTTGAAGACGCGCGCCAGGCCATCGAACTTCAACGCCGAGGGATCGACGCCCGCCGTCTTCACGATGCAGCCCTCGAGCGCGATGTTCCCGTGCAGCACGGCGAGACCGCCGTCCACGCTGTAGGCGTGCGCGACGTCGCGGATGCAGCCCTCCTCGACGTCGAGGTCGGGCTCCTTGAAGTACTTGTCCTGCGAGAAAGCCACCTGCGTGGGAACGCCGCCCGGCGCCGCGAGCGCGCGCTGGCGCGCCGCCGTGGTTGCCGTCGCGCGGTGCAGGTCGTTGGCGTCGATGGCGGCGCCCATGGTGCCGAGGTGGACCGTGCCGGCGTCGCGCGCGATGAGGCCGGCGCGATCGAGCTCGCCGAGGATCGTGAAGATGCCGCCCGCGCGGTGCACGTCCTCGACGTGGTAGTGCGACGAGGGCGCCACCTTGCAGATGTTGGGCACGTGGCGCGACAGGCGATCGATGTCCTTCATCGTGAAGTCCACGTCGGCCTCATGCGCGATAGCGAGGATGTGCAGCACGGTGTTCGTCGAGCCGCCCATGGCGATGTCGAGCGTCATGGCGTTCTCGAAGGCCGCCTTCGTCGCGACGCTGCGCGGGAGCACCGACGTGTCGCCCTCGACGTAGCAGCGGTTCGCGAGCGCGACGATGCGCTTGGCGGCGTCCTCGAACAGCTCCCAGCGGCGCGCGTGCGTCGCGAGCAACGTGCCGTTGCCGGGCAGCGCCAGGCCGAGCGCCTCGTTGAGGCAGTTCATGCTGTTGGCCGTGAACATGCCCGAGCACGAGCCGCACGTCGGGCAGGCCGAGCGCTCCATCTCGCCGAGCTCGGCGTCCGAGACCTTGGCGTCCGACGAGGCGATCATCGAGTCGATGAGATCGAGCTTCCTCACGAGCGGCTTGCCGTCGCGAGAATGGGTTCCGACCATCTTGCCCGCCTCCATGGGTCCGCCCGACACGAAGATCGTCGGCACGTTGAGGCGCATCGTCGCCATAAGCATGCCGGGCGTGATCTTGTCGCAGTTCGAGATGCAGACGAGCGCGTCGGCGCAGTGCGCGTTCACCATGTACTCGACGCTGTCGGCGATGAGGTCGCGCGACGGCAGCGAATAGAGCATGCCGCCGTGGCCCATGGCGATGCCGTCGTCGACCGCGATCGTGTTGAACTCGACGCCCCACCCGCCCGAGGCGTCGATGACCTTCTTCACGCGCTGCCCGACGTCGTGCAGGTGCACGTGCCCCGGCACGAACTGCGTGAAGCTGTTGGCGATGGCAACGATGGGCTTCTCGAAGTCGGCGTCCTTCATGCCCGTGGCGCGCCAGAGCGAGCGCGCGCCCGCCATGTTCCTGCCCTGTGTCGACGTGCGACTGCGGTAGCCCTGCATGGTCATCGATTCATATCAGAGAAATTGAGGACCTGTACTTCGCCTTGTCGGGTGATATCCTGACACGCGTGGCGCTCACCTACACGGCCAGCACCGCCTTTCGCGACGACGTGGAAGCGCGGGTCGCGGCCTACTTCGATGCCACCGGGATGCAACGTCGCGGTTGCGCTCGGATGTTGCTGAAGACCGCGACGATCTTCATTTGGCTCGCGGCGTCGTACCTGGCGCTCGTGTTCCTCGCCACCGCGTGGTGGCAAACCGTGCTGCTCGCCACCTCGCTGGCCCTCGCGATGGCAGGCGTGGGCTTCTGCGTCATGCACGACGGCAACCATGGCGCCTACTCGCCGCGCGGCTGGCTCAACAAGGCCGCGGCGCTCTCGCTCAACCTCATGGGCGGGTGCGCCTACTTCTGGCACTTCAAGCACAACATCGCCCATCACAGCTTCCCCAACGTCACCGGCTCCGACGACGACTTCAACGTCGGTCCCGCGGGCCGGCTGTCGCCGCTCGATCCCCACCGGCCCTTTCATCGCTTCCAGCACATCTACATCTGGGGCCTGTACGCGCTCCTCGCCATCGAGTGGCAGACCACGGGCGACTTTCGCACGATGATGAACCCCGGCGTCGCCGACACGACGTACGCGCGCCCGCGCGGCTGGGAGCAGGTCTACTTCTGGGTGGGCAAGGTCATCTTCTACGTCCTGGCCTTCGTGATTCCGATCTTGCACCACGGCGTCCTCCCCGTCGTCGCCACGTACCTCTACACGGGCGTCGTCCTGGGGCTCACGCTCGCGACCGTCTTCCAGCTCGCGCACTGCGTGCAAGAGGCCGACTTCCCCGCGCCCGCGCCCGGCACGCGCAAGATGGAGAGCGACTGGTTCACGCACCAGGTCGAGACGGCCGTCGACTTCGCGCGCGACAACCAGCTCCTGACTTGGTACCTCGGCGGCCTGAACTTCCAGATCGAGCACCACCTCTTCCCGCGGATTTGCCACCTGCACTACCCGGGCATCTCGCCGCTCGTCGAGGCCGCCTGCCGTGCGCACGGGGTGCGGCACTCGTCGCACCCGCGCATGCGCGACGCGCTTCGCTCGCACGTGCGCTTCCTCAAGCGCCTCGGCAGCGGCGCCGCGACCGGCCAGGCCGCCCAATCCGAGCTGGCCGCGTAGCGCGGCCTCTGGCCCGCCTACACGCCCACGGCGTCGAGCTCGAACACTTCCTCGGTGTCCGGATAGGCGACGGTGCGCGCGCCCACCGCGGTGAGCGTCCACTCGACGACTTGCAGCCGAAAGCCCAGCGCCTGCTCGGCCTGTTCGACGGTCAACATCTGCCACGCCAGGCGCGTGCGGCTGTCGCTCGCGAGCGCCCCGGCGCAGGGCGTCGTGAGACGCACGCCCCGCCCCAGCTTCTCGACCAAGCCTCCCGACGGAAGACGAATGATCTTCATGTCCATGATCGCGCTCCCTGGACCATGGAAACACGCGGACACGAGAGCGCAAGAAAACGACCAGTTCGACGTCGCGCGCGCCCGGGCTGCGACGGCTTTCAGCGATCCACGCGCGCAGCGCCGCCCTTCATGGCCTTCTCGACCTCGGCGAGCGACGCCATCGACGTGTCGCCGGGCGTCGTCATGGCGAGGGCGCCGTGCGCAGCGCCGCACTCGACGGCCCACTGCGGACCCTTGCCCGCGAGGAAACCGTAGACGAGGCCGGAGGCGAACGAGTCGCCGCCACCCACGCGATCGAAGATCTCGAGGTCGTCGCGCGCCATCGACTGGTAGAGCTGGCCGTCGGCGTAACAGATCGCGCTCCAATCGTTGACCGTCGCCGTCTTGGCGTGGCGGAGCGTCGTCGCGACGACGCTGAAGTTCGGGTAGGTCGCGATGGCCTTCTCGATCATGCGCCCGAAGGAGGCGATGTCGATCTTCGAGAAGTGCTCGTCGGCGTTCTCGACCTCGAAGCCGAGCGAGGCCGTGAAGTCCTCCTCGTTGCCGAGCATGACGTCGACGTGCTTGGCGAGGCCGCGGTTGACGGCGCGCGCGCGCTCCTTGCCGCCGATCCCCTTCCAGAGCGACTCGCGGTAGTTGAGATCGTACGACACGATCGTGCCGTGCTTCTTGGCGGCCTTCATGGCCTCCTCGGCGACGCCGGCCGTCGTCTCCGACAGCGCCGCGAAGATGCCGCCCGTGTGCAGCCAGCGCACGCCGTCCTCGCCGAAGAGCTTCTCCCAGTCGACGTCGCCGGGCCTGAGCTGGCTCGCCGCCGTGTTTCCTCGATCCGAGCAGCCGACGGCGCCGCGGATGCCGAAGCCGCGCTCCGTGAAGTTGAGGCCGTTGCGCACGCTGCGCCCGATGCCGTCGTACTTCACCCACTTGACGTAAGACTGGTCGACGCCGCCCTGATAGATGAAGTCCTGGAGGAGGCGGCCGATGGGGTTGTCGGCGAAGGCGGTGACGACGGCCGTGTCGAGCCCGAAGCAGCGGCGCAGGCCGCGCGCGACGTTGTACTCGCCGCCGCCCTCCCAGGCCTGGAAGCTGCGCGCCGTCGTGACGCGGCCATCGCCCGGATCGAGGCGGAGCATGACCTCGCCCAGGGACACGAGGTCGAAGCGGCAGTCGGCTTTGGGCTTGATGTCGAGGGGCATACGTTACCTCTTGGCTCTCTCGGGGCCGGCGGTGTTCATGAGGGGAAGGCTCGCGTCACCAGCTGTGCACCGTGCCGTCGAGCTTGCGGGCGACGGGCAGATAGGCGCGCTCGTACGGGTAGTGCGCGGCGAGCGTCTCGTCGATGTCGACGCCGAGCCCGGGCTTGTCTCCCGGATAGAGCGCGCCGGCGTTGAACGAGTAGGCGTGCGGGAACACGCGGTCCGTGTCGTCGCTGTGGCGCATGTACTCCTGGATGCCGAAGTTGTGGATCGCGAGGTCGAAGTGCAGCGACGCCGCGAGGCAGACGGGGCTCATGTCGGTGGCGCCGTGCGCGCCCGTCTTGACGTTGTAGAGCTCGGCGACGTGCGCGATCTTGCGCAGGTGCGACAGCCCGCCCGCGTGCACGACCGACGTCCGGATGTAGTCGATGAGCTGGCCGCGCAGCAATGCCTCGCAGTCGTGGATCGAGTTGAACACCTCGCCGACGGCGATGGGCGTCGTCGTGTGCTCGCGGATGAGGCGGAAGCCGTCTTGCAGCTCGGCGGGCGTCGGATCCTCCATCCAGAACAGGTGATGAGGCTCGAGCTCCTTGCCGAGCCGGGCCGCCTCGATGGGCGTGAGACGGTGGTGGACGTCGTGAAGCAGGTGCACGTCCGGGCCGAGCTCGCGGCGCACGCGCGCGAAGAGCTGGGGCACGAAGCTGAGGTAACGCTCGCTCGACCACTCGAACTCGGGCACCTTGCCGCGCTCAGCCGGCTCGTAGCTCATCGTGCCGCGGCCGATGCCGTACACGCCCTTGAGCCCGGGAACGCCCGACTGGACGCGCACGGCCTTGTAGCCGAGCGAGACGTAGTGCTGCGCGGCCCTCACGGCGTCGTCGATGTCGGTGCCGTTGGCGTGGCCGTAGACCATGACGTCGTCGCGCGAGCGCCCGCCGAGGAGCTGGTACACGGGCACGCCGAGTGCTTTGCCCTGGATGTCCCAAAGCGCGCAGTCGACGGCGCTCACCGACGTCATCGTCACGGGGCCGCGCCGCCAGTACGCGCCCTTGTACAGCAGCTGCCAGGTGTCCTCGATGCGCCGCGCGTCCCGTCCGATGAGCATGGGGATGATGTGCTCCTCGAGGTACGCGACGACGGCCAGCTCGCGCCCGTTGAGCGTCGCGTCGCCGAGACCGTGGATGCCGTCCTCGGTCGTGATCTTGAGCGTCACGAAGTTCCGGCCGGGGCTGCAAACGATGACCTTGGCGTCGACGATCTTCATGGGGCGTGGGGCGCTAGAATCCTCGCCCCGCGCCTCGTCCGTCAAGGATGAACCTGAAAGGTCCTCTTCCCCCGCCAGCGCAGCGCGCTGAAGTCCTGCCGATCCAGCGTGAAAACGTGCTCCGTCCCCGCGTCCTCGGCGAGAACGACGAGGGTCGCGTCGGCGTAGTCGATCTCGACGTCGAGGTACCGGCGCATGGTGGACTCGGCCCGTTCGAGAGCCTCCGTCGAGCCCGGGACGAGCACGGTGCCACCTTCGAGGACGAATCTCAACGGCGCGAGCGCCCCTCCCTCGACGCGTCCGAGAAGGTGGGTGGACTCGGTGAGGACCGCCTCGGTCGTCAACACGGGTCTCATCCAGCGCTTGAAGAAAGAAGCGCAGGCTTTGTGATGGGACTGGCTCCGATCGAGGAGGCTCACGAGGGCGCTCGTGTCGAGCAAGAGCTCACCGGCCACGGCGCAGCGACTCCAGCACGTAACGTCGGGCGTTCTCCGCGAGCGCGGGGCGGCGCGTCTCGAGGGCCCCGATGAGGTGAGCGACGTTCTCGGCGTGCGTGCGCCGGGGCGCCGAGGCGCTCCCGAGGTACGCGCGAAGAGCGTTCCGGAGGATCTCGGAGCGTCTTCGTCGGGTCTGCGCGGCGTGACGGTCGAGATCGGCGGCAAGCTCGGCGGGAATCCGGACCACGAGCTGACGCGATGCCATTGCATTACAACGGTATTGCGTGGGTCGCGCGGGGACAAGCGCACCGCTACGGGGGGGCCGCCGCCGCCGCGCCCACGCCGCAGTCGCACAGGCCGAAGGCCACGCCGGCCGCGAGGCACGCTTGCCCGCCCTTGCAGCCGCCAGGGCCGACGCAGGCCTGGGTCGAGCCGGGCACGCACGCGCGGGGCGGCGCGCCGGGCTCAGGGATGGGCGTGGGCGCCAGCGACGGCGCTGCGCCGGGCTCGCCGGGCAGCGCCATCGGTTCGACCCCGGGCGGCCATGCCATCGGAGGGCCGCACCGCACGATGGCCTCGCTCGTGCGCACGTCGTCGTAGAGTTGGGAGCCGCGGTGGTCGTGCTCGTCGAGGGCGCGCAGCACGATGTAGTGCCGGCCCTCGCAGAGTCGCTCGGCCTCCACGAGACAGGCCGGCAGCGCCGTCCGACAGCGCAGGTGCGCCGAGCCGTCCGGCCGCCTCTCCGCCGAGACGCGCGCCGTCGCGCAGCCCACGAGCGCGAGGGCGCCGAGCGCCACGAGCCAGCCCGCGCCTCCGGTACGCCGGGGAATCTTCATCGCTCCTTTTTATAGTGTTCGCCCCGCGACGCAAATGTCGTCGCGGCGCCGCGGCGCGCCCGCCCGCGACGCCGGAGCCGGCGCGGCTTGACCCAGGCCCTGACCTCGCGGAGTCTTGTCCGCTCGCCACGAGGACGCACCGCATGGCCGCCGAAGATCCTCAGCTCAGGCTCAAGCAGTTCAAGCCCGCGAAGAAGTTCTTCGTCGGCATCGACTCGGATGGGTGCGCCTTCAACTCGATGGAGGTGAAGCACAACGACTGCTTCAGCGTCGCGCTCGTGCGCGCGTACGACCTGGCCGCCGTCTCGCGTCAGGTGCACGAGGCCTGGGACTTCGTAAACCTCTACTCGCAAAGCCGCGGCTGCAACCGCTTCAAGGCCATCCTCTTGGCCGTCGATCACCTGCGCGACATGCCCCGCGTCAAGCGCAGCGGCGTGGCCGTGCCGGCGCTCGCCGCGACGCGCGCCTGGGTCGCGTCGGACAGCACCCTCTCGAACGCGCGCCTCGCGGCTGTGGCCGCCGCCGCGTCGGGCACTGCGAAGGAAGAGCTCGACAAGCTCCTGGCGTGGTCGAAGCTCGTCAACCAGTTCGTCGAGGAGACGGTGCACCACCTGCCGCCCTTCCCCGGCCTCGTCGAGAGCCTGCTCAAGCTCGGCGAGCGCGCCGACGTCATGGTCGTGTCCGCGACGCCCGGCGAGGCGCTCGTGCGCGAGTGGGCCGAGCACGGCATCGACGAGCACGTCGCGCTCATCGCCGGCCAGGAGATGGGCTCGAAGACCGAGCACCTCACGCTGGCGGCCAAGGGCAAGTACGGCCCCGACCACGTGCTCATGGTGGGCGACGCGCCCGGCGACCTAAAGGCGGCGCGCGACGTGGGTGCCCTCTTTTATCCGATCAACCCCGGCGCCGAAGAGGCGTCGTGGGAGCGGTTCGTGGGCGAGGGCATCGAGCGCTTCTTTTCGAAGACCTACGCGGGTGCCTACGAGTCCTCCCTCATCGAGGAATTCATGAAACTGCTGCCCCACAACCCGCCCTGGCAGATCGCCTAGGGGGGAGGGACGCTTCAGGAGGTTTGGCATGTCCACCCAAGGAAAATCGGAGTTCGGCGTCATCGGCCTGGCCGTCATGGGCCGCAACCTGGCCCTCAACATCAACGACCACGGCTTCCCCGTGGCGGTCTGGAACCTCGAGCCGGCGATGACGGAGAAGTTCATGGCCGAGAACAAGGGCCGGACGCTCGCGGCCACGAAGTCGCTCGCCGAGCTCGTGGGCGCGCTCGAGCGGCCGCGCCGCATCTTGATGATGATCATGGCGGGCAAGCCGGTCGACTCCGTGCTCGAGCAGCTCAAGCCGATCCTCGACAAGGGCGACATCGTCATCGACGGCGGCAACACGCACTTCCAGGAGACGCGGCGCCGCGAGGCCGATCTCGCGAAGCTCGGCATCAACTTCGTGGGCATGGGCGTCTCGGGCGGCGAGGAGGGCGCGCGGCGCGGCCCCGCGCTCATGCCGGGCGGCACGACCGCGGCCTGGGACCGCCTCAAGCCGGTCCTCGAGTCGATCGCCGCGAAGACCGACTCGGGGCCGTGCGTGACCCACGTTGGTCCCGACGGCGCGGGCCACTTCGTGAAGATGGTCCACAACGGCATCGAGTACGGCGACATGCAGCTCATCGCCGAGGCTTACGACGTGATGTCGCGCGGCCTCGGCATGTCGGCGCCCCAGATCGCCGAGGTGTTCGCGAAGTGGAACGAGGGGCCCCTCGCCTCCTTCCTCATCGAGCTTTCCGCCAAGGTCCTCGCCGTCAAGGACGAGGAGACCGGCAAGCCTCTCGTCGATCTCGTGCAGGACAAGGCCGGCCAGAAGGGCACGGGCAAGTGGACGGCCGAGCTGTCGCTCGACCTCGGCGTCCCCATCCCGACGATCACGGCGGCCATCGACGCGCGCGTCCTGTCGAGCATGAAGGATCAGCGCGTCGCCGCCGCCAAGCGCATCCGCGGCGTCACGGGAGCGCCGCCGCCGGGCTCCGAGAAGGACGCCCTGCTCGCGGCCGTGCACGACGCGCTCCTGGCCTCGAAGATCTGCTCGTACGCGCAAGGCATGCAGCTCATCCGCGCCGGCAGCGACGCCTACAAATGGAACATCTCCCTGAAAGAGATGGCCCGCATCTGGAAGGGCGGCTGCATCATCCGGGCGCGCTTGCTCGACAACATCATGCGCGCCTACGAGCGCGCGCCCGACCTGACGAACCTCCTCGTCGACGAGGAGTTCGAGGGGCGCATGCACGCCGCGCAGCCGAGCTGGCGGCGCGCGCTCGGCGTCGCTCAGTCGCTGGGAATCCCGACGCCGTCGTTCTCCGCAAGCCTCGCCTACTTCGACAGCACGCGCACGGCGCGCCTGCCCCAGAATCTGACACAAGCGCAGCGCGACGCGTTCGGCGCCCACACCTACGAACGCATCGACCACCCCGAGCGAGGCTTCGTCCACTCCGAATGGCTGAAGGACACGTAGATCGCGCCCGCTAGCTTCGGTAGTCGGCGGGGCTGAGGTGGTTCTCGCGCAGCCAGCGCCAGACGAGGGTGCGCTGGCGGCC
>Ga0307474_10003457_pt1 | contig 11372 bp, 13 predicted proteins | sample atmos_gasesECM1C_2_FD_203312 | JGI IMG/M metagenome (GOLD analysis project Ga0307474, IMG submission 203312) | Hardwood forest soil microbial communities from Morgan-Monroe State Forest, Indiana, United States - atmos_gasesECM1C_05 | ecosystem: Environmental > Terrestrial > Soil > Temperate... | reverse complement strand
CCCCGACCACACTCCGCAGATGTCGTGCGCGGCTCCCTGGCACGCGGGAATGGCTCACACCATTGGCTTCATCCTGGCCGTGAAAGCCATGCTGGAGTCTTCGGCAAGCGTGTCCAGCACAGAATCCGCGCACCGAGGTCGATAAACTGACTTCTTCCTCCTCACCGCCGCATTCGTCCGCCTCATCCGCACCCCATTCTCGCGGACCGCTGTTCATCGCGGCCAGCGTCTCGACCTTGGGCGGCCTGCTGTTCGGCTACGACAACATCGTGATCAGCGGCGCGATTGGCTATCTGAGCCGGTTGTTTCATCTCGACGCCGCCGGCACGGGATGGGCCGCCGGTTGCGCCTTGCTTGGCTGCATTGTCGGCTGCGCCTTCGCCGGTACGGTTGCCGATCATCTCGGCAAGAAGAAAGGTCTCGCGCTCTGCGCCGTCTGCTTCGCTCTTTCATCCGGAGGAATCTTCTTCGCATCCAGCCTTCACCAATTTGTCGTCTGGCGTCTGATCGGCGGCCTGGGTATCGGGGCAGCCTCGGTAATCTCTCCGAACTACATTGCCGAGATTGCTCCCACGCGCGTCCGCGGCCGCTGCGTGACGCTGTACCAGTTGGGCATCGTGGTCGGAATTCTGGCCGCGGTGTTCGTCAACATGCTCATTCAGCGCATGGGGGATGAAGCCTGGAACACCAACGTTGGCTGGCGCTGGATGTTTTTCGCCGGGATCGTACCCGCGCTTCTGTTCGGCGGCATGATTCTGCCCGCCGTCGAGAGCCCACGCTGGCTGATGAAGATGGGCCGTCGCGAACAAGCCATCCGCGTCCTCACTCAGATCAACGACCCTGACATCGCGCAGCGCGCGGCGGCTGAAATCGAAAACTCCCTGGCGATTGAAGGGGGGCAGATCTCGGAGCTATTCACCACCTTCCGCCGTCCTCTGCTGCTGGGCATCATGTTGGCGGGATTGCAACAGATCAGCGGCATTACCCCGCTCTTCTCTTTTTTGCCGGAAATTTTTCGCTCGGCCGGAAGCGCGACCGGCCATGCTTTCTTTCAATCCGTCCTGGTCAGCCTGATCAATTTGCTGTTCACGCTTTTTGCCCTCTGGTTGGTGGATCGCGCTGGCAGAAAACGCCTCATCCTTGCCGGAACAACGCTGCAATGCCTGTCGTTTGCCCTGGCGGGCTGGTTCTATCACATACACGGCAGCGGCTTGGCAATTCTTGTTCTGGTCATGAGTTTCGTGGCCGGGCACGCTTTTGGCAACGGCGTGGCCTGTTGGGTCATCATCTCCGAAATCTATCCCACGAAACTTCGCGGGCGCGGCATGTCGATCGCGACCACTGCGCTTTGGCTGGTCGGCTATCTCGGCAATCAACTGTTTCCGATTATGCAAAAGAATCTCGGATCCGACGGCACCTTCTGGTGCTTCAGCGCCGGAGCTTTGTTGACGGTCGTTCTTGTTGCCTGGCTGATTCCAGAAACCAAGGGACGTTCACTGGAAGAGATCACTAGGTTTTGGAATCCGCAATTTCGAGAAGTTCCTACAATCGCGAATTGACCTCACACGATGGAGATGTTTGCAGTGACGCAATCGAACCAGCAATCTGCTCACGCTGCCGCTGACCGCACTCACTCTGGCCAAACCCTTCTCGGTGTGGAATCCATATCAACCTCGTCCTGCACCGGGCGCCGGGATATTGCATCCTCGACACCATGAACGAAGCGCTCACCGGTATTCACGTCACCAAAGAGAAGAGCAGTCTCTTCACTGAGCCCACCAAGGACAGCAAGGGTCTCACCATCGACCGTGCCCAACTGGCGCGAGCATCCGAGCCGTGGGGCGAACTCTCGGCGCACCGGGTTCCCATTCACTTCGGCGAAATGGGTTGCCCCAAGCACACGCCCCCGGAAGTAGTCCTAACGTGCTTCGACGACACCGTGAGCGTGCTCGGCGATCTGCGCTCCGGATGGGCGCTGCGGAATGTTCCCGGACCGTTCGGTGTCCTACATACGCAGCGAGCCGGCACAAGGTTCGAAGACTGGCACGGCCACCAGCTCGACCGCCCGCTTCTCGCCCTGCTGCAGAAAATAATGAAGGAGTGGAGAGCGATCGACCGCCTCGCAGGCATGCTCTCCTCTGCGTTCTCTGCGGCATGTCTCTGCGAACTCAGCGGTCAAAAGCTTCTTACGGCAGCGGAGGCCCAGGCCTACCGCCCGAATGCGCGGAACGAATTCTCAGCCTGGCCGACGACTTCCGTCTGAATGGCATACAACCCGCCAGCCAGTCGGTCTCCCGCGGGCGCCTCGGCCTTCGCCGTGGTGACATAAAGCGTCTTGCGATCGGCTCCGCCAAATGTGCAGGTCGTAATGTTCCGTACAGGCATTTCGACGACGCGATCAATCTTTCCATCGGGCGCAACGCGAACGATACATCCGCCAAAGAACCGGCAATTCCAGAGATATCCTTCCGAGTCCATGGCCGACCCATCGGGCGCGCCCCGCTCGAAGCCCGCAAGAAATGGACGTTCATTCTCGATCGTGCCGCTCGAGGCATCGTAGTCGTATTGCCAGATCACGTTGGCGAGGCTGTCGCCGAAATAGAAGCGCCGGCGGTCCGGACTCCAGGTCAGAGTATTCGCGATTCCGATGTCTCGTCGCCACACCGAGACTTTGGCATCTGGATCAAGTCTGAACAGCACGCCATCCTTCTCACCTGCTTCGCTCGAAGTCCCATCAGGATTGACGTTGTTGCGCATGGTTCCCATCCACAGTGAACCCCGCGGATCCGCGCGCGCATCATTCAGCCGCACTGCGGGCCACCCCTCAAGACAAAACAGAGGCTCCTGCCGCGTATCCGCAGCCGGTTCCCACAAAATCACGCGCGATCCCAGAACGACCGCCAGCACTTCCGGTCGATCCGTCAGGGTGAGCGCCGTTACCGGCTCATCGAAGAACCATGTGCGGACGGATTGATCCGCTGGCGTGAAGCGATGGATCAGGAAGCGGTTGATGTCGGTCCAGTACACGGCGTCGTGCGCCGCATGCCAGACTGCGCCTTCGCCGCACACATCTCCGGTGGGCGCGACACAAACGGGATCACCGACCATTCTTGAGTTCATTGCACACCTATGCCCGCGAGCAATCCGCCGTCGACCAGATAATCGCCGCCCGTGCAGAATCCCGCCTTGTCCGAGACCAGGAATGCCGCTAACTCGGCCACTTCCTCGGGCGTGCCAATCCGTCCCATCGGATGCGCTTCGCCAAACCGCTCCATCACGGTCTCCGCGGGCAAGTCAGGTCCGAAATGCGCGGCGGCGCGCGCCAGCATCGGCGTGCGAATCGAGCCCGGGCTGATGGAGTTCACACGAATGTGATCCTTGGCGTGGTCGAGCGCAAGCGCCCGCGTCAAACTGTGAACTGCACCCTTGGACGCCGCATAAGCCACGACACCGCGCTGGCACGCATGACCTTGCACCGACGAAAGATTCACTATCGATCCCCCGCCTCGTTTTTTGATCTCCGGAATTCCAAAATGGGCCAGCAGAAAGATGCTGCCAACATTCACCGCCATACACAGATTCCAGGAATCGGGCTCGGTTTCGGCGGCTGTGCCAAAGGGATGAATCGCCGCCGCATTGACGATGATATCCAGGCCGCCACGCGTTTTGACGGTCTTGGCAACCATCGACTTAACCTGCTCGGGCTGGCTCACGTCGCAAGTTTCCACAAGCAGCGATAATCCGCTCGCTTGCGCTTCCTGCTGCAGTTCATGGTTGGCTGACGACTCGATGCCACACGTTACCACGCTGCATCCGCCGGCGGCGAGGCGCTTTGCGATCGCCCGACCGATCCCCGTCGTGCCGGTAACGATCGCGACCTGGTTCTCAAATTCTTTCATATGCCTGGCTCCTTCTGGTGGATCGCAGCGGACCGCATTTGTCTTGGCCGATCGACGGTGCAAACTTATTCGGCTAACTCTGGCATGGCATACTTCAGCTCTTCCAGCACTCCTCGCAATTCAGCGAGGCCCTTGAACCTGCCGACCGGCGAGTAACCCGGACTCACCTTCCGTCCGATGTCATCAGCCAACAAGCGCCCGTGATCGGGACGCATGGGATCTCGCCGTCCAATCGGTTCTGCTTGCGCGGGCGAGCCTCTTCTTTTAACACAGCGCTGATCACGCCGACGATGTCCGAACTCCCGTGCAAATGTTCCGCCTCGTAAAACGAGCCGTCGGCCTCGCGCATCACCTGCCGAAGATGTACGAAATAAATGCACAACGAAAATTCATTCACCATCCTAAGCAGATCATTATCGGCGCGTGCGCCGTAGGATCCCACACAAAGCGTCAATCCATTTGCCGCGGTATCAACTCCAGCAAGAATCGACCGCGCGTCCTCGGCGGTTGAGACAACGCGCGGCAGACCGAACAGCGGCCACGGCGGATCGTCGCGATGAATCGCGAGACGAACCCCGAGCTCCTCAGCGACTGGCGCTACCTCCCGCAAGAACGAAATGAGATGACCGCACAACTCGGATGTGCTCACATTTTTGTACTGGTCTATCGGCTCCCGCAATGTCCCGCGGTCGTAGAATCCTTCGGAGCCGGGCAGTCCGGCAATGATGGTCTGCTCCAGTTCATTGCGGCGGTCCTCCGACATCGCCTCGAAACGTGCTCGCGCTGCCGCAACCCGCTCTTCCGGGTAATCTCCTTCGGCGCCCACACGTTGCAGAATGAATACGTCGTACGCGGCGACATCACTCACGTCGAAGCGCAGGGCGTATCCGGTGCTGGGCAATTGCCAGCGCAAGTCGGTGCGGGTCCACTCGGCGACCGGCATGAAGTTGTAGCAAACGATCTTTACGCCAGCCTGTACGATGGCCGACAGAGAGTCTTTCCAGGCGTCCGTGAACTGCCGAAACGGACCGCTCTGCAGCTTAATGGAATTGTGAATGGGAATACTTTCGACCACCGACCAAGACCAAGTCAGTCCCGCCGCCTCGATCTCCGCCTTGCGCTCGTGCACTTCGTCGAGCGGCCAAACTTCCCCGCGGTAGAGATGATGCAATGCCGAAACAACTCCGGCTGCTCCCGCCTGCCGGACATGGTCGAGCGAAACTGGGTCTTGCGGGCCAAACCACTGCCAGGTTTCTTTCACGCCGCTATCTTAAACCTTGCCTGAAATAGAAGAGGGATTCATGCTCGAATCGGGCACTCTGGATTAGACACGGAGACTGTTCCCGTTGGAAGATGAATGCAGGAGTATCAGAGGCTGAATGTCGATCCATCGTGAAAAGCGATCCAAGGCTGCGAAGGCCGTCATCTTCGATTACCAATCCAGCGCGAAAAGCCTCGGCTTTGATGCCGGGGATGGACAGGGCGATGACGTGAATAGTGGGAGACCTGCCCCCTTCGCTCCACGGGCAGGGTAGAGCCCGCCGCAGTCGGCGAAAGACAGTTTATGAGCCCCATGCAGGAACGACGGCGCGAGAGTAACGCAAACGGTCTTCCTGCGTTTAAAATCATCCAAGAAAACCTGTGCACACTCGACATCTAGGCAACTCCGACTTAGAGATCACTCCCATCGGCATTGGCGCATGGGCGATGGGGGGCGGCGACTGGGCGTTCTCTTGGGGACGGCAGGAGGACAAGGAATCAATTGCAGCGATTCACGCGGCGCTCGATGCGGGCGTCAACTGGATCGATACCGCGGCCGTATACGGACTGGGGCACTCAGAGGAGGTCGTCGGCAAAGCGATCGAGGGACGAGCACACCGTCCATACGTCTTTACTAAATGCAGTCTGGTGTGGAATGACCAGCGCGAGATCGGGCACAGCCTGAAAGCTGTCTCGGTGCGCCGCGAGTTGGAGGCAAGCTTGAGGCGGCTAAGGGTGGATGTGATCGATCTCTACCAGATCCACTGGCCTGATCCAGAGCCTGAGATGGAAGAGGGTTGGCAGACGCTGGGCCAACTCCAAAAGGAAGGCAAGGTTCGTTACATCGGGGTATCAAACTTCAACGTCACCCAAATGAAGCGGATCGAGAGGATCGCACCCATCACCTCGCTGCAGCCGAACTACAACATCGTGACCCGCGACATCGAAAAGGATGTTCTGCCATTTTGCCGTGAGCAGCACATCGGCGTCATCGTATACTCCCCGATGAAGTCGGGGCTGCTAACCGGCAAAATGAACCGCGAACGCATCGCGTCGCTGCCGGCAGACGACTTTCGCCCGAGAACAGCGAGCTTTAAGGAACCGCTTCTGAGTCGTAACCTCGGCGTGGTGGAGGTGCTACGCGGGATCGGCGAGCGTCACAGCCGCACCCCCGGCGAGGTGGCGATTGCCTGGACGCTGCGCGATCCAGTCGTCACAGGAGCGATTGTAGGCATGCGTTCTGCCGAGCAGGCGAAGCAGATCGTGCGCTCAGCAGAATTCCGGCTGAGTCCCGATGAGATTCTCGAGATCGAGGGGTATCTCCAGGCGAATCCGGTTGCTGCATGAGTATCGCAAGATTGTGTCGCGGAAGCCAGCCATGAGCGTGTTGGGTATATTCGGTGTTCGGAAGAGCTCACCACACAGCACGCTAAGAATCTCTGGGAGTTTCACGCCAGTTTTTTGTCCGACTCCTCGATGATGAAAAACTGCCTTTCCACCGGACGGGGACCCACCGGAGGGTATATTTGAAAGACGTTCTTGAATTCTGGAAGGGCGAGATCAGCAGAGAAAAGGATCCATTGAGAGAATCGCCAAAGAAGAAGTTGCCCAGGGAACGTACGACGATTTTCCCTTGCCCAAATAAGGGCGCCCAGTTCGACTGATGACAGCAGACTTTCCTGTTGTTCTCGATGCTTGCGTGCTCGTGCCAGCTTGCTTGCGCGACACGCTCCTCCGTTGCGCCGAGAGGCGAATGTGTTTCCCGCGTTGGTCGAACGAGATTCTGGACGAACCCCGGCGCACACCACTCGAAAAGCTTGATGCTTCTCCGGGGCAGGTTGACCACCTGCTGAATGAACTCAACCGGCGCTTCGCTGACGCCAGAGTCGATTGCTTTGAGACTCTGGTTGGGCTGTTGACGAATGATCCGGGAGATCGTCACGTCATAGCAGCGGACATGAAATGCGGAGCCGAGGCCACCGTCACTTTCAACCTACAGCACTTCCCCGACGCCGCGCTCGACACTTGGAATATCGAAGTGCAGTATCCAGATGAGTTTCTCGTTCACCTTTATCACTTGAATCCCGATCTCATCGTCAACATTCTGCACGAGCAAGCCGCATTCGTGGTTGGAATATTGGCACAACTCCTTGTCGTCCTGAAACATGGAGCGCCAAATTTCGCGCAGCTCGCCTTGGTGTCACGGAAACCGAGTAGTACGTAATCGAGGGAGATACCGTCTATGACGCAGCTCACTCCTACAACAGGTAAAGCCCTTATTCTAACCACCACTATTTGGGGCCGTTGCTGGCCCAAATGTTCTCGACTTTTCTGGAGAATGATCGAAAACGTGCAAGGAGTTCCGCGGGCGTGAACCGTAGTCGGAGGCGAAACCGAGTCGCACATGAAGACCCCATTCAACAGGGCGAGGCAATGGCATGGAACGCAATGAACACTTGAAACGCGGTTTGCTGTTGAAGCTGCAGTTAACCAGCAATCCCAGCCTGCTCTGTGCGGTGCGAGGGGCTGTGGAACGACTGACGGAATCATTGGGTTTTTCCGCGCCAGAGTCCCGGGAGGTCACGCGCGCTGTCGACGAAGCGCTGACGAATATCATACGACACACGTACTGCGGCAGGGCGGACCAGCCGATTGAGGTGCTTTTACGCTCGGTGCGAGAGGACGATCCTGAATCTGCCGAAGGGCTGGAAATTGTGTTGTGCGATTGCGGCCCAGCCATAGATCCGGAGCGCATGTGCCTCCGCGCATTGGAAGAAATAAGGCCAGGCGGACTTGGGTTACACTTCATCCGGCAAAGCATGGATATCGTCGAATACAACCGCGCGAACGGGACCAACCGTCTCCGCCTGGTCAAGTTCGTCCACACGCCGCAGCCGGGTGGGAATGCTTAAGAGCGTGAAGGAGAAGATATTGTGCAGATTTCAAGCCGGGAACTGGATAAAACCGTCATTTTCGACGTGTCGGGAGACATCGATCTCGCGAACTCACCGACCGTTCGAAAGGCCCTCTTGCGCGAGGTGCGTGAAAGACGCACGCCGCGGGTCGTGATAAACCTCAGCAAGGTGCGGTATATCGATAGTTCCGGCGTGGCCTCTTTGGTCGAAGGCTTAAGAGCGTCGCGGGACGTCGGTTCGCGCTTTATCTTGTTTGGATTGAGCACCTCGGCGCGTGAAGTGTTGCAGCTTTCGCGTTTGCTAAAGATTTTTGAGGTTTACGACAACGAAGAGCAAGCGCTGGCGGGCTAAGAATTGTTGGTTCAGGGCGGTTGATTTTCTGGGAATTTCAGAAAATTGAGCTAGAGAATAGAGATGCAATTCGTGTCACAAATTGGCGGCAGCGTGACGAATGGCCTGGCATACGTCGGTTCTCTGGCCTCGCTTGGGGGCCGCGCGGCCTATTACACCTTCGTGGGACCGTTCCAGGGCAAGCCGCTGCGTCTGCGGCGCGTCGTATCGCAGGCCATGGACGTGGGCGTCCGGGCTTTGCCGATTCTGTCTCTGATTACATTTTTTATAGGATTGATTCTCGCGCTCCAGAGCGCTTATGAACTCCGGCGGTTTGGAGCGATGAACTATGTCGCCACGGCGGTCGCGATTTCGATGTCGCGGGAACTTGGGCCGCTGATCACGGCCATCGTCGTGATCGGCCGTTCCGGCTCGGCCTTCGCGGCGGAAATCGGCACCATGAAGGTCACGGAGGAGATCGATGCACTGGAAACGATGGCTATCAGTCCCATCCGTTTCTTGGTCACGCCGAAATTTCTGGCCATGATTGTGATGCTACCTTGTCTCACGATTTGGGCCAACGCGATGGGCATTCTGGGTGGATCGCTGTTTGGCGTCGCCCAGGCAGACTTTACGTTTGTCCGTTATATCCAAGCCTCGCTGGATTCTCTTTTCCTGCGCGATATCACGACCGGACTGGTCAAGAGTGTGATGTTTGGGATTACCATAACCGCCGTGGGTTGCCAAGAGGGATTGGCGACGGGAGCGGGCGCCGAGCAGGTCGGGCGCTCGACGACAAGGGCGGTCGTGATGTCGATTTTCCTGGTAGTGCTCGTGGATTTGGTTTTTACAGGCCTGTTCTTTTTCGTGAGCGGCAGTTAGGACGCGCAACCTTTCCCATGGTAACGGAAAACGCGGATTCGCTCGATACACAAGTCATGATCTCTCTGCGCGACCTGCGCGTGAGTTATGGCGAGGTCGAGATTCTGCACGGCATCACGTTTGAGGTGAAGCACGGCGAAACGCTCGTGATCCTGGGAGGCTCCGGCTCCGGGAAGAGCACGCTCTTGCGGACGCTGGTGGGTCTGGAAAAACCGAGCTCCGGAGAAATTTGGATCAAAGGCAAAAACATCGCGGCGATTTCCGACCCAGAAATGGACGAGATTCGCAAGAAGATTGGCATGTCGTTTCAGGGCGGAGCGTTGTTTGGCTCGATGAGCGTCGGCGAGAATGTGGGGTTGCCGCTGCGGGAGCACACCAAGCTCGAGGACTCGACCATCGAAATCATGGTGCGGCTCAAGTTGGAGCAAGTGGGGCTCGAGGGGTTTGAATATTATATGCCGTCGCAGCTTAGCGGTGGCATGAAGAAACGCGCCGCCGTTGCTCGCGCTCTGGCCATGGACCCGCAGATTCTTTTCTTCGATGAACCGTCGGCGGGATTGGACCCGATTATCGCAGCCGGCATCGACCAGTTGATCCTGGAATTGAAGCAAGCGTTCCGCATGACCATTATCGTAGTCACGCATGAATTGGCGAGCGCCTACCTGATCGCAGATCGCATGGTGCTGATCGACAAAGGCCGTGTCGTCGCCATGGGGACGACGGCGGAGATGCGCGCGAGCACGCAACCGCGCGTGCGGCAATTTCTGGATCGTGTGCCCGAGCCGGAAGTGGCCGACGAATTGGATTATCTGCAGATGCTCACGCAAGGCCGCCGTTTGTGATGGGCGTCAGCAGGGAGAAGAGGACGTGATGGCTGAAAAGCGCGACCAGGTTTTCGTGGGGCTTTTTGTACTGATTGCTGCGGCGGTTCTGATCGGCATGGTTTTTGCCATCTCCGGAGCGTTTGGCCGCACTTCGAAGACCTATCACGCTTACTTTCCCTTCGCGGGCGGGCTGGAGCGGGGTGCGACCGTCCGCTATGCGGGAGGCCCCAAAGTGGGCCGCGTGGAGAAACTGGCGATTGACCGGCAAAATCCTGCGCGCATCGACGTAGTTTTCAGCGTGCAAACGGATCTGCCCGTCAAGACCGACAGCCACGTCAAAATCATGAGTATCAGTCCCTTGGGAGACAATCATCTAGAAGTTCTCGCGGGCGGCGCACAAACTGCGCTCGCTCCTCCAGGTTTCTTATTGCCCTCTGACACTTACCTGGATTTTAACGTCCTTACCGCCCAGATCAATGACCTCGCTCCGCAAGCAAAGCTACTCATTCAATCGCTGAATGATCGCGCAACGGACTTGAAAGTTACGGTCGCCCGCGTCAACGAACTTTTGAGCGCCGAGAACCGAGCGAATCTTTCCGCCACGCTTGCGGGCACACGCGGCGTGATTGAAGAAAACCGGCCGCAGATAAAATCCACTATTCAGCACTTGGACAGCGTGAGCCAGAAGCTGGAGCCGCTTCTTCAGGACCTTCACAAGGACAGCGAAGAAGCCAACCAGGCGCTCACTCACTTGGACGCTGTCCTGGGGGAAAACAGTGCCGATGTGCGCCAGTCGGTGATCGCGCTGCGGAAATCCTTGACGACGCTTACGGATATTACCGGGCGGCTGGACCAAACCCTCGACGTGAACACGGAAAATATCGACGAACTTCTGGATAATTTCCGCCGCGTCTCCCAGAATCTGAAGGAATTCACGAACACGATCAAGAGGCGCCCTTACACTCTCATTCGCGCGACGAATCCGACCGATCACAAACCGGGCGAGCAGCGATGAAGAGGGAAAATCACCAGCTTATGACGAGATGCACAGAACTGCCGCGTGCCCGCCGGGAACGCCTGGTCTTTCCGACGACCACGAAAATCACTCTCTGGGTCCTGGCGTTGGCCCTGGGCTTGGCGGCGGGGTGCGGCACCGCCCGGCCAAGCAAGTATTATCAGCTCACTGTTCCCGGTAACATCGTGCCTGCGGTCGATTCAAATCCCATTCCTGTCACGCTCTTGATTGGCCGCTTAATGGGTCC
>Ga0307474_10003456_pt1 | contig 11373 bp, 7 predicted proteins | sample atmos_gasesECM1C_2_FD_203312 | JGI IMG/M metagenome (GOLD analysis project Ga0307474, IMG submission 203312) | Hardwood forest soil microbial communities from Morgan-Monroe State Forest, Indiana, United States - atmos_gasesECM1C_05 | ecosystem: Environmental > Terrestrial > Soil > Temperate... | reverse complement strand
CCCCATAGGCCGAAGCTGATGGGATTGACGTCGTTGCGTTGCGCAACAGCGTCGATCGCCGAGCGGACCTCGTCGGCTTCGTGATAGCCGAACGACGTGATGCCGTCGTTGGCGCCGTGCGCCGCGAAATCAAAAACGAAGACATTGTATTGATGATCCTGCAGCGCGGAAACCAGCGTCAGCAGCTCGCCTTTGCTGGAGCCATAGCCGTGGCAAAGAATAATCGTCGAGGCGCCGCGAAACCCGGGGAAAAACCATCCTTCTCGCGTGCTGGGATTGCCGGCAACTGAAAATTGAATCGCGTCGGGGCGGCCCGGAAAGCTCTGCATGTTGATTTCGGTGCTGGTGCGCTGCGGCTTAACGATGCGATACACCAGAAAGCCGGCGATTGCGAGGGTGGCCAGGACGGCGAAAAACACCAACGCCAGAACAGCCGAAAGCAGCTTGATGTACCAGCGCATCGGACGAGCTTGGGTTTGCAGTTCCGCGAAAGTAACCATGAAGTTTGGGCCCCGCGTGAAATCAGCGAAAACGCAAATATCAACGCGGTAATTTGCATGCTAGCACACAGGTTGAAGCTGAAAATTTGCAAGTCGGGGGCGTGTGCTCGATGCGTACCGTGCAGCTTGCGCAGCGCGGTCGAACGAGTGCCAACACCAATTCCAAAATCGAGATTCGAATGGTTGTCAGGGATTCTGCTTGGGGCGGAAAACAGGGCAATTCGCCGGGTCTATATATAAGAGATACGGTATCATAGAAGATACTCCATGTCAAGGCCGGTTTCGGTCCCAAGCCAACGTGAACGAGCATTTGCGGAGCATCGAGCGCAAAACGGGAGCTTATTTCACGGTTCGCCTTTTCAGGTCGCCACCTCCCCCGCGCGCTTTGTTTACGTTTGGTTGCCAGTTATTATGGGTTGCTGCCGGCTGGTGCATCCGGGACCCATGAATATCGTCGATCTCCGCCAAACCACAGTGCGCCAGCTGGAGCCGCTTCTCGAAGAGGAAGCGTCGCATTGGCGCGACGAACTGCATTGGGACTATCGCGGCGCGCTGGACCTGATTAAGCGTTTTCTGGAGGCGCACGCACTGTGCGGCTCGGTGGCGTTTGAAAACGGCACGCCTGCCGGGTATTCGTTTTACGTGTTGGAAGAGCAAAAGGGTCTGATCGGCGGGCTCTACGTTTCGACTAAGTATCCGCAGGCCACGATTGGCCGCCGATTACTGGAAGAGATGCTCTTCTCGATGCGTGCGGTGCCGCAACTTTCGCGGATTGAAGCGCAGCTGATGCCGTTTGGCGGCCCGGTCGATGCGCCGCTGCTGGAGCAGGGATTTCATCTCTATACCCGGCAATTCATGCTGCTCGATCTGCGCAAACCGGCGGAGCCGAAGGTGGCGCCATCCGGCAGCATGCGGCTCGACCGTTGGAGCGATCGCTTCTTCGAACCGTGCGCGAAACTGATCTATCTCTGCTATGCGGATCACATCGATGGCGAGATCAACGATCAGTATCGCAGCCGCAGCGGCGCGTTGAAATTTCTCAAGAACATCATTTTGCTGCCGGGCTGCGGGCAATTTGTTCCGAGTGCGTCTTTTGTGTTGCGGCAGCCGGGCGACGATGAGCTGATCGCGGTCGTGCTGACGAGCGAAGTTTCTCCCGCTGTCGGGCATACGACGCAAATCTGCGTGCTGCCGGGTTATCAAGGGCATGGCATCGGTCGGATGCTGATGCAGACTTCGGCCGACGCGCTGCGTGGACTGCGGTTTCGCGAGTTGACGCTCACCGTGACGAGCGAGAACCGGTCTGCCGTGCGGCTATATGAGAGTTTGGGATTTAACACGATTCGAACGTTTACGGCGGGAGTTTGGCCGCGTTGATTTGCTTCCCTTCTGCCCGTCGCGACCACCGTTTCAAAGTGAACAAAAATGCACCCTTCGAAAGCGCTCTCCCGTTTGCGTTTACGTCGCTCCAGGTGGTGATAGTCACCACTTAACTTGACGCGTACCAAATGCGGCCAGTACGCTTCTAAAACGCATGCGCGCGTCTTCGAGGAAGCTTCTTCTAGTCGTCATCGGCCTCGCCGTCCTGGGATTTGTGATTTACAGGTCGAGCGGATTCATCAATTTGGCGGGTTTCAGCGGCGCGAAGCTGTGGAGCGTCGCGCGCAACGCCAACCCGTATTACCTCGGGTTGTCTCTGGTCGGAATTTACGTCTGCTACGGGTTGCGAGCGGCGCGCTGGCAGGCATTCCAGACCAACCTGGGCCCGTCGAATTTCTGGACGATCTATCGCCTCACGCTTGCGGGCTTCGCGTCGATTTTCTTGCTCGGTCGCGCAGGCGAACCGATCCGGCCACTGCTCCTGGCGCGCAAAGAACGCCTGCCCGTCGCCGATATGTTCGGCCTGTACTTCCTCGAGCGCCTCTTCGACACCGCATGCACCGCGGTGATCGCCGGCCTCGGTTTGGTGCTGTTCGAATCACACGCGCATGCGCTTTCCGCCGACGCGGCCGCCGGCGCATCCACCAGCAAACTCGAAGCCGCCGCCAGAACCACCGGATCCGTGCTCTTCATCGGCGTAATCGGCGCGATCATTTTTCTCGTCTACCTCCGGCTGCACGGCACCGCGATGCTCGAACGCCGCACGCAACCCTGGCGCGACGCCGGCGGCTGGCGCGCAAAGGTCGGCGGCATCCTGATGGGCTTCGCGCGCGGAGTGCAGACGATTCGAACGTGGCGCGAACTCGCGCTCGCGGTGCTGTATTCGGCGCTCCACTGGATCGGCGTTGCGCTGCTGTACGTCTGGATTTCGCACAGCCTTGGCGGACGGCTTTCGACGATCGGCTTCGGCGACGCGCTGCTGATTCTCGCTTTCACGCTTGTGGGCTCTGCGATCCAGCTCCCTGGCGTCGGCGGCGGTTCGCAGGTGGCCTGTTTTCTTGCTTACACAGCCATATTTGGAGTAGAAAATGAGCCCGCGGCAGCCGCAGCGATCTTGGTCTGGCTCGTCACGTTTGCGGGAGTCAGCCTGGTGGGCGTGCCGCTGCTCATCCATGAAGGAATGTCGCTCGGCGAACTGAGACGATTGGCCGAGGGCGAAAAACAACGCGAAGAGCAGCAACTGGAAAGCGGTAACGCCTAAGTGCGGCGAGGAGAACCAGCCGAGTGAAGTGTCCTTTCTGTGCCAATGTCGATGACAAAGTAATCGATTCTCGCGAAGGCCGTACTGGCGACACAATTCGCCGCCGCCGCGAATGCCTGAAGTGCGGACGCCGCTTCACCACCTACGAGCGCATCGACGAAATCCCGTACATGGTGATCAAGAAGGATGGCCGGCGCGAGCGCTTCGAACGGCAAAAAATTCTGCAGGGATTGCTCAAAGCGTGCGAAAAGCGGCCGGTGCCGACGCCCAAGCTCGAAGCGATCGTCGACGACATCGAAGGCGTGGTGCACGACGCGACCGAGCGCGAGCTGACCACCACCGAAGTCGGCGAGATGATCATGAGCAAGCTGAAGAAGCTCGACAAAGTCGCGTACGTGCGCTTTGCGTCCGTGTACATGGACTTCAAGGACGTGCAGGAGTTCATGTCGGAGTTGAAGAACCTGCTGAAAGATCGCGCGAAGAAATAGAGACGTGAAGATAGGAAGTGCGCGCGGCCGGGAGAGGAACCGGTTGCGCGAGTGAATCCGAGGGCCAATCATGCGAAAAAACAAGGTTGTCGTTTTGCTCTTGCTGGGCGGAGTTGTGACCGCTTCACAATTTGTCGGTCACGGAGCGGCGGCGGTCGATGCGAAGGAACGCGGCCCGGCGGAGTCGATTCCTTCGCCCGATCCGCAAATGATCCGCGCGCACGTGAAATTCTTAGCGAGCGATCTGCTCGAAGGCCGCGGCACCGGTCAGCGCGGCGGCGATCTCGCCGCCGAATATATTGGCGCGCAACTCGAATCGTATGGGCTTAAGCCCGCCGGCGACGGCGGCACATTTTTTCAGAATGTCCCGATGGTGACCGTTCGCACCATGCCTGATACGCGGTTCAGCCTCGTGCCGAAAAGCTCAGAAGGCGGCGGAGTGGTCAGCCTGAAACTTCTCGACGACTTCACCGTCAACAACGAAACCCAGACTGACGTCGCCGAAATCAACGCGCCGATCGTTTTCGTCGGGTTCGGAATCAAGGCGCCCGAATACAACTGGGATGATTACAAGGGCGTCGACATGCACGGCAAGGTCGCTCTACTCTTTGTGAACGAGCCGACTTCCGACGATCCTAAATTTTTCAAAGGCAAAGCACTCACCTACTACGGCCGATGGATTTACAAATTCGAAGAGACCGCGCGGCAAGGCGCCATCGCCACACTGATCATTCATCGCACCGATCTCGCGAGCTACGGCTGGCAGGTCATCCACAATTCCCTTGGCACCGAGAAATCGTATCTGAAGCTGGATGGCACGCCGAAGTTGAAAGCGGCTTCGTGGATCCAACTGGATGTCGCGACAACGATCGCCAAGATGTCGGGAATGGACATCGACAAGATGTACGCGCAGGCGCAGTCGCGCGATTTTAAACCGATCGAATTGCCCGTGAATTTGAAAGCCCGTGTCGTCAGCGAATTGCATCCGTTCATGGGCAAGAACGTCGTCGCGAAGCTTCCTGGCGCCGATGCGAAGCGGAACGATGAAGCGGTGCTCTACACCGCGCACTACGACCATCTCGGCATACATCCCGATGCGCCGGGCGACAACATCTACAACGGCGCAGTCGACAACGCCACCGGCTGCGGCATCCTGCTCGAGCTGGCGCGCGTCTGGTCGATGGCCAAGCCTGCGCCGCCTCGCTCGATTTTGTTTGCCGCGGTAACCGGCGAAGAGCAAGGCCTGCTCGGCTCCGAATATCTTGGCAAGCACCTGCCGGTGCCGGCGGGAAAAATCACGCTCGACCTGAACTACGACGCGCTCCCGCCGATCGGCGATCCTGAAGAAGTCGAAGTAAGCGGCGCCGAACGCACGACTTTCTATCCGCAGGTCGAAGCGGTCGCGAAATCGCTGGGCCTGGCGATTCGCCCCGACGCGCATCCCGAAGCCGGCCACTATTACCGCTCGGATCATTTCAGCCTCGCGCGCGTCGGCGTGCCCTCGTTCTCGGTCGGCGAAGGACTGAAATATAAGAGCCACGACGACGCATGGGGCGAAGCCCAGTCCAAGGACTACGTCGATCACCACTATCATCAACCCAGCGACGAATATCGCGCCGACTGGGATTTCACCGGACTCGCGCGCATGACGCAATTCGGCGTCCTGCTCGGACAAAGAGCCGCCTCAGCTCCCGCCCTGCAAGGCTGGCAGCCCGGCGACGAATTCGAAGCCGCGCGTAACAGCAGCAACTAATTCGAAGATGGTGACGCTGTTTTCCGCCAACGATAGAAGAGCGGGATACCGGCGGCAATGACGAGCAGGCCGAGCGTTGAGCGGACGGGGCGGACCATCCAGAGGTTCACTGTCAGCGCGATCGCCGCCACCAAAAAGATGATCGCTGTTACTGGATAGCCCAGAGCTCGGTAGGGACGATTTAGATTCGGCTGCTTCATGCGCAGCCGAAGCATCGCCATGGCGTTGAGCGCGAAGAAAATCCACACAGCAAAAACGAAAAGCGAATAGAGCTCTTCGTACGTTCCGGTGAGCGCCAGCACCGCTCCCACGCCGCCAAGGAAAAGCAGCGATCCGCTGGGGGTGCGGAATTTGGGATGCACGCGGCCGGCGAACTTGAAGAAAACTCCGTCGCGCGCCATCGCGAACGGAATGCGCGCCCCGGTGAGTATCACGACGTGAAGCGCTCCGAGCGCCGAGATCGCCATCGCGACAGTAAGCGCCGCCGCTCCGTGCGGCCCCGCGAGGCGTTGCACAACGTCGGAAGCGACATGCGTCGATTGCGCGACGCTCGTGAATGACAAAACGCGAAAGTACACAACGTTCGCCAGCAAATAAAGCGTTCCCACCGAGAGCAACCCGAAAATAATCGCGCGCGGAATGTTCCTGCCCGGATCGGCGATCTCTTCGCCCAGGTCACCGAGATCGTTGAATCCGTTATAGGCCCACATCGCGGGCACCATCGCAGTAAGAACAGCTCCTATAATCGCGAAGCCGGTTGGAACGACAACTATGGTTGTCGGAAAGTCGTTAGGGGTGTACCTGCCGTAAAGCAGCCCGCCCATGACGATCAGCAAAATCGTGCCGGTCTTCAGCACCGTAAGAAAAACCTGAATGTCGCCGCCAAACTTCACGCTCAGGTAATTCAAGGCGGTCACAGCAATCACCACCAGCGCTGCAAGCGGCTGAGCAACAGTGAAAACAAATTCGTAGCTGCCGACGTGGGTGGTGAAGAGCGGCGTCGAGATTCCGGGAAAAAGAAATCCGGCGAATCGCAAAAACCCAGCGGCAAGCGTCGCGATGCCCACCGGACGCTCGAGCACCGAACTCATCCAGCCAAAAAGATATCCCCAGAGGGGCCCGAGCCCTTCGTTGAGGTAAACGTAGCTGCCGCCGGCCTTCGGAAACGCTGCGCCAAGCTCCGCATAACAAAACGCGCCACAAAAAACGACAATGCCGGCGGTGATCCAGGCGGCGAAGACCAGTTGTGTCGAGCCCACCGCGCGCGCCATGTCGCTGGTGACGAGAAAAATCCCGGTGCCGATCGTATCGCTGATGACGACGGCGGTCGCGGAACGCAGGGTAAGGCCGCGAACGAGGCCGCCCGAGTGATGCTGCGCCGAATCGCCCGAAGAACCAGCTGTCGGGGAGCTCATGGAGCGGCGAGCCTACTATCGCGCGCCAACCCGGTCAATGAGCGCGGCCAGCTCTGTCCATGAAACCGACCGACCCCCTCCTTTCGAATGGGTCATTCCGAGCGAAGCGGGAAATCTGCTTTTTCCTGGTCGGCCCAGGCGACGTGAAAGCGGAGCATCTTTGGCCCAGGCCGATTTGTCGGTATGATCAAGCCATGAGCCACAAAATGATGGTCAGCGAATACGCCTGGGACCCCGCCTACGCGGTCAACAGCTTCGACGACATTCTCACGCCCGCCCTGCTCGTCTATCCTCAGGTCATTGAGTCCAACATCGACCGTACACTGCATCTCCTCGACGGCAACGCCGATCGCTGGCGCGTGCACATAAAAACAGCGAAGCTCGCATTCACCCTGAAGATGCTGATCGCGCGCGGGGTCCGCAATTTCAAGTGCGCCACGACGCTGGAGCTTTTGACCGCGTGCGAATGTGGCGCTGCCGACATTCTCCTCGCGTATCCGACGGTCGGCGCCAACGCCCGCCGCGTCCGCGAAATCGCGGAACAATTTCCCGACATAAAAATCTCAGTGCTCGCTGAAAACGAAGATCAGATTCGGCAGTGGCGCGGGAGCCGCCTGGGCATTTTCATCGACATCAACTCCGGCATGAATCGCACCGGCATCGAAGAGAGCCGTGGCACGGACATTCAGGCACTCGCCGACACCGTCACAAAATCCGGCCTTGTGTTTCGCGGCCTGCATTACTACGACGGCCATCACGGCAGTCTGTCCGAGCCCGAACGGCTCACGGCCGCTCATTTCGGCTACGACCGGCTGATGGCGATTATTTCGACGGTCGAAAGCGCCGGCCGGCGCGTGCCCGAAGTCATCACGGCAGGAACGCCGACGTTCCCCGCGGCGCTCGCCTATCCGGGATTCCGCGACGCGAGCTTTGTGCATCGCATTTCGCCCGGCACGGTCGTTTACTGCGACGCAACGACGTTTGCGCAACTGCCCGCGGCATACGGCTACAAGCCCGCCGTTCTGGTCGCGGCGCGCGTGGTGAGCCGCCCGCGTCCGGCCATCGTCACCTGTGACGCCGGACACAAAGCGGTTACCGCCGACGCCGGAGTGCCCACGTGCGTCGCATTAGGTCATCCCGAACTCACCGGGATTGGCCCGAGCGAAGAGCACCTGCCGTTCACGGTAAACGAAGGCGCGGAACCACCGCCTGTCGGCGAAGTGTTGTACCTGTTGCCGCGGCACATCTGTCCGACGGTCAACAATTTCGAGCACGCGCTGATCATTCGCGGTGGCGCGATCGAGTCCGTCGAACGCGTGACGGCGCGGGGCCGCGAAGCTCCCGCGCTGTTGCATGGCGGAAATCGCGAATTGAGCCAAACGGCGGCGAGATAGCTGCAGCCCGCGGGCGAGCGGAGTCGGGACAAAGCTGGGCCGCGCTTAGCGCTTCTTCTTCGCGGCCGACTTTCGCGCAGGCTGGTTCGATTTCTTCTCCGACTTCGGCGCGTACGCGATGCAATCCAGCTCAATCAACATTTTAGGATCGGCAAAGCCGCTCTCAACTGTCGTGCGCACGGGATAGGGCTTCGAAAAAATGCTCGCATACTTCGTGTTGTAGCGCGAAAACAACGTGATGTCGCTGAGATGCGCAGTGACTTTCACCACGTCGGCGAGCGAAGCTCCATCGGCCTCGAGGATCGACTCCATATTGCGAATCGTCAGTTCGGTTTGCTCCTCGATCGAGTCGCTCGTTATTTTGTTCGCCACTGGATCGACCGGCCCAGTACCGGTCACAAAAACAAAATCCCCCGCGCGCCAGCCCTGAGAATAAGCGCCCTGCGGCGGCGCACCACGTTTGCTGGTAATGACGTATTTAGCCAAGACGGTCTCCTCGCACCTTGAGTCAGTGACAGCAAACATCTATACCACGACCGGCGCGCGTCCCGACCGACGCCGCCCAAGACAAACGGGACCCACAAACGGCCAAATTGTCGTCCGTGCGATGAACCTCCGCCCTCGGAAGTTCGTACCTGCATGTGCCTGTGGAATTTCGGGCAAGACCATTTGGCTTCGCCGTCGTCTTCTCTAGTGGCGCGCTTGGTTTTCGTCTTTTGTGGTTTAAACGGCGATCCTTCATTCAGGGGTCGCTGCCAATGTTTTCGCGGGGGTTGTCATGGATCTGATCAGCGTGGGGCGTACTGCGCTTCGAGACCTCAATTTCGCGCTGCGAACCTTGCGGCGCACGCCCGGATTCACGCTGGTCGCTGTGCTGACGCTGGCCCTGGGCATCGGCGCGAATACTGCGATCTTCACCCTCCTGAATCAGGTCCTGCTACGCCTTCTGCCCGTCAAAGATCCCCATAGCCTTGTCCTGCTCACCATGCGCGGCAAACATTACGGCAGCAACTGGGGATCGAACGCAATCTCTTACCCGATGTACAAAGATTTTCAGGCCCACAACGAGGTTTTTTCGGGAATGGTGGCGCGCTTCCCCATCTACTCGAGCGTGACCATCGGCAATTCCTCCGAGCGTGCAAAGGCCGAACTTGTGTCGGGCACCTACTTTGACGTGCTCGGCGTGACCACCGCGATCGGCCGTCCGTTCACTCCCGACGACGACAAAACGCCGCACGGCCATCCGCTCGTCATCCTCAGCTACAACTATTGGCGCGATAAATTCGGCGCGAAGCCCGACGTCATCGGCAGCACGATCCTCGTGAATAACAACAAGATGACCGTTGTCGGCGTCGCGCAAGCGGGGTTCGACGGAGTGGAACTCGGCGATCCGCCTTCGATCTTCGTCCCATTGATGATGCAGCAGGAGATGATGCCGGGCAACAAGGACATGCTCACCAACCGGCGCAATCGCTGGGTAAATGTCTTTGGCCGGCTCAAGCCGGGTGTGACCGCGGAAAAAGCGAAAGCATCGCTGCAGCCTTACATGCACTCGATGCTCGAAATGGAAGTGAAAGAGGAAGCGTTTCGCAACGCTTCGCCTTACGACCGCGAGCAATTCTTGAAATGCTGGATGGACGTGCTGCCCGGTTCGCAAGGCAGGCAGAACGTCCAGTCAGGGCTGTCGACGCCGCTATGGGTGTTGATGGCGACCACCGGAATGGTGCTGCTGATCGCTTGCGCAAACATCGCAAATTTGCTTTTGGCTCGCGCGACGCGCCGCCAAAAAGAAATGGCGATCCGCCTGGCTATCGGTGCGAGCCGCGGAAGAATCATCTCGCAATTGTTGATCGAGATGTTCGTGCTGGCCATCGCTGGCGGCGTGCTAGGGCTGTTGCTCGCATTCTGGGCCGACAAAGCGCTGATGTCCGTGTACCTGCCGGCCGACTCCGCGCGGCTGAACATCACCACATCGCCGGATCTGAGCGTGCTCCTGTTTACGTTCGGCGTTTCCACGCTCACCGCCCTCGCATTCGGGCTCGTTCCCGCGCTGCAAACGACGAAACCCAACGTCGGCACCGTCCTCAAAGATGAAGCCAGCGCGGTAGTCGGCAGCGGCAACAAAGGCCTGCGCAAATCTCTTGTCGTCGTGCAGGTCGCCCTGTCGCTCTTGCTGCTCATCGGCGCGGGACTCTTCTTGCGCAGCCTCGAAAATCTCAGCCATCTCGGGCCCGGTTTCAATGCCTCTCGCCTCATCGGCTTCGAGATCGATCCAACTCTTAGCGGCTATACGCCCGAGCGCGGCAAACTCGCTTATCGCGAACTGACCGAAAGCCTCAAATCGCTCCCCGGTGTGGAATCGGTCGGACTCGCAAGCATGCGCATTCTCGAAAACGACGAGTGGGACAGCAGCGTTACCGTCGAGGGCTACAACCCCGACAAGCCCGATGATCGCGCTGAGCCGTACATGAACTCGATCAGCCCGAATTATTTTGCAACGCTGGGCGTGCCAATCGTTTCAGGACGCGACTTCACTGCCGCCGACAGCCGCGAAATAAAGCATGGCGAAGAGGCCGACAACTTTGTCCCTACCACCGTGATGATCAACGAAACCTTCGCGCGCAAGTTTTTCCCAGGGCGCGACCCCGTCGGTCGCCACCTCGGGTTCGGTTCCGATCCAGGTACGAAGACCGACATGGAAATCATCGGCGTCGTCAAAGACACCAAGTACACGAATCTGCGCGACGAAATTCCTCCGCAAGCCTATGTGCCGTATCTTTCGTCGCGATTCGTCGGTGGAATGACGGTTTACGTGCGGACGACCGCCGAGCCCCAAGGGATGATGAATCTAATCCGCGAAAAAGTGCGCGATCTCGATGCCAACATGCCAATCTTCGACATGCGCACCACGGACGAACAGATTCAGAATTCGCTCTCGGCAGAGCGAATGATCGCGAGCTTGTCGACCGTGTTCGGCTTGCTCGCCACGATTCTCGCGGCCGTCGGCCTGTACGGATTGATGGCTTACAACGTCGTGCAGCGCACGCGCGAAATCGGCATCCGCATGGCGCTCGGCGCAGCGCAACGCGACGTCGTGTGGATGGTAATGCGCGACGTTCTGATTTTGGTCGGCATCGGCATCGGCGTCGGCGTACCGGTCGCGCTCGCGCTCACCAGCGTCG
>Ga0307474_10003455_pt1 | contig 11373 bp, 10 predicted proteins | sample atmos_gasesECM1C_2_FD_203312 | JGI IMG/M metagenome (GOLD analysis project Ga0307474, IMG submission 203312) | Hardwood forest soil microbial communities from Morgan-Monroe State Forest, Indiana, United States - atmos_gasesECM1C_05 | ecosystem: Environmental > Terrestrial > Soil > Temperate... | reverse complement strand
CATCACCTTCGTCAAGGCTGCCGTCAAAGTCGTCTTGCCATGATCCACATGCCCAATCGTCCCCACGTTCACGTGCGGCTTCGTTCGCTCAAACTTCCCCTTCGACACGGCAAGTACCTCGCAAAAATAAAAATGTGTTTGGGATCCTAAGAAGCTTTCTTCATCACGACATCGGCCACGCTGCCCGGCACTTCCTGGTACTTGGCAAACTCCATGGTGTAGTTCGCCCGGCCCTGGCTCATGGAGCGCATGGATGTCGAGTATTGAAACATTTCGGCCAGCGGCACCTCAGCGGTGACCACCTTGCCGGACGGACTGTCTTCCGTGCCGACAATCTGGCCGCGGCGGCGGCTCAAATCGCCGACGATGTCACCGTAGTAATCTTCCGGCACCACGACTTCCACTTTCATGATGGGTTCCAGCAGCACCGGCTTGGCCTTGCGGAATCCTTCCTTGAAGCCCATGGAGCCGGCGATTTTGAATGCCATTTCGTTGGAATCGACGTCATGGTACGAGCCGTCGAATATCGTGACCTTCACATCCACGATGGGATAGCCCGCGATCACGCCGGTTTGCACGGCCTCTTGAATGCCCTTGTCCACGGCAGGAATGTATTCGCGCGGAACCGTGCCGCCGACGATGCCATTGACGAACTCGTAGCCCTTGCCCTGCGGCAGCGGCTCCAGCTTCAGCCAAACATGGCCGTACTGGCCGCGGCCGCCGGTCTGGCGGATGAACTTGCCCTCGGATTCCACTGTGCTGCGCAGCGTTTCGCGATAGGCCACTTGCGGCTTGCCCACATTGGCATCGACCTTGAATTCGCGCTTCATGCGATCAACGATGATTTCCAGGTGCAGTTCACCCATGCCCTCGATGATGGTCTGTCCGGACTCGGCATCCGTATGCACGCGGAACGAAGGATCTTCCTTCGCCAGACGCTGCAGGGCCAGGCCCATTTTTTCCTGGTCGACTTTGGTCTTCGGCTCCACGGCGACGGAAATCACCGGCTCCGGGAAATCCATTTTTTCCAGGATGATGACCTTGTTCAGGTCCGACAGCGTGTCGCCCGTCGTGACGTCCTTCAAACCCACGGCCGCCGCGATGTCGCCGGCACGCACTTCTTTGATCTCGGAGCGATCGCTGGCATGCATTTGCAGCAAGCGGCCGATGCGCTCGGTGCGGCTGCGATTCGGCACGAACACCTGATCTCCGGAATTCAATGTACCGGAGTAGACCCGGAAGAAGGTGAGATTGCCCACGAAGGGATCGTTCAGGATCTTGAACGCCAGCGCCGCAAACGGCTCGGCATCGTCCGCCTTGCGCGTCATCGGATCGCCGCTCTCGCTCTGGCCTTTCACCGGCGGCCGGTCAGTGGGCGCGGGCATGTATTCCACGATGGCATCGAGCACTGCCTGCACGCCCTTGTTCTTGAACGCCGAGCCGCAGGTCACCAGGCATATATCGTTCTTGATGGCGCGCTCGCGCAGGCCCTTCTTGATTTCCTCGTCGCTCAACGTGCCGCTTTCCAGATACTTGTTGAGCAGGACTTCGTCGCCTTCCGCGGCCGCCTCGATCATTTTGCCGCGCCATTCCTCGCATTCCTTCAGCATTTCGGCCGGGATGTCGCGGTACTCGAATTTCATGCCCTGGGTTTCTTCGTCCCAATGGATGGCCTTCATCTTCACGAGATCGACCACGCCGACGAAGCCGTCTTCGGCGCCGATCGGCAATTGAATCGGTACGGGGTTGCCCCGCAGCCGGGTCCCGATCTGCTCGACGCAACGCAGGAAGTTCGCACCGGCGCGATCCATCTTGTTGACGAACGCAATGCGCGGCACGCCGTACTTGTTCATTTGGCGCCAAACCGTCTCGGACTGCGGCTGCACGCCGGAGACCGCGCAATACACGGCGATCGCCGAATCCAGCACGCGTAGCGAACGTTCCACTTCGATCGTGAAATCGACGTGTCCCGGCGTGTCGATGATGTTGATGCGGTGCTCGGGGAAGCTCTTGTCCATCCCCTTCCAAAAACAGGTCGTCGCCGCGGCGGTGATGGTGATGCCGCGCTCCTGCTCCTGCTCCATGTAGTCCATCACGGCCGCGCCGTCATGGACCTCGCCGATTTTGTGGGACACGCCGGTGTAAAACAAAATACGCTCCGTCGCGGTGGTTTTCCCCGCGTCGATGTGAGCGGAAATACCGATGTTTCGGTAGCGCTCGATGGGCGTAGTGCGTGCCATAAGTTTCCTGGGCTTTTCATGCGCTTCGCGATTTTCATGCGCTTCGCGCAACGTTCAACGGGGTCGAAGCGACCCCGTCAGACAGATCTATATAAGGCCGAACCCGCGAAAAACCAGCCGGCGGTAGCCCTTGCGTATCCCTACCAGCGGTAGTGGGCGAACGCCTTGTTGGCATCGGCCATGCGATGTGTGTCCTCGCGCTTGCGCACGGCGGCGCCGCGGTTTTCGGCAGCCTCCATCAGTTCAGCGGCGAGACGGTGAGCCATGGACTTCTCGCTGCGGGCCGTGGCCGCTTCGATGACCCAGCGCATCGCCAGGGTCTGACGGCGATTCGCGCGAACCTCGACCGGCACTTGGTACGTGGCACCGCCGACACGGCGAGATTTGACTTCGACCACGGGCTTGACGTTATCCAATGCCTGCTGCAGTACAGCAATGGCCTCCGCGCCGGCGCGTCCGCCTTTCTCGCCGATGCGATCGATGGCGCCATAGACGATTTTCTCGGCGGCCGACTTTTTGCCCCGCTCCATGACCATGTTGATGAACTTCGCCAACATGTCATTCCCAAACTTTGGATCGGGAAGAATGGTGCGGTGGGGGGCTGCTGCTCTACGGGACATTTACAAACCTTCTTGAGCCTTTAAGGCTATTTCTTGGGACGCTTGGCGCCGTACTTGGAACGGCCTTGGCGACGGTCGCTGACGCCCGCGCAATCGAGCGCGCCGCGTACTGTGTGATAACGCACGCCGGGCAGATCCTTGACGCGGCCGCCGCGAATCAACACCACGGAGTGCTCTTGCAGGTTGTGCCCTTCACCGCCGATGTAGCTGGATACTTCGTACCCATTGGTGAGCCGTACGCGGCAAACCTTGCGTAAGGCCGAATTGGGCTTCTTTGGGGTGGTCGTGTACACGCGCGTGCATACACCGCGCTTTTGCGGCGAAGCGGCCAGTGCCGGAACCTTGGATTTCCAAGCCGGCTCGTTGCGGCCGGTCCGGATCAATTGAGTCGTCGTCGCCATAGATACCTTGTAGAGGACCACCTGATAATCGAGGGGTCGCTGATGCAAAAACCAAAATAAACGGGCTGTTCCCGGCCCTAGGGGTGCCGAGAGACAAAGGCCGGCGATTGTAGGAACCGGCCGGGCGGGTGTCAAGGCAATTGCTGCTTTGCAGCAGGTATTATACTGCCACCATCCGCTTGGAAATCGAACAATCAATAAGGAAACCCGTGAACATGCGCCTCGCCGCCGCCTTGGTCTGGATGCTGATGACTGCAGTTGCCGCCGCCGCCAACAATGCACCGGCAAGTGACGCGTCAATTCGCCAAATGCTCGAATTGACGAACGCACAGCAGATGATCGCCGGGATGAAGGGGCAGATGAGCACAATGATGAATACTGCCATGCAAAATGCAACGCGAGGCGTGCCGCTCACGCCGGAACGCCAAGCCATCATCGATCGCATGGCGGCCAAAATGTCCGCTGTCGTTGCCGACATGCTGAGTTGGGACGACTTGCTGCCCATCTATATGCGCACATATCGAGACTCGTTTACGCAGGATGAAATCGATGGCGCGATAAAATTCTACAAGAGCGCTGCGGGCCAGGCGTACGTGAAAAAATTGCCGCTCGTTATGCAAAATGTCATGCGGGAAATGCAAGGTATCCTGAAACCCGCTCAAGACAAAATGCTTGCCATTCAAAAGGAGACCATGCAGGAAATCAAAGACCTGCAGGACCGCGACGACAACAAATCACCGGACCACAAATAATCAGCCGCATCCCGCACCAACTTCAAGGCGCGTCGATTGCATAGCCTTTCGCGCGCAGCTGATCGAGCAGGCCGCCGCGCTCGAGCAGCAGGTCCAAGTTGATGACGGCGATCGTCGTGCCCGGGGAACGCAAATTTCTTTCGATACTATCCAGCCAGGTTTGCCGTATGCGTCCGATTACGTCAAAGGCGCCTTTGCCCGCATCCAGCGCGTTCCGGCAGGCGTCCACTTCCTTGAGCTCGGGCGTGCTCTCGATGCGCTCAACATTGCCGCTGGCCCATGCCTGAGCGCGCTCCACCAGACGCGGCAAACCGCTCTCGACGGTGCTGAGCGAAGCCTCCACGCAGGTGTGTTCGGTCGCCGCCGGCATGGTCTTGAGTGCTTCCAGCATGTCGCTCACCCCCGCAACCTTTATCTCTTCGACTCGCACCCCGTGTTTTTTGGCCAGATTTCTCAGCGCCGCCCCCAGGTCAAGACGCATTGACAGGTTGACCTGGTGAAAAGCGGCCTGCTGCAGAAAGGCCGCCGCAATGATGGGGCGATAGCGCTCCCACTTGTCCTTGTCGTCGGTCACCTTGCTCCGCTGCGCCGCGAAGCGTGCATGCAGGTCCGGCGGCAGCACATCCTTCAGTCTTTTGCCTCCGCCTACCATCAACACTTTGCGATCTGCAATCAGCATCCACAATATTCGCGGAACGCTGATTTCGATGGGTTTCTGAACCAGCACTTGACTGGTGCTCTCGAGCACCGACTCCACCTGTTTGGAACGCCAGGTAATGTCTCGGGGCAAAGGCGATATGCTTCCCAATATCCACACGTTTGCAGCGTCGCGATGCACGTGCCACATGCCCGGCCCTGCGCGTTCGGCGGTAACGACGATTTCATCGAGCGCGGCAGGCGGTTGTTCGGCACCCGCCGCCACCGCAAGGCGAGCCGCCGCGCCTGCCGCAACTAAGATCACGGTCGCAATTCGCATGCGACCAAGCCTACATGTTTTTGCTTGGCTGAGAGCCTGTGCGGCTGGAATGCTCGGACAGGCTCCTACGGTTTCGCCTGCGCCATGATGCCGAGTGGACGCCCTTCAGGATCCTTGAGCATGGACAGCCATTCTTCCGTCCCATCGGCGTGCCGGTGCACCATGTGCGGCGCGTTGATGAACTCTACGCCGCGGGACTTCAAGATTTCATACGCCGCCGCGATGTTGCTGACGCGCATATAGAGAATGGATTCCGGAACCACCGCCGACTCTTGACTCAGCATCAGCCGCGTTCCATTGCAATCAAAAAATGCGAGATGTCCGAACGTGTAAAGATGCGGCAGGCCCAGTACATTTTTGTACCAGGCTTCCGCTTGCTTGATGTCTTGTACGGATCTTGCGATTTGCGCGATGGATCCCATGGCAAGTTGCGAATTCATTGCTTTTTCCTTCAGGGCACTGTCTTTGGGCGCGCGGTGCCAGTGGCGCAGTTCTTTGCGATTGGCGAGACCCAGCTTCGCCAACGCATTGGCAATGTGGTACTTCACGGCATCGATGCTGATGCCGCGGCGTTGCGCAATCTGGCGGCTGGTCAAACCATGCTTGACGGCATGCACCGTGCGCCACTCCGCGGGCGTCAACACATCGTCGTGTGGGGGTCTTCCGCGGCGAGGTCGGCTAGCCATGCATCCATCTTATTCCGGCCGAAGGGTAATTTCCCTCCCCTTCAGGCACACGAGCCTGTCTCGGTATTACGCGTGGCCGCGGATTCTGCCGCGATACATCACGGCGGCGAGAGGATTCCCGCCGAGACCATAACACAGCTCCGCGGGCCGCCCGATGCGCCAGAACGCCAGATCCGCGCGCTTGCCCACTTCAATCGTACCCACCTCGTTGAACACACCAAGCGCCCGCGCCGCTTCGCGCGTGACGCCGGCCAACGCTTCCTCGGGCGTCAAACCAAACAATGTACACGCCATGCTCATGGCGAGCAGGATGGAGGTGCAGGGGGATGTGCCGGGGTTGTTGTCGGTGGCCACCGCCAGCGGCACACCCGCGCTGCGCAGCATTTCGACCGGCGGCGGCGTCGTCTGCCGCAAGGTGAAATAGGCGGTCGGCAACAGGACTGCAACGGTTCCCGCGGCGGCCATGGCGCGCGCGCCGTCCGCACTGACGAACTCGAGATGATCGGCCGACAGCGCGCCCCATTTTGCGGCGGCTTGCGCTGCACCCATGTCGCTCAGTTGACCGGCGTGCACATGCGCGCCCAGTCTCAAGCGTTGCGCGGCTTGCAGAAATTGTTCGGTCTCGGCCACGGAGAACGCGATCGTCTCGCAGAAACTATCGACCGCGTCCACCAAGCCGGCTGCGGCCAGCTCGTTAAGCCACGGTCCGCTCACCTCATCGACGAAGCGCTGACGCTGCGCGGCGAATTCGGGCGGCAGGGAATGCAAGCCGAGAAAGGTTTTCTGGACCGATATCGGCAGATCCACGCCGAGCTGCTGTGCGACCTCGAGCGAGCGGCGCTCGGCTGTCAGTTCCAGGCCATAGCCCGATTTGATCTCGATGGTGGTGATGCCCTCCGCCATCAAGCACTGGAGCCGCCTCAGCGCGGATTCGTACAGAGATTCTTTCGTCGCCGCGCGTGTCGCGCGCATGGTCGACTGAATGCCTCCGCCCGCCCGGGCGATCTCCTCATAGGATGCGCCGCATAGGCGTTGCTCGAACTCCGCGACGCGATCGCCGCCGTAGACCAGGTGCGTGTGGCAGTCGATCAAACCCGGCGTGATCCACTGACCTCGCACATCGCGGATCGGCGCACCCTGCGCTTGCGCCAATCGCCGCCCTTCCTCGGCCGCTCCCAGCCAGGCAATGCGCTCGCCCTTCACCGCGAGCGCGGCGTCCTGAATGTGTCCATACGCTTCGGCCCCTGCCATCGTTGCCAGATTCGCGCCGATCCAAACCTCATCCCAATTGTCCGAATTTTTTTGCACAACGTATGATACCAAGATGACCACGTACCGTTTGCAGACCGCGTATTTGCCGCAAGGATGGGCTCGCGACGTCCGGGTCACGGTATCCGAAGGAATGATCGCCGCAATTGCGGCGGGCGCACCGACAGGGCCGCAGCCGTCGCACGCGGTGGAATTCGAGCGCATCGAGGGCATCGTCGTCCCCGGCATGCCCAACGCGCACAGTCATGCCTTCCAACGAGCCATGGCGGGAAACGCCGAATACCGCATGAGCGCACGAGACAGTTTTTGGACCTGGCGCCAGGCGATGTATGCGTTGGCGAATCGCGTCGGACCCGAAGACCTGCAGATCATCGCGACTCAGTTGTTCGTCGAGATGCTGAAGGCGGGTTATACGTCGGTCGCGGAATTTCACTATTTGCATCGGCCCGCCGGCGAGGCGCGGTATTCGACCGCCAATTTGCTTTGGGAAGCGGTTGGCAATGCCGCGCGCACGGCCGGCATCGGCCTGACGTTTTTGCCGACGCTCTATCAAAGCAGCGACTTCGGCGGCCAACCGCTGAGACCTGAGCAGGCACGGTTTTTCCTGGACACCGACGAGTTCTTGCACACCATCGAGGAGCGCATCGCCGCCGACCGTCGCGCGGGCGGGAGCATGCTGCGCACCGGAGCGGCATTCCACAGTCTGCGCGCGGTCCCGCTCGATCAGCTGCGCCGCGCCGCGCTCGCTTTGCGCAGCATCGATGCAAACATGCCCGTGCACATCCATGTCGCCGAGCAAATGCTCGAAGTGCGCGCCTGCGAACAGGCGACGGGCCGGCGGCCCATCGAACTGCTGCTGGATCAAGAATTGCTCACGCCGCACTGGTGCCTGATTCACGCGACCCATGCCACGCCGAAAGAACTTCAGGGCATCGTCGCGGCCGACGCAGTCGTGTGCGTCTCCATCAGCACCGAAGCCAATCTGGGCGACGGTCTGTTCGATGCGGCGCGTTTTCTAAAAAACAATGGACGGCTGTGCGTGGGCTCCGACAGTCAATCGACCGTCAGCCCTGCCGAAGAGCTGCGCTGGCTCGAATATCAGCAGCGCCTGCGCAAGAAGCGCCGCGGCGTGCTTGCTGCAAAGGCCGAATCTCATGTCGGCACCCACCTGTGGCGCGAGGCCGCGCAGAGCGGCGCGCGCGCCCTGGGCCAGCCGGTCGGCGGCATTGCGGTGGGGTGCCGGGCGGATTGGCTGGTGCTGGACGACTCGCATCCGGCGTTGGCGGGAGTCGCCGCCGATGGGGCATTGGATCGGCTGCTGTTCGCAGGCGCCGACAAGGCCATCCGCGACGTCATGGTGGGCGGGCGGTGGGTGGTGAAGGACCACCGCCATTCCGCCGATGATCGACTGCGCGCCGATTTTGGCCGGACCATGCAGCACTTGCGAACGGGTTGACTGTACCTGTCTATACAGCTTAATCTTGAGCTTATGAGCAAGACCGCCATGTCGCTGCAGCCTCTGTATTTACAGGTAAAGCGCCACATTCTGGACAATATCGGATCCGGCAAATGGGGCGCGGCCACGCGCGTGCCTTCCGAAAACGACATTGTGCGGTCGTTTGGCGTGTCGCGCATGACCGCCAATCGCGCGCTGCGCGAATTGCGCGACGAAGGAGTGTTGGTACGGATTGCCGGGGTCGGCAGCTTTGTCGCGGACCGGCACGCACATGCGCATCCCCTGGAGATCCGCGGCATCTCCGATGAGATCCGCGAGCGCGGCCACGTGCATCGCGCCGAAATTGTGTCGCTCGAGCGAATTCGCGCGGCACCTGAACTTGCGGAGGATTTTGGCGTTGCGCCCCGCAGCGAATTGTACTGCTCGCTGATCGTGCACTTTGAGAATGATCGCCCCATTCAACTCGAAGACCGCTATGTCCTGCCGAAGCTCGCGCCCGACTATCTGAACATGGATTTCAGCCGGATTACACCGCACGACTACCTGGTCAAGGTGGCACCGCTGCAGGAAGCGGAGCATTTGTTGCGCGCGGAAATGCCGGACGAGCGGACACGCAAACTCTTGGCGATGAAGCGCAACGAGCCCTGTCTGGTTGTGATCAGAAGAACTTGGACCGCCGGCCAGATCGCTTCGGTCGCGCGGTTGTATTATCCCGGCACCCGTTACGAGTTATCGGGCCGATTTCGCCCCTAAAGGAATAGCATGCTCGCCCCACTCCAACCCCGAATCATCCGCGCGCCGCGCGGCAATATCTTGAGCGCGCGTTCTTGGATGACCGAAGCGCCGCTTCGCATGTTGATGAATAATCTGGACGCTGAGGTCGCGGAAAATCCCGCCGAACTGGTGGTGTATGGCGGCATCGGGCGCGCGGCACGCGACTGGAATTGCTACGACCGCCTGGTCGAGACGCTGAAAATTCTTTCGGAAGAGGAAACATTGCTGGTGCAGTCCGGCAAACCGGTCGGCGTGTTTCCCACGCATCCCGACGCGCCCCGCGTGCTGATTGCCAACTCCAATCTTGTGCCGCACTGGGCGACGTGGGAGCACTTTCATGAGCTGGATCGCAAGGGACTGATGATGTTCGGTCAAATGACCGCCGGTTCGTGGATCTATATCGGCAGCCAGGGAATCGTGCAGGGGACTTACGAGACCTTTGCGGAAATGGGGCGGCGCCACTTTGGCGGAAACCTTCGGGGCAAATGGATCCTTACGGCAGGATTGGGCGGCATGGGCGGCGCCCAGCCGTTGGCGGCGACCATGGCCGGCGCCAGTTTGCTGGCGGTTGAATGCCGCCAAAGCCGTATCGCCAAGCGTCTCGAAACCGGCTACATCGATGCGGAAGCCCGCACGCTGAACGACGCGTTGGCGATGATCGACACGGCCAAGCAGCGCGGCAAGGCGCTCTCGGTGGCGCTGCTCGGCAACATTGTCGATGTGCTCGGCGCGCTTCTCGAGCGCGATATCAAGCCCGATGCGCTCACCGATCAAACCTCCGCGCACGATCCGGTCAATGGCTACCTGCCGCAAGGCTGGTCCGTCGAACAATGGGACGAACGGCGCGTGAGCGATGCGGCGGGAACCGCGGCCGCCGCGGCGCGCTCGATGGCCAAGCACGTCGAATATTTGCTGCGCTTCAAGCGCATGGGCCTGCCGGTGTTCGACTACGGCAACAACATCAGGCAAGTCGCTTTCGACGCCGGCGTCGCCCGGGCCTTCGACATTCCCGGATTCGTGCCCGAATACATTCGACCGCTGTTTTGCCGCGGCGTGGGGCCTTTCCGCTGGGTCGCCCTCTCGGGCAATCCCGAGGACATCTACAAAACCGACGCCAAGGTCAAGGAGCTGATCCCCGACGATCCGCACTTGCATCAATGGCTCGATATGGCGCGCTCGCGAATTCAATTTCAGGGACTGCCGGCGCGCATTTGCTGGGTGGGCCTGGGTCAGCGGCATCGGCTGGGCCTGGCGTTCAATGAAATGGTGAAGCGCGGCGAAATCTCCGCGCCCGTCGTGATCGGCCGCGACCACTTGGATTCAGGGTCGGTTGCCAGCCCGAATCGCGAGACAGAGGCGATGCAGGACGGTTCCGATGCGGTTTCCGACTGGCCTCTGCTCAATGCCATGCTCAACACCGCTTCGGGTGCTACCTGGGTATCGATTCACCACGGCGGCGGCGTGGGCATGGGGTACTCCCAACACGCGGGCTTGGTCGTCGTCTGCGACGGCAGCGACGCTGCGGCCAAACGCATTCGGCGCGTACTGTGGAACGATCCCGCGACCGGGGTGATGCGCCACGCGGATGCAGGCTATGAGAGCGCCATCGCTTGCGCCCGCGAACAGGGACTGAAGCTGCCGATGATCGGGCAGCCGTGAGCAATGCGTTGACCTTGCAAGCCGGTGCGCTGTCATTGCCGGCATTGCGGCGCATTTACGAGCAGCCGACAGTACTGCATCTGTCGCCGCCGGATCGCAACCGTATCGCCTCGGCCTGCGCTTTGGTGGACAGCATCGTCGCCGGCGGCGATGCGGCCTACGGCATCAATACGGGATTCGGCCTGTTGGCGCAAACGCGCATACCCAACGAGCAGCTCGAGCTGCTGCAACGTAATTTGCTGCTGTCGCACGCGGCAGGCGTGGGCGAGGCGCTTCCCGACGCCGTTGTTCGGCTCGTTCTCGCGCTCAAGATCAATGCATTGGCCCGCGGTCACTCGGGCATCACCATGGAGCTCATGGACGCGTTGCTCGCATTGCTCGAGCACGAGGTGTATCCGATCATCCCGGCCCAGGGATCTGTCGGCGCCTCGGGAGATCTGGCGCCCTTGGCGCATTTGGGCGCGACCCTGTTGGGGATAGGTCACGTGCGCGTGAACGGCGCGAGAATACCGGCCGCCGATGGATTGCATAGGGCGGGGC
>Ga0307474_10003454_pt1 | contig 11374 bp, 7 predicted proteins | sample atmos_gasesECM1C_2_FD_203312 | JGI IMG/M metagenome (GOLD analysis project Ga0307474, IMG submission 203312) | Hardwood forest soil microbial communities from Morgan-Monroe State Forest, Indiana, United States - atmos_gasesECM1C_05 | ecosystem: Environmental > Terrestrial > Soil > Temperate... | reverse complement strand
CTCGACCAGGTGGTATTCGGTCAAGCGCTCGGCGAGTTCGCCGCCCTTGGCGTGCCGCAGCCAGACCCGGTCGCCGATGCGGAGGCCGTCGGCCGCGTCGCCGAGCACCGGCGTCTGGACCTCGCCGGCGCCCTCGACGCGCGACAGCCGCAGCCCGGCAGGCCGGAATGGGGTGGGCAGCCGGTCCGGCGTCCCGGTTCCCGACGCTACGTAGCCGCCGCTGAACAGGGTGGCGATGCGCGGCGCCGGCCGCCGGACCACCGACAGCGCGAACATGAGGGCGGGGCGCGGCCGGAACTTGCGGTAAGCGTCGAACAGCGTGGGCCCGACAAGGCCCGACCCGGCGGCCAGCTCGGTGACCGACTCGTCCGCCGCGGTGGATTCGAGCGACCCGGTGCCGCCGCCGTTGACGAACTCCAGGGTGGTCAGCGCGCGGATCCTGCGGACGGTCTCGGTGCGCCGTTCCCGCAGTTCGGCCGCCGACTTGGCCTGGATCGCCCGGACCAGAGCGGCGCGGACCGGGTTCCCTGGCGGGGAGTCGCCGAGGCCCGCGATCTGGCCCTCGTAACCAAGCACGCCGACGAGGACGAATCCCGGCCGCGCCAGGATTGCCTCCGCGACCAGCGCCGCTTGCGCCGGCTCGTGCAGCGGCGACCGCCAGGTCCCGATCTGCACCGCAGCCCGGTCGCCGAACGGCCGCCACGACACGTCGAGTTCCAGGCACACCCGGATCTCGGGGTGACCCTCACCGAGCGTCGCGTCGATGAAGTCAAGGTGCGCGGCGGAGTCGACGGTCACCGTGATGTGCTGCCGCGCCGTGGCATTCGCGGCGAGCGCGCGCAGCGCGCCGCGGTCCGCGGTGGGGTAGGCGACCAGCAGGTCGTCGCTCAGGCCGGCCGAGTGGAGCCACAGCGCCTCGGCCAGCGAGTAGCACATGATGCCTCGGTACCCTGGCTGGGCGAGCGCCCGCTCGACCAGGTACCGGCAGCGCAGCGACTTGCTGACCACCCGGATCGGCAGGCCGCCGGCCCGGCGGACCAGGTCGCGCGCGTTGCTGTCGAACGCGGCCACATCGACCACCGCGAACGGCGGGTCCAGGTGGGCGGTCGCCTGCTCATATCGGTCCTGGGCGGTACCGGGTTTCGCCAGAGTGCTGCGAGACATAGGCAGACAGTAGCCTGTCTGCGGCAGAGGTTAGGCACACGGGAATCGAAATCAGGAAAAATCACCCGATATGACTTGGCAGAACTGGGCAGGGACAGCGACCGCGGATCCGGCGCGACGGTACTGGCCGCGCAGCGCCGGGGAGATCGCGGAGGCGCTCAAGGAGGCGACCGCGGCCGGCCTCATCGTGCGGGCGCTCGGCAGCGGGCACTCCTTTACGCCGACGGCCGCCACCTCAGGCGCGGCGCTCGACCTGTCCGGGTGGGCCGGCGTCGTCTCGGCGGATGCGGACTCGGGCCTGGTCACGGTCCGGTCGGGCACCACGATCAGGCAGCTTAACGCCGTGCTCGACGTGCTTGGCCTGGCGATGCCGAACCTCGGTGACATCGACGCGCAGACGATCGCGGGGGCGATCTCCACCGGCACGCACGGCACCGGCGCCCGGCTCGGCGGCATCGCGACCGCCGTCACGGCGCTGGAGCTCGTCCTCGCGGACGGGTCGGTCATCTCCTGCTCGCCGCAGCAGCGGCCCGACTTGTTCGCCGCCGCCCAGGTGGGCCTCGGTGCGCTCGGTGTGATCTCCACCGTGACCCTGAAGTGCGTTCCGGCGTTCGACCTGTCCGCCGATGAGCGGCCGATGCCGTTGGCCGAGGTGCTCGAGCGCTTCGGCGAGTTCGCGGCGTCGAACGACCACTTCGAGTTCTACTGGTTCCCCTACGGCAAGAACGCTCTGGTGAAGCGCAACAACCGGGGGACCGAACTGCCGCGAATGCCGGCGTGGCGGCGTTTCTTGGAGTACGAGGTCATGGAGAACGCCGCGTTCGGCGCGCTGTGCCGCACCGGCCGCGCGGTACCCTCCCTCGTCAAGCCGCTCAACCGGCTCGCCGCGGGCACGCTCTCGAAGCGGTCGTATTCCGCCCCGTCGCACCAGGTATTCGTGACGCCGCGCCGGGTCAGGTTCGTCGAGTCGGAGTACGCGGTGCCCCGCGAGTCGATCCTCGACGTGCTCGGCGAACTGCGCGCCGCGGTGCCACGGCTGGCCGACCCGGTGATGTTCCCCGTCGAGGTCCGCGTCGCCGCCGCCGACGACATCTGGCTGTCCACTGCCTACGGCAGGGACACCGCCTACGTGGCGATCCACCAGTACGCGGGACTGCCGTACCAGGAGTACTTCGGTGCGCTCGAATCGATCGCGGCCGCCGTCGGCGGCCGCCCGCACTGGGGCAAGATGCATACGCGCGACGCCGCGCAGCTCAGTGAGCTTTACCCCCGGTTCGCCGACTTCCTCCGGGTCCGCGACGAGGTGGACCCCGGCCGCCGCTTCGCCAACCCCTACCTCGAGCAGGTCCTCGGCCCCTGAGCCACACCCGCACCGAACCGCGTACTCGACGTTGGGGCGGGTCGGAGACATTTCCGGTTGAGCTTTAGTTGAGCCGGCCGGGCCGTTCAGCCGTGATCGTCGGTGAAGGCAAATTTCTGACTCACGGTATTGAGGTAGCTACGGTGCGAGACAGCACGGGCTGGGCGGGGATGCTCCCGGGCCGGCTCCCGGCATACCGGATCACGGAGATCCCGCGGCGCGGTGATGGGCCGGCCGCCGAGCCGGGGCAGCGGGCCGAGACCAGCGACCCGGGGCGGGCGCAGCGCGTTGCTGCCCTGGTGGCCGCCTATCACGCGGGCGTCGCCGATGGCGCCGCCGCGGACGGCGCTGTCGCCTTCGGCTGGGTGCGGCTGGCCGCGGGCGGCCCGGTTTGGGTTGTCGCCGCGGGCGACGCGCTGGCCGGAAGTCCGCTGACCGGCGCGGATGTGCTGCTCTCGCTGCCCGGCGGGGCGCGGGCCGCGCTCCTCCCGCCAGGCGAGCTCACGGAATTGCTCGGCCGGCTGCCCGCCTGGCGGGAGATCGCGGGCATCAGCGACGGGCTGCTGGCGCCGGCGGAAGAGCGCAGGCACGGCGGCCGGACGACGGGACATGCCACCCTGTCGCTCGACGAGGGTCTGCTTGGCAGCTGGAGCGGTCCGTTCGGCTGGATCGTCATCGCCGCGCCGCTGCGGCCGGCGGACCTGCGGTCGCTGGCAGCCGAGGTGGGGCGCCGGCAGCGGCTCGCCGAGGGTGCGGCGGACCGGTTCCCCGAGCGGGCGGTGGAAGCGGAGCGGCTCAAGGACCGGCACGCCGAGGTCGAACGAGGGGCATCCACCGGTTTCTGGCACATCCGCGTGCTGGCCGGCGGGTGCGACGCGGCGAGCGCCGCGCGAGTGGCCGGGCTGTTCTGTGCGTCAGCGGGACTCGACGGGCTGCCGTACGCGCTGAGCCCGGCGGCGCCGGATGGCCGGCCCGAGGAACAGGCCGGCACGCCGGGCGGCGACGCTACCCCGGCGTCGCCATTCCGCGGATCCACCGAGCTGCTCGCCGCGCTCGCCAGGCCGCCGGACCGCGAGGTCCCGGGAATCCGCCTGGCCCTCCGCCCCGACTTCGACGTCACCCCAGAGGCCGCCCCTGGGCCCCCGCAGTCAGCGGAAGCGGACGACGGCATCCCGCTCGGCGAGGTCCTCGATCGCAACATGATGCCCGCCGGGGTATTCACGCTGTCGCGGGACTCGCTCAACAGGCACGTGTTCGTGTGCGGCGCGACCGGCGCGGGCAAGTCGCAGACCGTCAGGTCCCTGCTCGAGGCCGCTACCGGGCAGCACATCCCGTGGCTCGTCATCGAGCCCGCCAAGGCCGAGTACCGGCTGATGGCCAGCCGGCTGCCAGGCGCGGAGGTCATCAGGATCAGGCCCGGCGAGCCGGACGCGGTAGCGGCCGGGCTGAACCCGCTCGAACCCGCCGCGGATGCCAGCGGTCACAGGTTTCCGCTGCAGACACACGCGGACCTGGTACGGGCGCTGTTCATCGCCGCGTTCCGCTCCGAGGAGCCGTTCCCGCAGGTGCTCAGCGCCGCCCTGACCCGGGCGTACGAGGAGGCTGGCTGGGATCTGGCGCTCGGCGAGCCGTGCACGGGTGAACCCGCTTACCCGACGCTTACAGCCCTTCAGCGCGTCGCCGAGCGTGTGGTCACCGAGATCGGCTATAGCCAGCGGATCACCGACGACGTGCTCGGTTTCATCAGGGTCAGGCTGGCGAGCCTGCGGCTCGGCACGACCGGCCGGTTCCTCGAGGGCGGCCACCCGATCGACTTCGGCGCCCTGCTGCGGAAGAACGTCGTGCTCGAGATCGAGGATGTCGGAGACGACGCGGACAAGGCCTTCCTGATGGGCACCGTGCTCATCAGGCTGGCCGAGCATCTGCGGCTGGCTCACCGAACCGGCCCTCCCGTCACCGGACTCCGCCACCTGACGGTTGTGGAAGAGGCGCACCGGCTGCTGCGCCGCCCGGAGCCGGACGGGCAGTCAGGGGCCGGCGCCGCCGGGCACGCCGTGGAGATGTTCGCCGGCCTGCTCGCGGAGATCCGCGCCTACGGTGAGGGCCTGGTGATCGCCGAGCAGATTCCGGCCCGCCTGGTCCCCGACGCCATAAAGAACACCGCGGTCAAGATCACCCACCGGCTCCCCGCCGCCGACGACCGGGACGCGGTCGGCGCCACGATGAACGCGACGCAAAGCCAGTCCCGCTTCCTCGTCACGCTCGCCCCCGGGCAGGCGGCCGTTTTCCGTGACGGCATGGACTTCCCTGTGCTCGTGAAGATGAAAGACGGTTCGGAACGGGAGATGGCGACTGCCGGTGCCACCCTCGATGCCAGGTCCGTGGTCACCCCGAGGTCAGCCACTTGCGGGGCCGAATGCGCTGCCCGGCCGTGCACGCTGCGGGACATGCGCGCGGCCCAGCGCGCGCTCGGCGACTTCCCCTGGGCCCGGCTGTGGGCGGAGCTCGCCGTGCTCGCACACCTGACCGGCTGGCCGGTCCCGGTGCCCAAGCCTGCCGTGCTCGCCAGGTTCAGGGAGCTGGTGCCCCGGGTGAGTCAGTGCGCTACCGCGCACGCGGTCGACGCGGCGGTAGCCGCCCGCCCGTCGGTGCGGAGCCCAGGCGCGCTCGCTCGCCACGCCCAGGCCGCGATCCGCGCCAGGGCGGACCGCGACCAGTGGCTGTGCCGGGCGGATGAACCCGAATGGCTGCTGGCCGGGCCTGTGACGGAGGCGGTGGCGTTTGGCGCGGCACGCCCGTCGGCCATCGAGAGCACCGGGCCGCTGGCCCCGCTGCTCGGCGAGTTCATCGACTGCCGCTGGCCGCTGGAATACTTGAACCGGCCGGCGACCGGTTCAGGTTAGTTATCCACAGAGTTACGCACAGCGGTGCGCACACGGTTATCCACAGTCGTGGGTTCAGGTCTGCGGTTGCAGGACCGGCGGCCTGACGTCCGACCTCGCCTCCGTCGGCGCCAGTCCCCAGCGTCCTGTCACGCACATCCAGACCAGCGCCGCCGCGGTGAGCAGCCGGACGGCGGGGGTGATCCACTCGCCCTGGAACAACTGGACCTGCTCCACCCACTCGTAGTGCGGCACTATCGCGGACTCCATGTAGGTGATGGCGCCGAAGCACAGCCGGACCAGGACCACCCAGTCAAGCCACGATCTGGGGTAGAGCGCGAGCAGCGCGATGATCATGACGTCGTACCACGGGCGCTGGAACGGGTAGAAGAAGATGAAGGCCAGGCTCAGGGCCAGCGCCGGGGTTACGGCGGGCCGTCCCGGCACGGCGTCAGGCAGCCGGAAGAACGCGAGCAGCGCGACAATGACAAAGCAGACGAGCGCGATCGTGGCCAGGTGCGTGGGCGTCCAAGTGGCGCCGAACGGGCCCGCGAGCCCGAACGGCCGGTAGAACACCTGGTAGAGGTTGTCCCACGTGACCTGGTTGCCGCGCTGGAACAGGACCCTGACGGCGGGGATCCCCGCGATCGCGTACGAAGGGACGACCACCGCGACCCATCCGGCGATGACGGTCCCGATGGCGACCGGCGACCTGCGCACCGCCCACAGCGCGCCGACAGCGAACAGGGCGAACGGGGATTTGATCGCGGCGGCGGCGCCGAGCAGCGCCCCGGCCGCCAGGCAGCGCCACAGCACCGGGCTGATGTCCGGCGGCCGGAACCACAGGAGCGCCACGCCGGCCAGGCCGAAGGCGGCCGCGAGCCCGTCGATGTGCCCGCTGGCCACGATCTCCCACAGCAGCAGCGGGTTCACCGACCAGAGCAGGTGCGCGCGCAATCGCTTCGCCGGGTCGCCGCGGCACAGCCGGTCCAGCATCAGCACGACAGCGCCGAAGGCGATCGCTACCCACAGCTTCAGCCAGAACGTGATCGCGGCCATCGAGGCGCCGCCGAGCTCCGCGGAGACCCACTCCTCGGCGGTGGCGACCGGCCCGTAGTCCGACAGTGAATTCGCCCAGGTGGCCGGGCTGTTGATGGCCAGCTTGTCGCCGAGCGCCACCATCTGCAGCGGCGTGTTGACGTACGGGCTGTGGCCGAGGACCACCATGTTGCCGTCGATCGCGTACGACTGGGTGTCCGTGGTGCCGGCCGGCGCGAGGACGGTGAACACGGCGATGGCAATGAACGAGGCGGCGAGCAGCGGTTTCACCGGCGGCCGGGCGCCGCGTGCGACGGCCAGCAGGCCGGCGCCCACGCCGACGGCGGCCATGATCGCCGCTGCCCAGAGCGTGAACAGCACAACGTCGTCTGGCAGGCCAAGCGACGCCCACCAGGGCGGTCCGCCCGACGTGTGCGCCATTGCCGGCACGCTGATAGAAGGTCCCGCGACGGCAATACCGATCATCACGAGAAGCGAAACAGTGATGCAGGCCATCGCGGTCCAGACGAGCCCCCGGGTTACCCCGGGGGCTCGCAAGTCCCGGTCACTCACGGTGTTCACTCCGCAGATGTGTGCAACGTCGGCGAGAGACTGGTTATGCACATCTAGCCGACGAACAACCGTATCTAATCATGACTTCAGAACCGGTTAAGGCCAAGCTGCGGCGCTGACGTCACCAGCCGGACGCGGAAACCCGGCCGTTCACCCCCGCATCGGTGCTGGTCCCGGCCTCGGGAGCCGAGTCCGTCTTGGTGGCGTCGGCCGAGGCCGGCGTCTCCCCGGCCTCGTCCACCTCGGTGTCGGCGGCCATCGCGGCTTGGTAACGCTTCCAGATCATCGCGCCGACCGCGCCGAGCGCGGCGGCGACGGCCCCGCCGAGAAGCGTCCAGGCTAGTACCGACCGTATCCCTCTCCGGGGCGGGTCCGGCGGCCTGACCTGCTGCGCCGTGCTCCGCAGGGCCGAAGAAACCGTCGGAGCCGCAGTCGCGGTGACGTAGTCGGCGGCGGTTTCCAGCCTGGGGGCGGCCCAGCTGCGGGCGGTGTACAAGCCCTGCTTGGCGCCCTGGCTGACGTTCGCCGCCGCCACTTGGGCGGCGCTGTTCATCTGCTGCGCGGCGGCCTGGGCGGCCGTCGCGGCGGTCTGGGCGGCGGTGCGCGCGGCGCTCTGCGCGGCGGCTGCGGCGGTCTGCGCCGCCGTGCTCGCGGCCGCGGCCTTCGCCGCGGCGACGCCGGCGTCCCGTGCCCGAATGGCGATGCTAGACCCGCTGGCCTGATTGTCTGCCTTCGCGTAGAACACGATTACCCTCCCCATCTCTCTCGCTCTCGCTAGGTCACAGTTCCCTAACACGAGGCGTTCAACCATCAGCGCGCGGAGCCGGTACGGTGATAGTGCGGGATTAGTGCCGCGAACGATGGCCGGAAAGGCCGGCCAGGAGACGAACCGGAGTCGATACGCATGACCGAAACGCTGACCGCGACGCTGACGACGACGCAGGGGACGGTCACCGTCCGGCTCTTCCCTGACTACGCGCCGAAGACCGTGCGGAACTTTGTCGAGCTGGCCGAGGGCGGCAAGGAGTGGACGGATCCTCAGACCCGGGTCCGGACGAAGGACAAGCTGTACGACGGCACGATTTTCCACCGGGTGATCCCCGGGTTCATGATCCAGGGCGGCGACCCGCTCGGCACCGGTACCGGCGGCCCTGGGTACAAGTTCGCCGACGAGATCCACCCAGACCTGCGGTTCGACAAGCCGTACCTGCTGGCGATGGCGAACGCGGGTCCGGGCACCAACGGCTCCCAGTTCTTCATCACGGTCGGGGCGACGCCGTGGCTCAACGGCAAGCACACCATCTTCGGCGAGGTCATCGACGGCGCCGACGTGGTGGACAAGATCAGCCGGGTGCAGACCGTGCCCGGCGACCGCCCGGTGACCGACGTGGTGCTGCAGTCGGTCACCATCCAGCGCGGCTAGTTAACGGCAACCGCTATGACCGCGCCGGACCAAGCCAGCCCCACCGGGCAGGGCACCCCGCCCACCTGTTACCGGCACCCAGGCCGGGAGACGTGGGTCTCCTGTGTCCGGTGCGGCCGTCACGCCTGCCCCGACTGCCTGCGCGATGCGGCAGTCGGGCAGCAGTGCGTCGACTGCGTGCGCGGCGCTACCGGTCCGGGCGGGCAGCGGGCCCGTGCGGCCAAGACGGTGTTCGGCGGCCGGCCCTCTCGCACTGCCACGGTCACCTGGACCCTGGTCGCGATCAACGTCCTGGTGTTCCTCGCCGAAGTGGCGAGGCCCAGCCTGCTCTACGACCTGGGCATGATCTCGTCACCGGTGGGCACACCGGTCGGCGTTCAGTCCGGAGTTGCCGGCGGCCAATGGTACCGGCTGATTACTGGCGCGTTCACCGCGCCGGGAACGAGCATCAGCGGCCTCGGGCTGCTGGACATCGCGTTCAACTTGTGGGCGCTGTTCGTCCTCGGCCCGCAACTCGAGCATCTGCTCGGCAAGATCCGGTACCTGGCGGTCTACCTGCTTAGCGCGGTCGGCGGATCGCTCCTGTACTTCTATCTGGTGCCGATAGGGCTGGCTGCCGGCGCGTCAGGCGCGATCTACGGCCTGTTCGGCGCCTGGTTCGTTGTCATGCGGCGGCTCCGCCTCGACAGCCGGGGGATCGTCCTGCTGATCGCCATCAACCTGGGATTCAGCTTCTACTACCACAGCGCGATCGCCTGGCAAGACCATATCGGTGGACTGATCACCGGCGCGCTGCTCACCGCAGCCTATGTGTACGCACCTCGCAAGAATCAGGTGGCGTTCCAGGCGGCCGCGACCGTCCTGCTTGTGGTCCTGATGGTCATCGCCGCGGTAATCAGGAAAGGCCAGCTCACCGCGTAGCGGCTACCGCCACTTGGTGGCGAGCACCACGCCGACCACGATCAGGATGAACCCGCAGACCAGGTTCCACCCGCCGAGCGCGGAAAGCCCGGGCATGCTCGCCTGGGTGACGTAATAGAGCGCGATCCAGGTCAGCCCGATCAGGAAGCAGGCCAGCATGGTAGGCGCGAGCCATGGCGGGCTGACCGCCTTCCGCGCCGACCGCGTCGGCGGCGGCGTGTAGACCTGCTTCTTCCGGACGCGGGACTTAGGCACCGCGCACCTCCTGCTCGGGAACTTCGGTTTCGGGGTAAGCGTAGTGCACGGTTTCCGCCTGCGCGGCTGCGGTCAGCCGCCGCCGCCTCCGCCGCCTCCTCCGCCGCCGCCGCCACCAGGGCTGGTGGTGGACGTGGACGGGGTGGGCGTCGCGGTGGTCGACTGGGACGAGGATGGCGTCGGGCTGGACGTCGCCTGCGGCTGCACGAAGATCTGGATCGTGGTGCCGGTGGGCTTCGTCACGTTAGCCGACGGGTTCTGGCTCCACACGGTTCCCGCGGTCACCGGCTGGTTGGCCGGGGCCGGGGTGATCACCGCCTCCACCTTGAAGCCCTGCGCCGTCAGGATCTGCTCGGCCTGCGGGGCGGTGTCCCCGATGACGGACTGCACGGTCGCGCCGCCGCCCGAGATGTACAGAGTGATCTGCTGGTTCGGGTCGACCAGGGTGCCCTGCTGCGGGGACATGTGATCCACCTCGCCCTGCGGCAGCGTCGACTGCGCGTCAGGCTGGGTCGTGACGTTATTGAGGCCCACGCTGGCCAGCTTCTGCTGGGCCGCCGCGGACTGCATGCCGGTCACGTTGGGCACCTGGACCTTCTGGGCGCCCGAGGAGACGTAGACCGTGACCGTGCCGCCCTTGGCGATGCTGTTGCCGTTGGGCGGGTTCGTGTCGATCACGTAGCCCTTCTGCACGGACGTGCTGTTCTTCATCACGACCTGCGGGTGGAGGCCCGCGGCCGTGATCTGCGTGACCGCCTGGGCCTGCGGCTCGCCGTTCACCTGCGGGACGTAGGCCGACGAGCCGTTGCTGGTCAGCAGCAGGGCGGCCGCGATCACCGCGCCGATGACGACCAGCAGCGGGATAAGCCAGGGCAGCCAGCGCCGTGCCCAGCTGCGCCGCGGCTCCTCACCGCCGCCGTCGTAGTCCCCGTACCCGTTCTGGTAGCCGGGCTGGTACGGCGATACGGCCGTCGACGCGGCGCCCATCCCCATCGCGGTCTGCGGGCCCATCCGCTGGGTGCCGTCCGGGTAGCCGTAGTAGTCCGCGCGGGTCGGGGGCGGGGCCATCGCGGCCACCTGCATGCCGGAGGCGGCGCGCTGGATGTCCGCCTGCATCTCCGCGGCGCTCTGGTACCGGTCGTTCGGGCTCTTGGCCATGGCCCGCAGCACGATCGCGTCCGCCCACGGCGGCATGTCCGGGTCGAGCCGGGACGGCGGGACCGGGTTCTCCCGCACGTGCTGGTAGGCGATCGCCACCGGTGAGTCGCCGGTGAACGGCGGCCGGCCGGTGAGCAGCTCGTACATCAGGCAGCCGGTGGAGTACAGGTCGCTCCTGGCGTCCACCCGCTCGCCCCTGGCCTGCTCCGGCGACAGGTACTGCGCGGTGCCGATGACCTGGGCGGTCTGCGTCATGGTGGCCTGGGTGTCGCTCATCGCGCGGGCGATGCCGAAGTCCATCACCTTGATGTCGCCGTTCCTGGTGACCATGACGTTCCCGGGCTTGATGTCCCGGTGCACGATGCCCGCCTGGTGGCTGTACTCCAGGGCGCGCAGCACCCCGCTGATGATCTCGAGCGCGCGCTGCGGCAGCAGCCGGTGGCCCTCGATGAGCAGGTCACGGACCGTGCGTCCGTCCACGTACTCCATCACGATGTACGGCACGGGGACGCCGGTCGACATGTCCTCGCCGGTGTCGTACACCGCCACGATCGACGGGTTGTTCAGCGACGCCGCGGACTGCGCCTCGCGGCGGAACCT
>Ga0307474_10003453_pt1 | contig 11376 bp, 8 predicted proteins | sample atmos_gasesECM1C_2_FD_203312 | JGI IMG/M metagenome (GOLD analysis project Ga0307474, IMG submission 203312) | Hardwood forest soil microbial communities from Morgan-Monroe State Forest, Indiana, United States - atmos_gasesECM1C_05 | ecosystem: Environmental > Terrestrial > Soil > Temperate... | reverse complement strand
ACACATGAAGACCGTCCGCAGGCTGATTGTGTTCAGGAATTTCTTTGGAAGAACGGGTGGGAGGATTTGTCTTGCGGAGAGGTGTGTGCGGCGGACACTCTTGTCCGCCGATCTTCGGGGTCTAGTAGGCTCTCAACACAAATTAAAAGAATCAAGGTCAACGTCAAAACCAGGCGGACAGGAGTGTCCGCCCCACACAAAACTTAGAAGCCGATCATGACTGGCTCGGGCTCCAGGCGGACCCCCCAAATTTCTTCGACGCGCTGCTCGATCTGTTCTTTCAAGGCGAGAACCTCGGCGGCGGTGGCGCCTCCGCGATTTACGATGGCCAGCGCGTGTTTGCTCGAGATGCCGACGTGGCCAAAGCCGTATCCGCGGGCGAACCCGGAATGCTCCACCAGCCACGCCGCAGAAATTTTCTTGCTCTTCTCCAGCGCGGGATAGCTGGGCAGAATCAATCCCTTGACGGCCGCTCGTTGCCTCAAGTCTTCATGGTGCTCCGGGGAGATCACAGGATTCTTAAAGAACGAGCCCGCGCTCCGGCAATCGGGATCACCCGGGACAATCAGCATTCCCTTCAGCGCGCGGATGTGCCGGACCGCTTCGCGAGTTTCCGCCAGATTCGGCAAAGTCTCGCGGCCTTCGAAGTGCCGCTTCAAATCGGCGTAGCTGATGCGCGGATCACCTCCCGGAGTGAGCGCGTAGGTGACACGGAGAATGATGAAGCGGCCGCGCTCGGTCGTATTAAAAATGCTGGAGCGGTAAGTGAAGCCGCAGGCTTCCGGACACAACTCGCGCACCTGGCCATCTTTCATGTCAAACACTTCAACCGACTCGATCGTCTCCGAGACTTCTTGCCCATAGGCGCCCACATTCTGAACAGGCGTTCCGCCCACGCTGCCTGGAATGCCGCTCAGGCACTCGACTCCCGCGCATTGCGCCACCACGGCGTGCGAGACGAAGCGGTCCCAGAGTTCGCCCGCGCCGACGTCGAATAGAGCTTTGCCGTCCACCTCGCCCGACCGGCGCTCGATGCCGGGAATTGCAATCTGCAGCACCAGCCCCGGCCAGCCGCTATCGGACACGAGCAGGTTGCTGCCGCCTCCTAGAACAAATAGGGTCAGGTTCTTGGCGTGCGCGAATGCGACGGCCTGCTCTATCTCGCTGGCAGACTTGGCTTCTATGAGGAAGCGGGCGGGGCCTCCCAAACGAAAGGTGGTTAACGGCGCCAGCGGAACATTTTCCTGAAGCAGCATGGGTCGCCTTCACTATACACACGAGCAGAGACGGTACCAGCATCGTCTCTACGACGAATGGCGTCTCGGGCTACAATAGAGTTACACCCTAGAGAGGAATCGAACTCATATGCCGATGTACCCCGAAATTATGGTGATCCCTATGCGCGAGGAACTCACGCGACTAGGAATTGAAGAAGTCCGTACCGCCGATGAAGTGGATCGAGCGCTGAAGAACCGGCCTGGAACGACGATGGTTGTGGTGAACTCGATTTGCGGATGTGCCGCCGGACGTATGCGGCCGGCAGTGCGGTTGGCCATGCAGAATTCTATACGCCCGGACCATGCCTATTCCGTATTTGCCGGGCAAGAAACGGCAGCGACAGAACGCGCCCGTGAATATTTCACCGGATATCCGCCGTCTTCGCCGTCGATCGCGATTCTGCGCGATGGCCAGCTCGTCTATATGATGCCGCGCCGCGACATTGAATCGCGCGAGGCTCCGGCGATTGCCGCTGACTTGAAGGCGGCATTTGATCGCTTTTGTGGAAAGCCGGTTCCGGTGCAATCGTAAGTACCCTGTCGCGAGACAGACGTAACAAGTTGCGTCTCTACGCGGTGGTTACTTCTTCGGGGGCTTGCTGACCATGAATGCTTTCACTACGATCGCGTTCGGCTGCATGCCCACTGGAATCAGCGTTAGCAACGAATACTCCGTTGGCTCAAGCTTCCGCGCTTTGCGTTTCTGGATCACTGTTACGTCTCCCGACTGGGTGTCGAGCACCAAGAGATAATTCTCATCCGGGGTCAGCGCGAGGCCATCGGGGCGGCTTCCCACGGTCAGGGTGTCGATGCGGCGGCCCATATCAATGTCATAGATGGCAACGCTGTTTGACCCGAAGTTGCTGACGTAGAGCCGCGAATTGTCGAGCGTGACCACGCCGCGAGAGGGATGCTGGCCGATTTCCAGGCTATTCCCTACCTCGTCATTTCCGGTCTCGATGATCGAGATGCTGTCGGAGTCGAAGTTGCATACGATCAGTTCGCCGCCATCGGGCTTCACGGCGAGGCTGACCGGCGTGCGACCGACATCGAGCAGCGCCATCAGGCGATCGCTCTTCTGCGTTGCGCCCTGCAATACAATCGAGGCGACCTGCGAGGAACCGGAGCAGGCGACGAATGCTTTGCTCGAGTCAGGCAGGATCGCAATCTCTTCAGGCTGCTGGCACACTGGCAGCGTGGCGCGCACGCGTAGACCCTTGGCGTCGATCAGCGACACGGTGTTATCGGCGCGGTTGCTGACGACGATGGTTGATCCGTCCGGTGAAACCCGCGCCAGCCCCGGCGAGGCGCCTACACGTATATTGCCGATCACCAGCCGACGCTCGAGATCGATCACGCTCACGTTGGAAGAGCCGGAGTTAGCCACGTACGCGCGCAGGCCGTCCTGCGATACATCAATAAAGTAGGGCCGGCCATGCACGCCGATCGTTGCCACTATGCTGTTGCTCTCGGCGTCGATCACGCTGACGTTGTTCGAGCTGGAGTTAACGACGTATATCTCATTCTTCTTGCGGTTGGCAGCGATGCCGGTGGGTTCGCTGCCGACGGGGATGGTCTTCGCCAACGCGAAGGTGCGCAGATCGATCACGCTGACGGTATTGCTCTTGCCATTAGTGACGTAGGCATACTCGCGATAGGCAGGACCGTAGTCTGGCAGCGTCTGCTCGCGGAAATACCACCAGCCTGCTGCGGCCAGGATGGGAATCGTTACAGCGATGAAGAGGAGCTTTCTCAAGATAGCGGCCCTTTGCGGTTTTTCCTGGCACTCGCGGTCAATCTCTCGCTTGCAGCGGCGAAAAAAGCTTGAACCGCCGAGGTCGCCGAGAGAACCCGCAAAGGTCGCAGAGAAAAACTCCGCTCTGGAGAAGAAGAAAGATTAGCAGAACAAACCACGGCATGTGGGACGGAGTGCGAACTACAGAATGCGCGATTCGTCGAAGTCAAAATCCCCACCCTGTCGCAAAGCGCGCGACAAGGATGGGACACCCTTCGTCGTTACTTGCTAACTGCGGCTGTCTCCCGCACTCCGATTGCTGGAACGGTGCGTCCTACGACCGCCGCGATCTGGCGTACTTGCACCATCAGTTCATCGAACTGATCGGGGAACAGGGACTGCGGACCGTCGGAGAGCGCCTCATCTGGCTTGTGATGCACTTCTACCATCAGTCCGTCCGCGCCGACTGCGACTGCCGCACGTGATAGCGGCGTGACTTTGTTGCGCTTGCCGGTGCCGTGGCTGGGATCCACGAGAATCGGTAGATGGCTGAGCCGCTGCACTGCAGGAACCAGGCTGAGGTCGAGGGTGTTGCGGGTGTGATCTGCGAAAGTTCGTACGCCGCGTTCGCAGAGCGCGACGTTGTAGTTGCCCTCACTCAGGATGTATTCAGCGGCCATGAGGAATTCTTCCAGCGTCGCCGACATGCCGCGCTTGAGCAGGACCGGTTTGCGGGCACGTCCGGCACGCTTGAGCAACGAAAAATTCTGCATGTTGCGAGCGCCAATCTGGATCACATCGGCATACTCTTCGACCAGGTCGAGTGACTCGTGGTCAATGGCCTCGGTGATGATTTTCATCCCAAACTGCTGGCGGATTTCCGCCATGATCTGCAAGCCCTCCTCGGCTAGTCCCTGAAACGAGTACGGCGAGGTGCGGGGCTTGTAGGCGCCGCCGCGGAAAAACTGCGCTCCGGCGCGACAGACGCGCTCGGCGACGATGAACGCCTGCTCGCGATTCTCGATTGCACAAGGGCCGGCCACAATCGCCAGTCCCGGCCCGCCAATCGTTGCTGCAGTGTCGGGGAAACGAATGACGGTGTTGTCTTGCTTGACGTCGCGGCTGACCAGTTTGTAGGGCTTCGAAACCTTGATGACTTCCTGCACGCCGGGCATCTCTTCGAGAGTGCCCTGCTCCACTTCGCCCTTGTTGCCGGTAATGCCAATGGCGGTGCGTTGCGCGCCCGGCATGGAATGCGCACGATACCCCAACTTTTCGATCTTCTCGCAAACGGCGCGCACCTGCTCTTCGGTGGCCTGCGCCTGCATGACGACTAACATAGATTCCCCTTAGGAGAAAGGATCTTGTGAGGGCAGTAGCCCCTTGGACCGCTCCGCGTTAGCTTTCGGCGGTCCGGTCGAGTGCGGCTCGACTTTCTTCCCGCGGCAGCACGAGAAGCCGCGCTCCAAGTCTACCGTTTGCCACGCATGCACCGCAAATGCAGCAGTTCGTGTGAATCCATGAACCGTGAGGAGCATCCAAAAACAGTCGTTCAGATTGTTTCGGGAATCTTCCAGGAGCGTTCTTCATGAGAGCAGCAATCGTCCCCTCCGTAAACGGAAAGTGGGAAGTAAAAGAATGGCAGACGCCCAAGGCGGGCCCGAATCAAGTGATCATCAAAATTCACGCCAGCGGGCTCTGCTATACAGATGTGCATTTGACGCGCGGCTTGTTCGGTCTGCAGTTTCCCCGCGTGCTCGGACACGAGCCAGTGGGAGAAATCGTCGAGGTCGGTCCGGGAGTAACGTCGCGTAAGGTCGGGGATCGGGTCGGCGTAGGCTGGGTGCAACGCGGCTGCGGCCGCTGCGAGGGGTGCCTCCGCGGAAAAAAGGAGTTGTGCCAGAACAGCATCTCCACCGGCATCTCAACGCCGGGGAGCCATGCCGAATACATGTTGGCTTTTGCGGATGCAACCATGCTCATTCCCCAAGCGCTCAGCTATGAGCAGGCCGCGCCTATTTTCTGCGCCGGATACACGGTGTGGAGTGGGCTGCGCCTGGCCGATCCCAAGCCGCACGAGCGCGTCGCGGTGGTTGGCATTGGAGGACTCGGTCATCTGGCGCTGCAGTATTCCAAGGCGTCCGGCTTCGAGACCATTGCGGTTACGCAATCGAAAGACAAAGAGAAGATGATTCGCGAACTGGGGGCAGACGAAATTGTCGCCAACGGAGACAAGTTGATGGCTGCCGGCGGCGCCGATGTGCTGCTGGCGACCTCGAACTCATGGGCGGCGACCGCTGAAGCCGCCAAGGGCATGCGTCCAGACGGCCGCGTCATCCTGATGGGCGTAGGCCCTGAGCCGCTGAACTACACGCCTGAACTCATGTTCAAACGTGTCCGTCTGATCGGATCGAGCCAGAACGGCCCAGAGTATTTATATGAAGCATTGGACTATGCGGCGAAGGGCAAAGTGAAGGTGGTCGCCGAAACCTACCGGCTCGACGAAATCGGCAAGGCCTACGATCGCGTTGCCGACGGGAAAGTGCGATTCCGGGCCGTCATTACAATGAATTAACTGACCCTTGTGGAACGGGACGTTCGCCCGTCCAGCGAGCAGGGCAAGGCGACTGGTTATACTTTCCCCATGCCTCGCTCCATGGCGCGCGAACAGGACATTCTTAAGACGCCCGCGCCAATACGCACGCCCCGCTTGACTTCCCGCCGCATCGGCATTCACACATCTTCGGCGGGAGGCGTGCAGAATGCTGCTGAGCGGGCCTACCGGCTGGGCTGCAACACGTTTCAGATTTTCTCCTCGAGCCCGCGCCAGTGGGCGGCGTATGAACTGGGCGAGCCGCAGTGCGCCGAGATGAACCGCCTACGAGCCAACTACAATCTGAAGCCGCTGGCGATTCACAGCAATTACCTGGTGAACCTTGCGAGCTCCAATGAAATTTTTCTGCATAAGTCGATGCAGGCTTTTCGCGGCGAAGTGGAGCGCGCGCTTTCTCTGTGTGCGGAGTACCTGGTCTTGCATCCCGGCTCGTTTCGCGGCGGGGACCGCGAGCAAGGACTGCTACGGACGGCCGGTGCCATTGCGGCATCTACGCAGGGGCTCGACCTTGCCCAGGGCGGTTTGACGATTTTGATCGAGAATACTGCCGGGGCGGAGTTCTCGCTTGGCGGAAGCTTTGAGCAAGTGGCCGAAGTTCTGGAGCGCCTGCGCGGAGTGGTTCCCGTCGGCGCCTGCATCGATACGTGCCACACGCACGTGTCCGGATACGACATTGTCACCAAAGATGGTCTCTATGAGACCTTGCAGCACCTGGACGCGACGATCGGATTGAACCAGGTGAAAGTCTGGCACTGCAATGACGCCAGGGCCGCGTGCGGGTCGAAACTGGATCGGCATCAGCACATCGGTAAAGGAGCCATCGGCAAAGAACCTTTCCGCATTCTGCTGAACGACCTTCGCCTGGCCCATGCTGCGTTCATTGCGGAGACGCCGATCGACCAACCCGGAGACGACCGGAGAAATGTTGACGCGCTGAAGAACCTTGTGGCCTGAACTCGCGGGCGAGGGCGCCCGCGCCACATGACCAGCCTGCGTTGTAAAATCGAGGATTACTCTAGACAGCACAACCTTTACTATGCCGCAGGAAGAAAAATCGGAAGCCACCGTGACGGAACGTCCCAACCCGGAAAGCAGCGATGAGCGCTACGACGCCCAGCGTGTGGAGAACAAATGGTTCGAACGTTTTCAGCAGAATGCCGCTCTCTACGCCGCCGAACCCGACTCGGCGAAGAAAAAATATTATGTGCTCGAAATGCTGCCTTATCCCTCGGGCGTGCTGCATATGGGGCACGTGCGCAACTATGCTATCGGCGACGCGTTGGCCCGCTATATGTGGATGAGCGGTTACAACGTGCTTCATCCCATGGGATGGGATTCTTTCGGCCTGCCTGCTGAAAACGCGGCCATCAAAAACAACACGCCGCCACGCCAGTGGACGCTGCGGAATATCGCCAACATGAAGGCGCAAATGAAGCGCCTCGGCTTCGGCTACGACTGGTCGCGCGAGGTTACTACTTGTTTTCCGGAATACTACCGCTGGAACCAGTGGTTCTTCCTGAAGTTGTTCGAACGAGGACTGGCTTATCGCAAGAAAAGCAAAGTGAACTGGTGCCCGAAGTGTGCGACCGTGCTGGCCAACGAGCAAGTGGTGAACGGATGCTGCTGGCGCCACGAAGACACTCCGGTGGAACAGCGCGAACTGGAACAATGGTTCCTGCGCACCACGAAGTATGCCGACGAACTGTTGCGTGATCTCGATAAGCTGGAGCACTGGCCGGAAAAAGTCCGCACCATGCAGCGCAATTGGATCGGCCGCAGTGAAGGCACGCTAGTTGACTTCAAACTCGTCGGGCCGACCGGCCCCTCGGGCTCCACAATTAGTGTCTTCACCACGCGCGTCGATACGATTTATGGTGCGACCTCGGTGCAGCTTGCGCCCGAGCATCCCATCGTCAAAGACCTGACTGCGGCGAATGTGGATTTGCGGGCGAAGGTTGAACAACTCATTGGCGAACAGCGTAAAGCAAAAGAAGCCGGAGACATCGGCGAAATCGAAAAGCATGGCGTCCCTACGGGACGCTATGCCATCAATCCGTTCAACGGCGAGAAGGTTCCGGTCTGGGTCGCGAACTATATCTTGATGGACTACGGCACGGGCGCCATCATGAGCGTGCCGGCGCACGACGAGCGCGACTACGAATTCGCGAAGAAGTACAAGCTGGAGATTCGCATTGTCGTGCTTCCCCGCTCGGACGATCCGGAAGAGACCATGGCCGAGCCGCCGTTGCCCTTCGTGACGCACCATGGCGTGTTGATCAACTCGGGCCCCTACAACGGCCTAAGTTGCGACGATGCGATTCAGAAGATGTCGGCGCATGCGGAGAAGAACGGATTCGGCAAAGCTACGGTCACCTATCGCCTGAAGGATTGGGGAATATCGCGCCAGCGCTACTGGGGCACGCCGATCCCGATGCTTTATTGCGAGAAGGATGGCATCGTCCCCGTGCCGGAAAAAGACTTGCCGGTAATCCTGCCCGAGAAAATGGACGTCACTCTGACTGGCGGCTCACCGTTGAGTCGCGTGCCGGAATTCGTGAATGTCACGTGCCCGAAGTGCGGCGGTCCGGCGCGCCGCGAGACCGATACCATGGACACTTTCGTCGATTCGTCCTGGTATTTCTACCGCTACACCGATGCGCACAACGATCAGGCGCCCTTCGATTCCGCCATCGCCAGATACTGGTTCCCCATTGATCAGTACATCGGCGGCGTCGAGCACGCGATTCTGCACCTGATCTACTCACGTTTCTGGACCAAGGCGATGCGCGACATGGGACTGATCGAGAACGCAGAACCGGTGGAGCGTCTGTTCACACAGGGGATGGTCACGTATCAGGGCGCGGCCATGTCCAAGAGTCGCGGCAATGTGGTTTCACCCGACGAGATGGTCGCGCGCTATGGTGCCGATGCCGCGCGTCTCTACGTGCTATTCGCCGCGCCGCCCGACCGCGATCTTGACTGGCAGGATTCGGGCATCGAAGGTATTCAGCGATTTTTGGGGCGCGTGTACCGGTTCGTGGTCCGCAACAGCGCAGTGCGTGCCGGTGCGCAGTCGGCAGAGACGTTGCAAGCAACGTCTCTACAGCCCGCGGGGCGCGCCGTTCAGCGCAAGCTGCACCAAACGATCAAGCGGGTCAGCGACGACTTCCAGGGACGCTGGCACTTCAACACCTGTATCTCGGCAATCATGGAATTGGTGAACGTTTTGTACGCCTCGGAAGAAGCGATTGCAAAGGGTGAGATACCCGCGCCGTTTTTGGCCGATGTGCAGCGCAAACTCGTTCTTCTGTTAGCGCCCTTCGCGCCGTATCTTGCACATGAACTCTGGGAGATGCTCGGCGAAAAGGGGGATCTGCTCAAGGCTCCGTGGCCGAAGTACGACGCTGCGTTGGCCAAAGAAGAGGAAATCGAGATTCCGGTGCAGATCAATGGCAAACTGCGCAGCCGCGTGGTTGTGTCCGCAGATGCCGGCGAAGAGACCGTGCTTGAGCGAGCGCTCGCCGATGAGAAAGTGCGGACGGCGATTGCCGGCAAGCAGATCGTGAGGAAAATCTACGTGCCCGGCAAGCTCGTGAATATCGTCGTGAAGTAGATATCGAACATTTGCTCGGGGGCGCCCGCGACTTTTGTTGCGTGCGGTATCCTAGCGATGAATCGCCAATGCCTGTCACATCGCCCACGCTCGAAGGATTTCGCGCCGCATTCCGGCGGCCGTCATTCACTCTGGCGGAAATCATGTGGCGCTGGACCGCGGGCTTCACTGCCGCCGCGCTCCTCGCTTTCGGACTCTTCGAATACCTCAACACGCTGCCGGTGACCAACGGCGAACTTCTGTTTCTGCGCACTCGGCATCCCTATCTGGTCGGAGAGGCCATTGCGCACATTTTGCGTGGAAGTCTGAACCGGGTGGTGATGGCCGGATTGCTGGCGGGGTTGATCCTGGCAACGCTTTGGATGGTCGCGGCTTCGGTGGGGCGGATTGCGACCGTGCGGGCGTTGCTGGAATACTTTCGCCGAGACGACATCGGCAGTCGCGATGGTGGTGAGAAAGACGCTGCAAGCAACGTCTCAACGGGGCGGATTCACAGCAGCGATGCATTGACCGCTTTAGTTCGACTTAATTTCCTGCGCATCGTTGTGGCGGTGGCGGCGATTCTCGGGTTCGTGGGTGCGGCGATCCTGGCGGGCTATGCCTCGCCGGACGCCGATCCGCAGCCAGGGTTGGCGTTTCTTCTTTTTGTGCCAGTAGCAGCATTGATTTGCTTGGTGCGGTGGGCGCTCAACTGGATGTTGTCGCTGGCGGGAATGTTTGCGGTTCGCGATGACGAAGACGCCGTTGGCGCGATCGCCGCCGCCGTTAATTTCTGCCGTGAACGCACGGGGGCGGTTTTCGCGGTCAGCACCTGGACTGGCTTGGCGCACCTGGTCGTTTTTGTCGCGGCTACAACCGTGGTGTCGTTTCCCCTGGGATTGGCGGGCCTTTTGCCGTGGCGATTGGTGTTCGCGGCGGTGCTTCTCGTGACCCTGATTTACTTCGCGCTCGCTGATTGGCTGTATATGGCACGTCTTGCAGGCTACGTCTTCATTGCGGAAACGCCTTTGGCGTTGTTAGCGCCCCTGCCGCCGATCCCGCCGACTACGTCGGCGCAGGTGGCTCCACTTCAGACCACAATCGACCGAGACGAACCGATTCTTAGCGATGTACCTCAGCCGGGCTTACTGCAGTGGTGTGAGGGATGAGGCAAGCTGCTCATTCATAGTTCCGCGACCACGCCACAATACCCAGAGCACGGCAACGAACGACGGCACGGAAAGTTGGACGTGAGTCCAGCGCGACAGAGGGCCGAACAGCGGCAGCAGATACGCGAAATACAAAAGCAGAGCCAGCCCGGAAGTTGCGGACTGCTCGTGAATCAAAGTCCAGTCCACAAGCAGCAACAGCGCCGGCGCGAGGACCAGCAGGTCGTAGACAAAAAGATGAGGGTTGACGAGGACTGCTGCGAGGGTTAGCGCGGCGAAGCGAGAGGCGAGCGGAGCAGGAGATTTCCAAACGGCTGCCGCAATTGCGATCACGACCACGGAACTTAGAACGTAGAGCGTGAGCGCGAGTTCCGGCCAGGGAACAAGCAGAGTCCAGAACGAGCGCAGAGAATGCATCTGAATGGGTGCGAGGCTGAGTTCTACGCCGCCTCGTGAGAAATTCCGGAGCGCGTCCAGATAGGCGTGCATTACCACGGGCCCGAAATAGATTTTGGCGAACGCAAACTGAGCGCCCGCAGAAACTACGAGGCCAAGGAATTCGTTCCATGCGCGCGCCAGCAGCAGCACGATGGGGATGGCGACCAGGAACTGCGGCTTGAAAAACAAAAATCCCAGAGCAAATCCCGCCAGCCATTTGCGATCAGCACCAAATGCACAATAGGCGGCGGTGAAGCAGGCCAGCGCGAGAGCGGAAGTCTGGCCGCGTACGAAAGAATGAAAGAGCGCAGGAAAGGCAATGGCGGAGATCGTGACCGTTGCGGCGTGTGGGCGGAGACTGGGACACGATCTCCAGATCAGGTAGATGCAACCAAAATAGATGAAGAGGCTTGTGGCGACCCAGGTTCGGGCGGCGATGGGAAACGAGAATCGGGCCAGCGGGACAAAGAGGAGGCCCACTTGTGGCCCGTAAAGATTGGGCAGGCGAACGCGGCTGGGTTGACCGACGAGCGCTTGGATGGCGTTCGCCG
>Ga0307474_10003452_pt1 | contig 11378 bp, 12 predicted proteins | sample atmos_gasesECM1C_2_FD_203312 | JGI IMG/M metagenome (GOLD analysis project Ga0307474, IMG submission 203312) | Hardwood forest soil microbial communities from Morgan-Monroe State Forest, Indiana, United States - atmos_gasesECM1C_05 | ecosystem: Environmental > Terrestrial > Soil > Temperate... | reverse complement strand
CGCCGGCCATGATGTCGTCGATCGAAGCCGCGGTGAAACCATGCTTGTTGAAGAGTTGCAGTGCGCTTTGAATGATCTTCTGCCGCACTTGCTCGCGGTGCTGTGTCTGAGTTCCCATATCGCCCCCGTTCGTTCCCCGGCAGCCTATGTTGCCGTCATAAGGATCCGTCCAAAGGACCAGACTCCATCGTCCCCCAAACATTCCATGATCACCGAAATGTAATCGGGCTGTTGCACAGCGGCCGCGACCCGCCGCGCCGTCAATGGCCAGTTAACGATAAAGATCAAATTGGAGCGCCCCACCAACGGCATTTTCCGAATTGTCCGCTAGCGTTGCCTTCCAGCACGCGGAAGGCTTGAAATTCAAGCTCTTAGCGGGGAAGCGGACAAACGGACCGTGGCGCAAACGGCTGACATTGCCGGCCTGTCTCGTCCATCGGACAACGATGGCGCGGACAAGTGCGCGCCCGCGGCGTCCCTGTCCGCCCAGAATTTGCAGCGCGCCGGATTTACCGCGCTGACCGCCGTTCCGGTCGAGGAATGGCGCGCGCTGGCCGAGCGTGCCATTGAACCAAACGGTTACTATCTGCCGGCCTGGGAATTGGCCGTAAATGCGTTCGCGCGCGGCCGCACCGGCGCCTTGGCGCTCGGCGTCTGGCGCGACATCTCGCTGGTCCCCGGCGAACAGACCGGGCTGATCGGGCTATTGCCGGTCATCTCGCTGTGGCGGGCCTGCAAGATCCCCCTGCCCGCCCTCGCCAGCGCCAGCCCCTATGGCACGCTTTGCACGCCGCTGCTGGATCGCGGCCTGCCTGAGGACGCCGCAAGTGGTTTGATAACGGAGGCCCGCGCCGCCGGCGCGCATGCGCTGATCCTGCGCGACGTCTCGCTCAACGGCGCGGCGATGAAAGCCTTCACGCACGTTTTGCGGCAAGAGGACTTGCAGCCGATCGTCCTGCATTCGCATCTGCGCGCCTGCCTCGATGCGAGGCGAGAAGCAGACGACGTGCTGCGCGATGCCCTCAGCGCGAAGAAACTGAAGGAACTGCGGCGCCAGTGCAACCGCCTCGCCGAACAGCACGGCGCGGTGCGGTTCGAGGTCGCGCGCAGCGTTGACGACGTCACGCGCGCGGTTGAAGTCTTCCTCGCCCTCGAGGCTTCGGGTTGGAAAGGCGAGCGCGGCACTGCGCTGCGGCAAGACGACGGCGATCTGAGTTTCATCCGCGGCGCCACGCGCGGCCTCGCTGAAACCGGGCAATGCGAAATCGTGACGCTCTATGCTGGCGCGACACCGGTTGCGGCCGCCATCATGCTTCGTCATCAGGACCGTGCGTTCTATTTCAAGCTCGGCATCGACGAGGCTTTTTCGAAATTCTCACCCGGCGTCCAGCTCACGCTCGAATTGACGCGACATCTCTGCGCCGACGCTGTGCTGGTCACGGCCGACTCCACGGCGAGCGCGCATCACCCGATGATCAATCCGATCTGGCGCGGACGGTTACGGATCGGCGACGTGATTATTCCGCTGCGCCGGAACGACCCTCTTGTGCTGGCGATCCATGCTGCGATGAGGCTACGGCAGGGCTTGCGCGATCTCGCGCGCCGCGCGGTGCAACGACTTCGCGGCCAGTAATCGGCGAAAACGATGTCAGGCGTCAGGCCGTGATATCGAGCAGCGATTTCGTCATGTTGTCGTAGGCCTGAATGACCTTGGCATTCGCCGCAAAACTGTACTTCGCCGTCAGCAACTGAACGAACTGGCTGGCCGGATCGACATTCGGCGCAGCAACGAGGCCATCCTGATTGGCAAAGGGCGCGCTTGCGTCCGACTGCACGACAAAGCTCGGCGAAACCTGCGAGACGGTCGCAACCGTGCCGCCACTTGCCTGATCGGTCTGATTGACCTGCAACGGCGTATAGACCGGCGGAAAATTCGAATTGGTATTTGAACTGCTCGTGCCGCCACTCGACGATCCCGATCCGTTTGAAGCAGGCAACGGGCCGGTCGTGAGCTGGTTCGCAATGTTGTTGGCGGCGACGTTCAGCCGCAAGCTCGCAGCCGACAGTCCTGAGGTCGCAATCGAGAGTGTGCTCATGCACACTCATCTACGGGACAAACAATACCCGTTCATTCACCGCATCGATAAAATACGACGCTTTGTATTTTCGCTGGGGTAACCCCGCCGTTCCCCGGATGCTCTGGGGCCTGTGATCGGTCAGTAGCAAACGTGGATCCCGGATCTGCGCCGCAGCGTTCCGCTGCGTCGCGTCCGGAACACGAGGGTGTCGCTACTTTTATTCCGCCGCTTGTGCGTTGATTTCCGCCGAGACCTGGCGGATCGCGCGCGCAAGCTGCTCCGGCGGCTGCGCGCCCGAGACGGCATATTTCTGCGCGAAGACATAGGTCGGCACACCGGAAATGCCCTTGTTGGCGGCTTCCTCGGCTTGCGCTGAGATCAGCGCGACGTCCTCGTCGGTCGCAAGACGCCTCCGCGTCTCTTCAGGATCGAGCCCGCAGTCGGCCGCCGCCTGCACCAGGACGTTGACGTCGGTCAGATCGCCGCCGTCGCGGAAATAGAGCTCCATCAGCCGCTGCTTCATGTCGGCCGCCTTGCCCTTGGCTTCGGCCCAATGAATCAGACGATGGCAATCGATCGTATTCGGCTGCCGCTTCACCATCTCGGGCCGGTACATCAAACCCTCCTCGCTGGCAGCGTCGACCACGCGGCCGGAGATGCCTTTATAGGCTTCGACCGAGCCGAACTTCGTGGTGAGATAGTCCTCGCGGCTGATGCCTTCGCGCGGCACCCAGGGATTGAGAAAGAACGGCCGCCAATGCACCTCGACGGGAACATCCGCCACCTGCGCCAGCGCGTTCTCGATCCGGCGTTTGCCGATATAGCACCAGGGACAGACGACGTCGGAAACGATATCCAGTCGAAGCGGTTTCAAGGTGCTCATCGGGCGGCCCTCTTGTCTCGTGGTTCGCCAGAGATAAGACGCCGCCCGGCCGCGGGCAAGCCGCTATTGCAGGTTGGCCGCCATCGCGCGGAGCCGTTCGGCGGTGAATTCGTCGGCCGGGAAAAACGTCTCCAGCGCCAGTTCCGACAACGTGACATCGACCGGCGTGCCGAAAATCATGGTCGCCGACATGAAGCTCAAGACGTCGCCGCCGAATTTCAGTTTGAACGGGATCGCGACGTTATCCGGCGGCAATGGCGCCGATCGTGCCGGAAGCGGATAGGCTTTCAGCTCGTCGTGAAGCTTGATCAGCCCGGGATCGGCCGTAGCTTCGCATTGACGCCGCAGCCGCTCCAGCAGATGCCCGCACCATTCGGCGACGTTGACGGTGCGTCCCGCGAGCGCCTCGGGATGGAAGGCGAGCCGGAGAATATTGATGGGCGGGGTCAGCAACCGCTGCGGCACGCCTGCGAGCAGCGGCATCACCATGCGGTTGGCCGTTACCAGATTCCAGTGCCGGTCGTAGGCGAGCGCCGGGCTTGGCTCATGCGCGCGCAGCACGAGGTCGATCGCCGCGCGCGCCGACTTCAGCGCGGGATCGTCGAGCGCGCGCTGCGGAAATGCGGGTGCAAAGCCTGCCGAGACCAGCATGATGTTTCGCTCCCGCAAAGGCACATTGAGCCGCTCGGCCAACCTCAAGACCATGTCGCGCGACGGCGACGAACGGCCGGTTTCCACAAAGCTCAAATGCCGTGTCGAAATCTCGGCATCGCCTGCCAGATCGAGCTGGCTCAGATGCCGCCGCTGCCGCCATTGCCGCAGGTGCTCGCCGACATGGCGTGGCGCGGCCTGCTCAGCATAACTCGTCATCGTCTCGCTCATGGTCCGCAACCTACCACGCTCTCTCACGCCTTCCATTACCTTGTGCGTAATGGAATTGGCGCTGATGGCGGATCATCGTCGCGGTCACAGGAGATGACTCGTCAATCAGACGTGCTGATCGTCTCCGCACCCGTCAAGGAGAACCGCGATGATCTATCCGTCCTCGTTGCTACACCGCGCCCTTCAGGCCGACGCCATTTTCAGCGGCACAGGGGCCGTCTTGATGACGCTGGGCGCCGGCGAACTCGCCCCGCTGCTCAATTTGCCCGAGGCGCTGTTGCGCGAAGCCGGCATTTTCCTGATTGCCTACTCTGCCTTTGTCGGCTGGCTCAGCACGCGCAGCAGCTTTCCGAAAATTCTGGTGGTGGCCGTGGTCGCAGGCAATGCGGCCTGGACGCTCTCCAGCATCGCCTTGATCTTCAGCGGCGCCGTCACGCCCAACGTGCTGGGCGAAATCGCGCTCGCAATGCAGGCGGTCATCGTCGGCATATTGGCCGAACTGCAATTCCTCGGCCTGCGCCGGAGCAGCGGCACAGTCGCCGCGTAGGACGGCTCTTACGCCGAGGCCTGTTGTGTTTCGTTACCGGCCGCCGCTGGCATTGCGAGGTTCGACGTCGCGAAGGCGGCAGAAGCCTCCGATGCCGCGGCGGCCGGCTCCGTGGCGACAACTGCGGCTGTCGCCTCCGCAACGGATTTCGGGCGGCCACGCCGCGCTGTAACCCCGCTGTTGCGCCGAACTCCCGTCTTAAGCCGGACCGTCGGCACCTTGCGCTGACCGACGACCTTGCGCTTGCGGTCGGGCTTGAGTTCGATCTTTGACTTTGCCTTCACCTTGCGCTCGGCCTGCTTCTTGGCGCGCAGCTTCTCCTTGGCACGCCTGGCGGCCTTTTTCTCCGCCTCCTTCTGCGCCTTCCGCTCCGCTTTGGCCTTCAGCCGCAACCGCTCGGCCCGCGCCTCAGCGCGCTTCTTCTTGCGCTTTTTCTCGCAGGCGGCGCATTTGCAGCCGATCGGCTTCAGATAGGCTTTGAAATAGTCGGTGCCGTAGTCGTAATTGATCTCGTCGCCCGGCTCGATGTTCTTGATGGCGCGAATGAAAACCTTGCGCTTGCGTGGGCGAACGTCGCTTTCCGCATTCGGCCTGCAGGCGTGATTGATGTAACGGGCGATGTTCTCGCGCACCGAACCGTCGATGGTCCAGCGGTTGTTCAGTTCGAACAGGTATTTGTTCTCGATTGCGTCGTCTCTTTTCCTCTTGGAATCAAGCAGCGGCCCAAAATAGCGGATGATTTTGGTGCCCTTCTTGATCCGTTTGGTGGCGAAAAGGCCTAATCCAGTGCGGGAACGGCCGACGCGGTAGGGTTTCTTCGACGGTATGGCGGGCATGACGATGACGGCAACTGCAACGCTGGTTAAGGCGACGGGATCGCGAAGGCGACGTTCTAGGACGATTCCATGCAAATGTCAGGCCTTTCACGACAGCCGTATGAACCGTCCCCAGCTTGCGCGCCTCATGCACATCAAATGAGAGCGGGTCGGTTCCGCTAACATTGCGGCCGTATCATCGGGTTTTTCAGCATCGCATCGAGCAATGTTGCGGGATCCGTGCCCTTCGGCAGCCGATGCAGGATGTCGGCAATGCGCCCGTCGAGCAGCAGCATGGTGAAGCCGTGGACCAGGGACCAGGCCCGCACGATGGCCGCGGCCTGATCGAGCGACAGCGCTTCGGCCGCGATCTCTTCGTGGCGCTGGGCAGCAATCGACCCGGCGAGGCCCGCGAAGGCGGCATCGGCGGCCTCGTTGAGCGCAGGCCGTTTCATGTCGAGGCGCTCGGCGCGGAACATCAGGCTGTACATGCCGGGATGAGCGAGCGCATAGGCGACATAGGCCCTCGCCCGCGCCGTCCCCTGTTCGTCAGCCGTGTTGCCGGCAGCATCGGCCGCCGCGATCGACGCCGCGTTGAACTCGCGGTAGCCGATCGCCGCAAGTTCAGAGAGCAGCCCGGTGAGATCGCCGAAATGATGCGTGGGCGCGGCGTGGGAGACGCCGGCCTCCCGCGCGACCGCCCGCAGCGTCAACCCGGCAAGCCCATCGCGTTCCAGCACCCGCTCCGCCGCCTTGAGCAGGGCTTCGTGCAGCGCGCCGTGGTGGTAGGGCGTCTTCTCGCTCGACGCGCGCCGCCCTCGGCGCGATGGCGCCGGTTTCGCCTTGGCGCGAGCTCCAGCGCTTTGAGCCGTCTTTCGCGTTGATTCGCCTCTCGCTTTCATCGTTCCACCATACTGCGACATGTTGACACTGTAAAGATTTCGCTTGACCGGCACCGCGACCATCCCTAATGATATCTTTACACCGTAAAGATTAGACAAGGGAGGTACTGATGCAGCCGCAAGTCCCGACCAGAGCGAACCGCAACAATCGCGGGCCCATTCCCTTCGAATCCGACGCCACCTACCTGAAAGTGTCTGGCGAATTGCCGCCCGAGCTCAACGGCACGCTCTATCGCAACGGCCCCAATCCGCAATTCGACGTGCCGGACGCCCACTGGTTCGTCGGCGACGGCATGCTGCACGCCTTCCATCTGGAAAACGGCCGCGCCAGCTATCGCAATCGCTGGGTCCGCACCCCGAAATGGCAGGCCGAGCACGAGGCCGGCCGCGCGATCTTCGGCGGCTTCGGACGCAAGCTGCCGGATACGCCGGCCTCCATCACCGACGGCGGCGTCGCCAACACCAACATCATCTTCCACGGCGGCAAGCTGCTGGCGCTGGAGGAAGCGCATCTGCCGACCGAGATCGAGCCGGGAACGCTGGCGACGCGCGGCTATTGCAATTTCGATGGCGCGATCGGCGGACCGTTCACCGCCCATCCCAAGGTCGATCCTGTGACGGGCGAACTGGTCTTCTTCGGTTACAACGCAAGCGGTCCCCTCACCCCGACGCTGTCCTTCGGATCGATCGATCCGAAGGGGAACGTCACGCGCTTCGACCGTTTCGAGGCGCCCTATGCCAGCATGGTGCACGACTTCATCGTCACCGAGCGGCACCTGCTGTTTCCCATCCTCCCGATCACCGGCAGCATGACCCGCGCGATGAAGGGGCAGCCGCCCTATGCCTGGGAGCCCGACAAGGGCGCCTATGTCGGCGTGATGAAGCGCAACGGCGCGGCAAACGACATCGTCTGGTTCCGCGGCGAGAGCTGCTACGTCTTCCACGTCATGAACGCCTGGGAGGACGGTGACCGCATCATCGCCGACGTGATGCAATTCGAGGAAGCGCCGCTGTTTCCGCATCCCGACGGCCGCCGCACCGATCCGGACAAGTCGCGTGCGCGGCTCGCACGCTGGACCTTCGATCTCGCCGGCAATACGGATCGCTTTTCCCAGGTCTATCTCGACGATCTCACCGGCGAGTTTCCCCGCATCGACGATCGCCGCGCCGGCGTTGCCAGCCATCACGGCTGGTACGCCTGCGCCAATCCGGACATTGCCATGTTCGACGACTTTTCCGGCCTCGCTCATGTCAACGGCAAGGGCGAGCGGCTCGCCAAGTATCTCCTGCCCGCGGGCGACGGGATCTCCGAACCGGTGTTCGTCGAGCGGCACAAGGATGCGGCTGAAGGCGATGGCTGGCTGCTCGCGGCGATCTGGCGCGCGCAGGAGAACTCGAGCGACCTCGCCGTCTTCAATGCGACCGACATCCAGGCCGGACCGGTGGCGCTGGTTCATCTCGGCCACCGCGTGCCGGATGGATTCCATGGCAATTGGGTCGGCGCGGCTTGAGCGCGCACGTATTTGCCATCATGGCCGTGCTAGTCCCGGCCATCCACGACTTGGCCACAACTAAGAAAGACGTGGATGCCCGGCCCAAGGCCGGGCATGACAGTGTACTTTGTGAGAGGTCACCCTCATACGGCTGATTTTCCTCACCTTTCACGATCTCAATCAACATATTTTGACACTGTAAAGATTTCGCTTGACCGCCGGGGCTCGCAACGCTACTAATCTTGACACTGTAAAGATAAGACCGAAGAGGCCGCCATGACGATCTTTGTGATCCTCACGCCCTACGCCGCCTTCGCTTTGCTGATGCTGGTGACATCGACCGCATCGAGCCTGTTTGTCACTGCCGCCATTTGCCTCGCCACCATCGCCGTCGACATCGCACGCGGCCGTTCGATCAAGTTCCTCGGTGTGGCCTCGGCCCTGATCTTCGCTGGTCTCGCCTGCTATCAGATCTTTGCTGCCACTTCGCTCAGCACCCCTCGCCATAAAGGTCGCCGTCGATACCGGCCTGCTCGCCTTTGGCATGCTGTCGCTCGCCATCCGCCAGCCCTTCACCCTGCAATTTGCGCGCGAGATGACGGAGCCCGAAATCGCCCGCCTGCCCGATTTCGTCACCGCCAATTACGTCATCACAGCGGTCTGGGTGTTCGCCTTCCTGCTGATGGTGTCGGCCAATCTGCTCTTGCTGAATTGGCCGGACGTACCTCTGTGGTGCGGCCTTGTGATCGCCTTCGCCATCCGCAACCCCGTGATCTACTTCAGCAAGTGGTATCCGGATTATCATCGCCGCAAATTCACCGCGACGAGTCGGGCGCACTAACAAGCATTGCATTCGAGGAACGCTTCACCATGAAGGACGTCTTCATCAGGCTCGGCACCGACTTCCTGTCCACCATCCTGTTCGCCTGCGTCTATTTCGCAACCGGCAGCATTGCGCTTGCGACCACGATCGGCATTGCCGGCGCGATTTTCCAGGTCATTCGTGCCCGCCTCACAGGAAGCGAACTCGGCTTCATGACCTGGGCGAGCCTCGGGCTCGTCATCGTGCTGGGCACCGCCACGCTTCTGACCAACGATCCGCGCTTCGTGTTGGCCAAACCCTCGATCGCGCATTTTGCGATCGGCGCGATCATGCTCAAGCGCGGCTGGATGCTGCGTTACGTGCCGCCGGTCGTGGCCGAGACGATTCCCGAATATGTCACGATCGCAGGCTTCTCCTGGGCCGCGCTGATGTTCGCGCTGGGCTCGGGCACCATCGCGGTCGCGATGACCGGCGACATGAAGCTCTGGGCGATCTATGTATCGTTTGTCGCGGTCGGGGCCAAGATCGCCGCTTTCGCCATCCAGTATGTCGCCTTCCGCCTCCTTATGATGAGCCGCCTGCGCGCTCGCGCGGCCAGCACCTGAAAATTTGATCGCGACGTTGGGCTTGCGCGGCCAGATGAGCTATATCAGTGGCCATCACTGACGCTTTTGGGAGACGACGCGAATGGCCGTGGACGGAAACTGGAACATCACCATGTCGACGCCGATGGGCGATCGGCAGGCGACGCTGAGCCTGAAGGCGTCAGGCGGCACGCTCACGGGCACGCAAGGCGCCGACGGCAACTCCGCCGAGATCTTCGACGGCACGGCCAATGGCGATGATCTCTCCTGGAAGGTGTCGATCACCAACCCGATGCCGCTGACGCTCGAATTCACCGGCAAGGTCTCCGGCGACAGCATCTCCGGCGAAATGGGCATCGGGCCAATGGGCAGCTTTCCCTTTACGGGGACACGGGCGTAAGTCTCTCGCGTCCGCACGCGGTACGGCACGCAAGTGACGCACCGCAGATGCGGGACCCACGCCCGAGTTAGACCCCGGATCAGCAGCGTCCGGGGAACGCATCGCGGTCGGGCTTCGAATTTCAAACAGCGCATTCCCCCACGCACGGCTTCGCGTTTCCCCTCGCCGTCGCGACGGGATTTGCGTTGCATGTCCGGCCCTCTGGATCTTAGAGGGCGCAGGGAATGCCGGGCGCTTAGGCGCACCCGCAGCCTTGTGTGCGATATGAGAAAGCACACAAGTTAGTCACCACAGGTTCACCGGTCCGCGCCGGCATTCCCTGCGCGATGGTTTTAACGGGTTCCTTCGAGCTCTCCTTGGTGACCGGGCTTTGTGTCACCATCGCAGGCCGCAATGCGCAAGCATTGTCGCCCGCTTGATATCAGCGTCGGGATATCAGGACCACACGACTTCACCGTCCGCGTCGCATGCATTCGTCTGATGCATCGACGCGTCCATCGCATCCCGCACTCCACGTTCGTGACGATCGCGAAACGCCCCTCAAGACAAAGGCGGGACGATTCGCTTCTATTGCTGCGTCTACCAGGCCGTCAAGCCCAATTTCTGAAAATCAGAAATCGGGCGATGGCTATCCGAAAAGGATACGTTGAATGAACAACTTTTATTCCATGTAGCGATGCGCACTGCGCGGCCGCGAGCGATGACACCGTATTGCAAAAAATTTCCACCGCCCGCTCAGTCGGCCTCGCGAGATAGCAAAGCGGGAGCCTTATGATCCACCAGGATTGGCTCGGTGGAACCAAATAACCGGAACGTTGCTTGGTATTTGCTGCTATATCCGGCTCGGAAAGCGTTTGGTTTTGATGGTGAGACCGCTTCTTGGGACCTAGAGACCCCAAAGGTCGGCATTCGCGGTATTTGGTGTCCATTGGCTGGCGATAGCGAACAATCGAGCAGTGCCCCCCCGCGGGTCAGCTTCCATGACCCGGAGACGGCCGCCCTCGCTGGTCGTAGGCATCGGCGCGTCGGCGGGCGGGCTCGCAGCCTTCAGAAGCTTCTTCGACAACATGCCCGCCGACACCGGCATGGCTTTTGTGCTGGTGCAGCATCTCGATCCCGGCCACAAGAGCCTGCTGGTTGAGTTGCTTCGGCCTCACACGACGATGGATGTCCTGGAGGCGCGGGACCAAATGGCGCTGGCCGCCAACCATATTCATGTGATCCCGCCTAACGCCACGCTGACTCTCGAAGGCGACATTTTGCGTGTTTCCTTGCCCGCGCCCGCGCGCGAATATCGCCGCCCGATCGACACGTTTTTCGCTTCTCTTGCGGAGAACCAGGAGGACTGCGCGGTCGGCATCGTCTTGTCGGGCGTCGGCAGCGACGGATCGCTGGGCGTCAGAGCAATCAAGGTATGGCGGCTTCACGCTCGCGCAGGCCGAGTTCGACGAAACCGCGATGACGGGCATGCCGCGCAGCGCGGCGGCAACGGGTCTGGTCGATCGCGTCGCGTCGGTCGAGAAACTGCCAGCCAAGCTTCTCGAACATCAGGCCTATCTGGCCAAGGTCGAAGAGCGCAAGGGCAGCGACGGCGCGCGTGAAGACATCAGGGAGAGTCTGGCCACGATTACCGCGTTGCTGCGCAAGCGACTGAAGCACGACTTCAGTGGCTACAAGCCGAATACCGTGATCCGGCGAATCCAGCGGCGCATGCAGGTGCTTCAGATCGAAGCTGTTCCGGCCTATGCCGAGCATTTGCGGCGCGAACCGTCCGAAGGCGACGCGCTGTTCCGGGAGCTTTTGATCGGAGTGACGCAATTCTTCCGCGATGAGGATGCATTCGAGGCGCTGCGAGCGAATTTCCTGCCATCGCTTCTGGCAGCCAGAGAGCCCGACGATCCGATCCGGGTGTGGGTCGCCGGCTGCGCCACCGGCGAAGAGGTTTATTCGATCGCCATCCTGTTGCAGGAG
>Ga0307474_10003451_pt1 | contig 11378 bp, 8 predicted proteins | sample atmos_gasesECM1C_2_FD_203312 | JGI IMG/M metagenome (GOLD analysis project Ga0307474, IMG submission 203312) | Hardwood forest soil microbial communities from Morgan-Monroe State Forest, Indiana, United States - atmos_gasesECM1C_05 | ecosystem: Environmental > Terrestrial > Soil > Temperate... | reverse complement strand
ATGTAGGAAATCTCTTTCAACTTCAAGGCGCCTTCGAGAGCGATGGGATAGTGAATGCCGCGGCCGAGAAAAAGGAAGTCGTGAGCGCGCTGGAAACGCTTGGCCAAGTCTTCATATTTTTCGTCGTGAGTGAAAATGGTCTCCAGTTTGGCTGGGATCAGGGTCAATTCCTGCGCGGCGGTGCGAATTTGTTCGGCCGTCATGGCGCCGCGCACTTGTGCCAAATAGAGCCCGAAAAGATATAGAGCCGTGAGCTGGCAGGTAAACGCCTTGGTCGAGGCCACTCCGATCTCGGGACCGGCGTGAGTATAGATTGTTCCGGCGGCTTCGCGAGTGATCATGGACCCGACCACGTTACAGATCGCGACCGTGTGCGAGCCTTTCGTTTTGGCTTCGCGCTGAGCCGCGATGGTATCTGCGGTTTCGCCCGACTGTGAAATGACGAGCGTGATGGTGTTCTCGCCGACAATGGGATCGCGGTAGCGCCACTCGCTGGCATAATCCACTTCGACGGGAACGCGGGCGAAGCTTTCGATCATGAACTTACCGGCCTGTCCAGCGTGCCAGCTGGTGCCGCAAGCTAGGATGTTGATCTTTTTCGCGGCGCGGAATTCGGCTTCGCTGATTTGCATCTCGTGGAGGAAGATGTGACCGGTGTCCAGGGAAATTCGTCCCAAGGTGGTTTCACGGACGGCGCGCGGCTGCTCGTAAATTTCCTTGAGCATGAAATGTTTGAAGCCGGCCTTTTCCGCCATGATCGGATCCCAGGTCACGTGCTGAACCTGGCGCCGGATGGGCTTTCCGTCGAAGTCCGTGAGCTGAACGCCAACCGGAGTGACAATGGCAAGGTCGCCGTCGGCCAGAAAAAAAATATCGCGGGTGTGATAAAGAATGGCAGGGACGTCGGAGGCGACAAAGTATTCATCATTTCCCAACCCAATCACGAGTGGCGGGCCGTTGCGCGCCGCCACGATTTTGTTGGGCTCATCGACCGAGATAACGGCCAAGGCGAAAACGCCGCTGAGTTCCTTCACGGTACGGCGGACCGCATCCTCCAAAGCGAAACGATGACCGTTCCCGGTTTTGAAAAGATGCTTTTCGATCAGATGGGCGATGACTTCGGTATCCGTCTCGGTAGAAAACGTGTGCCCTTCTTCGATCAGCTTTTTCTTCAGGCTGAGATAGTTTTCGACGATACCGTTATGGACGACCACAATCTTGCCGGTGCAGTCGCGATGGGGATGAGCATTTTCTTCCGTGGGACGTCCATGAGTGGCCCAGCGCGTGTGGCCAATGCCGTAGCTTCCCTCGAGCGGCTTGAGGCGGATGACTTCTTCAAGGTTGCGCAATTTGCCTTCCGCGCGCCGGAGCTGCAGCTTGTCCCCGTTGCCGGCGACCGCGATTCCGGCCGAGTCGTAGCCGCGGTACTCAAGCCGCCGCAGGCCCTCGATAATGATCGGAACTACTTCCTTCTTGCCGACATAGCCAACAATTCCACACATGCGGGAACTCCATGAATTCACTCTGCGAGGGAGCAGCGGAACTCTTCAATGACGGGATTTGTGAGTACTTCGCGAGCAATACGCTCGACTTCCGTTTGCGCCTGCTCGCGGCTCAGCCCGCCATCGAGTGTAAGCTCGAAATATTTTCCCTGGCGGACCTCTTCCAGGCCTTTGTAACCCATCCTGGTGAGTGCGCCATGAATGGTCTTTCCTTGTGGATCAAGGACGCTCTTCTTGAGCGAAACATAAACGTAGGCTTTCATGGAAGGGTTAATTATACGTCAGGGTTACGAAAGGTTTACCACGACGGGCTGGGAGTGAAACCGGACCACCATTGGCGGATGGCGCGTATCGCGGTTTAGCGTTCTGGCGTTGAAGAAAAGGAAAAACGTGGTTTTCTGGACGAACTGCTGGGACCGACTGGTGTGGTGGTCGAACCTTTACCCGCTAAGCTCTTCGAGCTTTCTCTCCAGGTCGGCTTTAGCATGTTCCAGCATCTCGCGATGCTGGGAGTTCTGGCTGCGCTCAAGCTGACCAACGATGTTTCTGAGCGATAGGCGAAGGCTCTCTCTTTCGCGGATCCGGTTCGCTTCTTCCGGCGTCAGTCGCGGCTTCCCGGAGAGACTCTTATCAGCGACCTCTTCCTGCTGCGCTTCGACTGACTTGCTTTCCCAGCCTCGAGCCATACGGACGATTGTAGCTTTCCATGGTGCCTTCGCAAAGAGCCGTTAGGGCGAATATGAAGCAGCCGTGCCCGTATTCGTTTCGTTCCAGAAACCGTGGTGCGAAGAAAAACCAATTACTTCTTCGAGTCTGTGGTTATAATGCTCCGTCATTGCTTGGGACTTGGTCGGCGCTTTTGAGGGGAGCGGCGGCAAGGAGTGCGGTGCAGTGTACCCCTCAAATCTGCCACGCTTAAAACCGCTTGCGCCGAACTCCTCTGCGGGCACGGAGATGGCACACACGCTCGGGCGTTACGGTAGCGTCCCAATTCTGCGCGGAACCCTCGCCGCGCCATTCCTCGCCGCATTTCTTCGACATCCGCAATTACAATACCGGGTTGCGGATCCGCGGGTGGTGGTGTGACGGTTTCTGCCAGCGCCCCGCTCCCCGGTTTATACAACTATGGGGAGGTGGCGCGCTCGGTGTTGATTGCCATCGCCGCCTCCTATGCCGCGCTCGACCTTGCAGGACGCGTAACCGCCGCGCGCGACCGGAGTCGTCGGGCCTGGTTGGGCGGCGGCGCGATTGCGATGGGGATCGGCATTTGGGAGATGCACTTCAAGGGGATGATGGCCTTCCGCCTACCTGTCTCCGTCCACTACCACTGGCCGACAATTCTGGCGGCACTCTTGGCGGCCATCGGCGCGTCCGCGGCCGCCCTGTATGTAGCGAGCCGCCAGAAAATGGGTCCCGTCGAGGCCCTGACCGGCGGCGTCATCCTGAGCAGTGGCATCGCCGGCCTGCACTACCTCTTGATGGCGGCCATGAGATTGTCCGCCATCACCCGGTATTCCCCTCTGCTGGTGACGTGTTCCATCCTGCTGGCAATCTTTTTTTCTCTCATTGCTTTGCTGATGGCGTTCGGTCTACGGGAGGAGACCAGGTGGAGTGTTCCGCGAAGGCTGGGCAGCGCCGCGGTGATGGGAGCCGCGGTCTCGGCGATGCATTATACCGGCATGGCGGCCGCAAGTTTCTTCCCCGCCTCGCCTCCTGAGCTTTCCCACGCCGTGAGCGTATCCCCCATTGGTAATTCTGGAGTTGTGGTTGTGACCCTGATGGTGCTTGCCGCTGCTCTGGTGACATCGTCCGTGGACAGGCGCGCGGGTGCGGAGACCACGGCGGCTTTGCAGGAAGCGCAGGAAAAACTTGTTCAAGTTACACGCACTCAGGCGATGGGAGAACTGGCTGCGGCCATCGCCCACGAGGTAAATCAACCCCTCACTGCGATCGTCACCAACGGCAACTTCTGCTTGCGTCGTCTCGAAAGTGCGACCTCGAATCCCGATGAAATACGGGCGGCAATCACTGAAGTTGTGAACGACGGCAACCGCGCCAGCGCCGTCATTTCGCGAATTCGAGGCCTGTTGACTAAGGGAACCTCCCACAGGACCAGGCTCGACATCAACCAGACTATCGGCGACGTAACCATTCTCCTGCGCAAGGAGGTCAGGCGAAGTCGTGTCTTTTTGCGTACCGACCTTGCGACGGATCTGCCACGGGTGCAGGGCGACCCGGTGCAGTTGCAGCAGGTCTTGATTAACCTGGTAATGAACGCCGTCGAAGCCATGCGTACATCTCCAGACGATAGTCGGGAAATTCTAATTCGGTCGGCAGAAAGTCCAGATGGTGTTTTGGTCCAGGTTCAAGATTCTGGACCAGGAATCGAACCGGAATTGACAATTCGCATCTTCGAACCATTCTTTACTACGAAGGCGGAAGGCATTGGCATGGGGCTTTCAATCAGCCGCTCGATCATAGAATCCAGTGGCGGGCAATTGTCCGTCGTGTCGGCCACGCGAGGCGCTCTGTTCCAATTCACTTTACCGGTCGCAACAAATGACTGAGCCAGCCCCGGTTGTCTTCGTGGTTGACGACGACGCGTCGGTTCGTCGTGCCATCAAACGCCTCGTAGAATCGGTGGGTCTACAAGTGGAGCTTTTCGGGTCGGCAACTGAATTTATGAGCAGCCAGCGGCCAGAGGCTGCCGGCTGCCTTGTCACCGATATTAGGTTGCCGGGGATAAGCGGGCTTGACCTCCATCGCGAGTTGGTCAAGGCAGACGATGAGATCCCCACCATCTTCATCACCGCTCACGGCGATATTCCCATGACCGTGCGTGCGATGAAAGCCGGGGCTGTCGAATTTCTGACCAAGCCTTTTCGGGATCAGGATTTGTTGGATGCGATTCAGGTGGCCTTGGAGAGGGACTGCGTCCGGCGAGAACGCCAGGCCGAAATGGCCCGGCTGCGGGAGCGCCTCGAATCGCTGACGCCACGCGAGCGCGAAGTCCTGCCGCTGCTGGTTTCAGGCCTCCTCAATAAACAAATCGCCGCTGCAATCGGAACGACCGAAGCGACGGTAAAGGTTCACCGCAGCCAGCTCATGAAAAAGATGGGCGCGGATTCTCTGCCAGAGCTGGTGAGGATGGCCGAAAAAATCGGTATACCTGGTTCCGAGCAGCAAGTCCAAAAGGATAAACTTTGGTTGAATTCACATTTACCTAGGTAAAGACATCTCTCCTAACGCGCAATAGAACTGGCCACTGCTTTGGTTTACTCTTCCACTCTTCCTTGAGTTACGGGAGGTTTCTGCTGGCAGGAAATTTCGGCCGCTCCGACCCTTGATGACAGTGACGCGACAGCGAACCGGGCAACCCTCCTCTGCAATTCCGAGAGTTATGGTTTCAGCGCGGGGGGTATTGAGTTTACGAAAAACGAACATTTCAGGAAGCTCAACGATACCGCTAACTTTTGCCCTTATAATCCCTGAGAATTTTGCGACCGGTACGGCGGCGCTGCACGAGGGGGCGGAGCCGCAGGAACCTTTTTTGATGTTCCCAGCAGGTACGACAAACCTCGAGTTTGACATGCAGAGCTGTGCGCTGCGCAGGCAAGCTGACGTAGTGTCCCTTTGCGACGAACGCGCAAGATCGCTTGCGACCTCCGTTTCGGCGCAACCCTCCTTCATTCCGGCGGACGTCTCCGCATTCTTGCGGCGTGTTCCATCGCCGGGAGCTCTGAAAAGCCTAGTACGCCACGGAAGTGGCGCATGACAGGCCAATCGGAAAATTCCGGAAATAAGGAGAGGAGCGATCCGGCTTCGTTCGCTGTTCCTGAATCTCTCAAGGAATGGGAGGAGCTTTTACAGGCTCATTCCAGCGCGTCGAAGGTGGGTCTCTGCATATTGGATACTGACTTCCGCTATGTCGGGATTAACAACACGATGGCGGAGATGAACGGCGTATCCCTTCAGGCGCATCTGGGTAAGAGCGTTCGTGAGATTCTCGGAGATGTCGCCGAACTAGTGGAGCCGCACTTCACCAGCGTATTAACCGCGGGGCAAGCCATTCTGAACCGGGAAATTAGTGCGGTATTGCCGACCAGGACCGAGCCCGGTCACTGGATTGAACACTACGTTCCCGTTAAAGATTCGAGCGGCCGGGTGGCACAAATCGGCGTTGTTGCAGTCGAAATCACCGAACAAAAGAAACTCGAAGAATCTTTTCGCGGCGTTTCCGCAAAACTGAAAGCGGAAAAGAAGCGGGGCCAGGTTATGTCCGACGTGGGCCGTCTTCTAGCGGAAAAACATGCCGTCCAGCAGGTCTTTCCCCAGGTTTCAGCCCATCTTCGCCGGGTTCTGCACCAGGAATATGCAGCCCTCTTCTTACGCGATGAAAAGAGTGGGGCGTTGCTCCGGCAGGCGGTCGATTTTCCGCTGGGCAAAAGGCCCGGTTTCGAAATCGTCGTACCCAAGGATCCTGGAGGCAAAGCCTTACGCCAGCGCGCTTCTCTGATATTCAGCAAAGATGACATAAAGGGGCTTAACTCCCAAGCTTCGAGTTATTTCCTAACCGAAGGTCTGCAGTCCTTGTGTTGTGTCCCGCTGATCCGGCCTAAAGGTGCACTAGGAGTTTTAGTGCTGGGCAGCACTCGGGCGGATGCGTTTACGACGGAGGATCTCGCACTTTTAAATCAGGTTGCGGCGCAACTTGCGATTGCTTTGGAAAACGCCAGCATTGCCCGGGAGGTCGAGCAGCTGAAGAGCCGGTTTCGACAGGAGAGACGCTATCTGGAAGGCCAGAGCCGCCCCCGGCTTCACGTGGAGGGAATCATCGGAGAAGGCCGCGCGCTCATGCGCCTGCTGGATCAAGTCTCGGTGGTTGCAGACAGCGATGCCACAGTCCTTCTCTTGGGCGAAACTGGAACCGGCAAGGGTCTGATCGCGCGCGCGATTCACGCTACCAGTAAGCGTAAGGCGAGGAGTTTTATCATTTTGAATTGCGCCGCGATTCCGACCGGCCTGCTGGAGAGCGAATTGTTCGGTCACGAGAAAGGCGCATTCACGGGAGCGATCCGGCAGAAGGTCGGGCGCCTGGAGATGGCTGACGGGGGTACTCTCTTCCTGGACGAGGTAGGCGAAATCTCGCCCGAGCTGCAGCCCAAACTACTCAGGGTCTTGCAGGACCAGGAGTTCGAAAGGCTGGGTGGGATCCGGACCATTAAAGTAGACCTCCGGCTGATTGCGGCCACCAACCGGGATTTGGCCCGAAGCGTGGCGGACAAGGAATTTCGGAGCGACTTGTTCTATCGCTTGAATGTTTTTCCGATTCGGATCCCTCCCCTGCGCGAGAGGCGCGAGGATATTCCCCTTTTAGTCCGATACTTTGTTCGAAAATTCGCGGCCCGGATGGAGCGTGTGATCGAGACCATCCCCACCGAGACGATGGACACTTTGGTCAATTGGACTTGGCCAGGAAACGTAAGGGAGCTCGAAAACTTCATCGAGCGGTCGGTCATTCTAACCGAAGGCTCCGCCTTGCACTCGCCTCTTACGGAGCTGGAGGTGGAAAGCCACGGGTCCGTGGAATCTTCGCTGGAAAAAACAGAAAAGGAACACATCATCCGGATTTTGAGGGAGAGCAGGGGACTAATGTCGGGACCGAACGGAGCCGCTCGCCGGCTCGGAGTCAAGCGCACGACACTGCAATCGAAGATGAAACGGCTGGGAATTACGCGAAAAGACTACGCCGGACCAGCGTCTGACTAGTTCGAGGTCGACTCCGGAAGGTTGTGATTCGATGTGCCGACTGAGGCCTGGGACTGCCGACTAATCGGCAGCGCACTGAGGGGTTAGCGAACTTCATCTTCGTAGGTTGTTCCTTTGTATAGAGTTAGACGGTTCCGGGCAGCGCCCCGTTCTGGAACGAAGAGTGCTCTAACATCTTCCTAATCGGGAAAATTGAAAGTCTTAGATAAGTCTTTCCGAAGGCGGAGGGACGGGCCGCTGACTCGTCGATAAAGGGCTCGCTGGGGCGTGGAAATTGCAAGTGGCCAGGAATCACTCGCCGAACAAAGTAGTTCGTTTGCTGCCAAAGCTCGCCCTCACCCCCCTGCGGCGCAGCCCGATGATCCGAAGTGAGATTTTGGCAGGGCGGCCACCGGCCCCTAAGGAATATTGGACGCCCATAGCATCTACCTCTCCGGCAATGGCCGAGATTGATCCCCTTTACTTGCTCGCCTGTCAGGTGGAGTGGGAGCGCGGTGCCGATCCCTCCGCAGCATGGGAAGTTATTTCCGCAGCGCGTAATCCGAACCAGGACACGCGCGCCCAAGCCCTGTGCCTGCTGGAGCGTTCACAGGAATTAAAGCGGCGGTTTCCACAAAACGGCGCGCCCGCCGAGCGGGTGGGGCGCAATTCCACGAAGGAGGCGGACATGAGAACTCCATATGATCTAGACGTGATCGAGAGTTGCATGGGTTGCAAAGCCAGCCGCGACGGTTTTTTCTGTCGCTTTTCACCTGCGGTACTTCGGCCGGTGGATGCTGCCAGCTACCATAGCGTGATGCCTTCCGGGGCGCTGTTGTTCGTCGAGGGGCAGGCTCCGCGGGGCGTTTACATTCTCTGTTCGGGAACAGTAAAGCTGTCGACTACGTCAAAGGAAGGGAAGGTGCTGATCCTGAAGCAGGCCGAGGCGGGAGAGGTTTTGGGATTGAGTGCCGCTGTTTCTGGTACGAGCTACGAAATGACTGCCGAGACCTCTTCTCCGTGCCAGTTGAATTTTATTGGTCGCCAGGACCTTATGAGCCTGCTGCAAGGCGAAAGCGAAGTGGGAGTGCACGCAGCGCAGTCGCTCAGCCGGGAATTCCAAGGCGCTTATCGTGATATTCATGACCTGGTGCTGGCGCGTTCGTCCTCAGGAAAACTGGCCAGATTGCTGTTGTCGTGCGCGCCCCGTGGAGTCGTCGAATCGGCGGAACAGCGTCTGCGTTCGGCCATGACCCACGAGGAGATGGCCCAGAGGATTGGTTCGTCGCGCGAGACGGTCACGAGATTGCTAAGTAATTTGAAGAAGAAGAGGTTAATCCGTCTGGAAGGAGCGACGCTTGTGATTCGCGACCGGACGGGCTTGGAGGCTCTAGCGGCCTAAAGGGTCTTCCGGGACGCGGGGCAAAGAATGAACTGGGTTTCAGCTAACTAACTTGCCCGATCTGATCGATTCGCAATCGAGTAGAACTGAGATTCATTCGTATACTGGGACGCTGATCAAGCATCTGTTTGCGTCAGTGGAAAGAGCTGAGCAAAGCGCCGCGTCACGGTCAGGACAAAGGCTGTCTTTCCCAACGGCAGAAGAGATCAAAACGGGAACTGCTTCACAGCTCGGCGTCCAGGAAGTCAGAGACCGAAGAGCTCCCGCAGACGCTTGGTTTGAGCGCGGCTGACTGGAATCTCGCTCTGCTTCTTATCGTCCATGCGCAGCTGGTAGGAACTCTTGAACCAGGGTACGACTTCGCGAATTCGATTAATGTTCACCAGGTAGGAGCGGTGGGCGCGCCAGAACAATCCCGGATCCAGGCTCGAGAGTAGCTCTTCCAAAGTACGGCAGTTGGAATGCCCTTCCATTCCGGCCGGCCCTGCCGTCACCACCGTAATAACTCCATCTTCGATTGAGGCGTAGCAGATCTCTTTCTGGTCCACCAGGAACATTCGCCCGACAGCCTTGAGCAGGATTTTGGAACTCTGCGTTTTGGGTGCCTGCAGCATGCGAACCAAGTTATCGATTTTTTCGGTTGGCAAGGCCTCCGCATCCTGCTGCGTGCGGGCCTTCTGCACAGCCTGCGCGACGCGCTTCTTGTCGAATGGCTTCAGCAGATAATCCACCGCATTGACCTCGAACGCCTTCACCGCATACTGGTCGAAAGCTGTCGCGAAAACGATCTTGGGCAGGGGAATCTTCTTGTCGAGAAGTTTCTTGATGACGCCAAAGCCATCAAGGCCGGGCATCTGGACGTCGAGAAAAACGAGATCAGGAGTGTGTTCCTTGATGAGACTGATAGCCTCAAGACCGTTCTTACCCTGCGCCACAACAATCACATCCCCGGCGGCTTTCAAAAGAAAGGCAAGCTCGTCGCGGGCGAGCTGCTCATCGTCCACGATCACCGCAGAAAGGGCCATTCGGTCTCCTCGGGCAGCCTCTTACAGAAAGTATAGCGACCGCGTTTTCCCGCAGTCAACGCGGGCGCTTTAGCGGTCCGCTTCAGCGGGGCTGCTTCATCATGCCGCCCATATCAAACTTCGTGTAGCCTGCGGGAACCTCAAACAGACTCGCCGGCTGGGACGCTTCGTGAATATTGCGCAGCTCGAAGCCGCCCGACGCTTCATCGGTCTTCACCACACAGCGCAGTTTCGTGTCCACCCATATATGACTTTTCTCGCCCTGGTTTGAGACGCCCTCGTACTTGACGGTGCTGCGTCCGTTCAGACTGTCGCTGCCCATCTTCGTGCAGCCGCCCCAGTTCTTATAGGTTCCCGCCTGTTCCGCGGTTTTCTTCCACTCCGGGCAGGCGTCGTTTACGTCCTGCACGCGCCAGTAATGAGTCATCAACGGTTTAACCATCGTCGTCGGCGCGTCCATGTACATGCGCCGCTCCGACATGACCACGGTGTATTTATTTTGCCCCTCATCAAGGATGACGGCGGTAGGTCCCATCCCGGCATTCCTGGTCTCGACTTCGAACCGTACTTTATCCTTTCCTGCGTAGAGCTTCTTCAGCTCGCCATTGTCTTTCGTGTTCACTACGTCCGCGGAAAACTCCTGCGCCAACCCAAGCGGTGCCATCATCAGCAACGCAACGAGACACGAACCACGCACCATCCGTCGAATCACGGCAGCCTCCTTCGTAATTGATATTGGTCGCCGGGAGCCCCGACGCGACCCCAGCCTGCGACTGAGGAGCGCGAAAAGCATAGCAGAAGCCGCCTTCGTCACACCACGTTTTCCAGCGCCAAGGCCATACCCAAGCCGCCGCTGACGCACACTGTGGCCACGCCGCGACGAGTGTTGCGCTTCAGCATCTCGTGGACCAAGGTCACCGTAATTCTTGTTCCCGTGCAGCCGATGGGATGCCCGATGGCGATGGCGCCGCCGTTGACGTTGAGCCGGTCCCGGTTGAAGTTCAATTCGCGGTCGCAGGCGAGCACCTGGGCGGCGAAGGCTTCGTTCAATTCGATCAATCCAAATTCATGAACTCTGAGGTTGTGTTTCTCTTCCAGTTTGCGCATTGCCGGGACGGGCCCGATCCCCATCGTGCGGGGATCAACGCCCGCCGAAGTCACGGCCGAGATTCGCGCCAGCGGCTTCAGATTGTTCCGCTTCACGAAATGTTCGTTGGCCAAGACCACGGCGGCGGCGCCATCGGTGATCCCTGAAGAATTTCCTGCTGTGACTGTCCCCGTTTTCGAGAACACAGGCGCCAGCTTTCCCAGCTTTTCCATGCTGGAGTCGGGAAACGGATGTTCGTCGCGGCTGAAGGTAGTCACACCTTTCTTGCTTTCAATCGTCACCGGGACAAGTTCGGAGTCGCAGCGTCCTGCGGCAATCGCTCGCGCGGCGCGGGTTTGCGACAGCAGCGCATACTCATCCTGTTCCTCGCGGGAGATCTTGTAATGCTCGGCCAGCGCTTCGGCGGTTTCGCCCATCACCATCTTCGCCATGGGGCAGAAAAATCCGTCGCGATACATACCGTCGACCAGTTCCTGATTGCCCAGCCGAAATCCCCAGCGCGCTTCGAGATAAAAAGGCATGCGCGACATGGACTCCGTGCCGCCAGCCAGCATACAACTTGCATCGCCGAGCAGAATCGCCTGGTAAGCCAG
>Ga0307474_10003449_pt1 | contig 11379 bp, 7 predicted proteins | sample atmos_gasesECM1C_2_FD_203312 | JGI IMG/M metagenome (GOLD analysis project Ga0307474, IMG submission 203312) | Hardwood forest soil microbial communities from Morgan-Monroe State Forest, Indiana, United States - atmos_gasesECM1C_05 | ecosystem: Environmental > Terrestrial > Soil > Temperate... | reverse complement strand
AAGCTGGGAGTGTTAAACCCGGCCGGCGCTTCAGTTGCTGACTTCGCTGCTACTCGAGCGAGTCCCGTACCCAACGCGGCCAATGTCGCGAAAAGGCAAGAAGAGAGGAGAACCTTCCTCCAATGGGGCATGAGCATGAGCGTTTCTCCAAAAGATATCGGTCGCCTGCACGTGTGGGAACGTAAGCTGGCTGATCCGTCGACCTCAAATCCTAAAAGCCGTAGGGACGATCAAGAACTACGGCCTGAAGTCAGAAGCCTGTACTGAGCTCAACTGGATTGCGCATGGATTATTCCCACAGAGGGAGAAAAAAATTCGGGCGGGGACGAAATGGCTGTAAAACAAAAACGCCCCGACTCAAATTCGAGTCGGGGCCTTTGTCGGGATCTTCCCCAAGTCTCTTACTGCACGCCAGCAGTAGCCGAGTCGACCGCATCCACGTCCGCTCCGAGATCCTTGCCATCTGTCCCCTTGCCCTTGTAGGGGCTTGAGGACTGAAGGTGATAGTCGCCGCCATTTCCTCCTTTGTAGTTGGCGAATTGGACCTCTGCTGCGGTCGCAGGGAAGAAGTTCCCAGCAGGCCAATACGCCTCGGTAGCCCTGAAGCCAGGAGCAATGACAGCGTTAGCCGCAACACTATAGCTGGTAAAGCATGCGTTAAAGGTAAGAAGGGGAGAATCGTGGAAGGCACAGTTCGCCGTCCCACCTCCTGTGGACCATATTGGGTTTGGGCCGGCATTCACGATGCTGTTGGTGAAGACGAAGTTGTTCATCCGCGGGGTGCTGGCGAGGTGGTCCCCGACGTAAAGTATTGTGGATGGCGGGAAAGCCGTAACATGACTGATCGACACGTCCTGAAGGAGTGGGGCGCCCGAACCTACAGAGATTTGTGCAAATGAGCCTGGCCCTTGGAACTTAACGCCGTTGATGTCGTCGATGATCACATCATGAATGCTGTAGCGCTCCCCAGCGAGCGGGGGGCCGCCGGAATCGGACAGGCCGTTGGCGATCTGCAGCCCGGCCCCCACGTGGGTAATGAAGGTATTGCGGAGTGTCACATCCGTCACCTGGCACAGAGGGCAGCGGTTGCCCTGATCCTTTGGCGTCAGCAGGATGGCAAAGCCCACCTGGGCGTCTCCCCAAGAGTTTTCCATAATGTTGCCGTCGATCAAAACGCGCTGCGCGTTTTTCAATTCCAGAAGATTCTTTACAACAAACGGAGCCCCGTTGGCCCCACCCACGTATCCGGCTTGCCCTTTCATCCAGGTCAGCGGCTTGAAAAGATGATTCTGGCGAATCTCTATATCAGCCGGCGTAGTCGTTGCTGCGCCTCCGCCGAATAAGATGTTCTCCCCTGAAGCCTCAAGAAAATTGTCCACGATCTTGTAGGGTCCCATCGGATTCGTGCCGAGCCCGCCAATTATTGCCTGAGCATCTTCGCAAGAGTTTCTCGCCGCGGTGCAGTGAAAATCCGTAAAGAACGAATCCACGATCGCTATGTCGGCGCTTCCCCCGAGCTCGACACCGCGAGTGGTATCGTCGTGTGCTGTGCCGTGCATCCAAACTCGATCAAACACAATATGATTCATGGTGCCTTTTGATTCCACGGAGGCGAGACTGTAGACGAGCGGGGCACTCTGCAGCCGCGTGATTTCCAGACCGAGGAGCCGATAGTGGTTAGCTCCAGGGGCAAACGCAATCGGACCCGCTGCATTCACTGATTTCATTACCACCTTCGCCAGAACGTTGTTCGCGGAAGCGCATTTAAAAGCGGGGCGGCCGGGCAGCGAGGAGACTCCCGCGTAGCAAGGCGTAAGGCGACTGCCTTCCGCAGGTAGCGCCGAATCGGCGGCGCTGGTGCGGACAATGATCCAATGATGATCATCGCAGCTCCTCGCCGGGAAGATGAATCGTCCGGTAAAGGTTGCACCCTTTTGCAGTTGAATCGTTTCGCCACAGGTGGCACTGTTCAAAGCTGATTGCAGGTTATCGCCGGCCTTGAGGCTGATCACCGTTCCCGGCGCTGGCGTATCGGACATCGCACTCGACACGGTTACTCTCGGCAATTCCGCCGGCCCATCGTTATTCTGTGCCACGCAGCACAATGCGGTCATCAGTACGGTCGCCGGAAGGATTATCGAAATGAGCACGCGCTGCTGGAGCCCCGCGAAAAATCGGGAACGAGAACTTGCAAGATAATTTTGCGCTTGAATCCTAGCCACTATGTCAGTCATTCGGAGACCTCGACGTCACAGAATTGGGGACGAGTAGTCCTCACGCCGAATGTATCGAGATCCGTCAAGTCGTCCCAGATCTCAGAAGTTCAGGTGCTACACGGCGGAGCCTCGGAACCAGGCGACGCGGGGACGCGGAATTCCGAACGGCCTGCAAAATTGTTTTGGAGTAGACCGAAAGGCGTTTCCAACGGGGTTCAACAAATGCTTTAGCTAGCTGCTAGTAATAGGCACAAACGCTGCCCAAAGGCGAGATTGCCCTCGGCTCTCTGAGAACGCAGTGCCCAGAAACTTTGAGCATCTCATCCTCGGGCAGGCATGCCACCCGTCACCATGATTCTCGACCATGAGGTGGCGTGAGCTCAGTTTCAGGACGAGGCAATCATGCCGCTACTTGCTGCCGTCCTTTAAGGAACGCCAGCAGGTCGGCATTGATCTCGTCCTCGTTCGTTGTGGGCATCCCATGCGGAAAGCCTGGATACACCTTCAGCACGGCGTTCTTCACAATTTTTGCGGACATCAGACCGGCCGCGGCGATCGGCACGATCTGATCATCGTCGCCATGAAGGATGAGGGTTGGTACGTCGAACTTCTTAAGGTCCTCGGTAAAATCCGTTTCAGAGAAAGCCTTGATGCAGTCGTAGTGGGCCTTCATTCCTCCCAACATTCCCTGCAACCACCAGTGCTCCCGGATGCCTTCTGAAATCTTGGCGCCGGGCCGGTTATAGCCGTAGAACGGGAGCGTAATATCCTTGTAAAACTGCGGCCGATTTTTCACAAGTTGGGCTCGCAGCCCGTCGAAGACCGACATGGGCGCGCCAGCCGGATTCTTGTCCGTTTTCAGCATCAACGGCGGCACCGCGCTGATCAGCACAGCCATGCCGACACGTTTTGAGCCATGGCGGCCGATGTAACGGGCAACTTCTCCCCCACCAGTTGAGTGGCCTATATGGATTGCATTCTTCAGGTCAAGTTTTTCAGTGAGAGCCGCAAGATCGTCGGCGTAGGTGTCCATGTCGTTACCGTCCCATGTTTGGGTGGAACGGCCGTGCCCTCGCCGGTCATGCGCAATCACTCGAAAACCCTGCTGGCCGAAGAACAACATCTGTCCGTCCCAGTCATCGGCGCTTAGCGGCCATCCGTGACTGAACACTATGGGCTGACCCTTTCCCCAGTCCTTGTAATAAATGGTTGTTCCGTCTTTTGTAGTAATGGTTGGCATAGATGCTCTCCTTAAATCGTGATTTTACAACGCTGCCAACTGCATTGACAGAGTCTGGTCGCCGGAATTCAGGGTTGGGCGGGCATGCTGATATCGATGATGCTGGACTTAGCTGCCAGACCGGCTACGATCCCCGCCGGCCCCGCAGACGCGGTGGGACCATGTCTGTCCCCAGGAATGCTGATCCTTGGCTTTCCGGCTGAGTCCGGTCACCGGACTGCTCTGTTCGCCGTGACAATCGGCGCGGAGAAGGTTCCCTAACCGCAGCTGCGAATACCATCGCCGTAGCACATGACATCTGGATGCGCATACTCATCTCACCCCGTATGTTAGAGATTGGGGAGTGTGACAACATTTGAGCGTGAGAGCGATCTGTGGTTGCGAAGGGACCTAGAGTTGAGTACGCTTTGCGATTTAAGTGTTCCTACTACGTTGGATGTAGCAGCCGCCGCCGGACGGCCTGTTTCTTGGCAATGCCCGGGATCTTGTAGCCGAACCCGATAGCCTTCTGGCACGTTAGGAAGGGTAGAAACTGAAGAGAAAACTGGTGGCCCCGGCGTGAGTCGAACACGCGACCCTTCGTTTAGGAAACGAATGCTCTATCCATCTGAGCTACGGGGCCACGTTCTCAATTCTACCGTGTGGCTCCGAAAATGTACCCCACGTTTTGTACTTTGCGGCGGCTGACCGTCCAATCCTATTCGGCAGCCCATTTCCAATCTTCGGCTGGAGAGAACTCGCCCGGATTCCACCCGTCGTCGATCAGTTTCCTGCCGCGGCAACCGAAATTAGACGGCCCGCAATTTTCCTCGCCATTGGCTTTCCAAGCTCCTGACCTGGAGGGTCGAGAGTCCCTCTAACCCACGGTAATTGCGCGGAATCTTGGCGGAAAAACCCTGCTCCCAGAGGGGTGAGACTCAGTGTTCCGCAAGGAATCGCCGTCGTTCTCGAAGCGCAGTTCTTGGTCGCTGTACCTATGGGTCTTCTGCCATGTACTTGTGTGACTTGCCATTTTTTCACAGCCGCATAGGATCGAAAAAACCAAGACCAAACTTCGTTGCTTCACTCGATTTCAGCGTAGGGGCTGTAGTTTTCGCTGAGGCAAAATCTGGCCAGTGGCGTTCAAAACAAACTTTTCAGGAGGGATCGTGTCCTCATTTGCCATTGCTGCAAATAGATTGCAACGAGTCGGAATCATTGCGTTAGCGGCTCTGATTCCAATCACTTTCACCGCGCGCGGAACCACCGCCTCGGCAGCTGGGATGCCGGAAGAGACCACTGCTACTGAGACGACGCTGACTGCAAGCCGCGCTCCGATCCTGCTCTTCAACGGGACGGGTACAACCCCAAGCGATGTTAAGGCTGTCGAGGCGATTCTTTTGGCGCACAGACTGGCGTTTTCCACAGCGAACTCAGCGCAGCTCAACAGCATGAGCCTGACCCAGTTGAAAGCACACAGGCTGCTCATCGTGCCGGGCGGCAACTCCATTACGATTGGCGATTACCTGACGCATAGTACTACGGCTAAGATCCACGACGCTGTCAACGAGGGGTTACACTATCTCGGAATTTGCGCGGGCGGATTTTTTGGCGGCTATTCGGACCACAATGGTTTGAATCTCACGTCAGGAGTCTGGTTCGAGTACTACGCCGACCACGCCAAAGGCATCAACAAAGCAGCAGTTCCAGTGCGCGATTCAAACGGCGAAGCGCTTGACCAGTATTGGCAGGAGGGGCCCCAGTTTTCCGGATGGGGCAATATTGTAGGCGAGTACCCGGATGGCGCCCCGGCGATCGTCGAGGGCAGGTCTGGAAATGGATGGGTCATCCTGTCGGGCGTGCACGCTGAGGCCCCTGAGAGCTGGAGGTACGGAATGACGTTCACGACCTCGGTAGGCGCAGACAATGCGTATGCGGCAAAATTGATCGTGGCGGCATTAAACGGCACATCGCTGCCCCACTACTGATCTCGGTTGACGCTCTCGGTTTCCTCCTGGGAGTCGTGACAAGCAGAAAGGGCCGGTCGCTCGCTACCGGCCCTTTTCACTGCTGCCTTCTCTCGGAAGCGATGACGGCTATTGGAAGGTCTGCTCCTCGGGCAAGGAACCTTCGATCAGTTTCCATAAGTTCCCGATGTAGAAGTCGCCTGAAACGAATTTTCCCAGTCCGACATTAAGAGTTGCGCAGCGCTGCCGCAGGTCGATCTCTCGCCCGTTCGACTCGATGGAAATATCGACACGGTAAAGTCCCGGCACAAGGGGCACGACAGGACAGTGAAATTCAATTGTGCCTTCGCCCGGTCCCAGGGGAAAGCCTCCCTGCGAAGAATCGGTCGTGAGCTGAGCACACAGATAGCCGCTGGGCCAGTAGAGTGAAATTCGAAACACGGCTGCGGCGACGATGTGATGGGCGTGATAACCCAGGCGCGCGACCATAGGGTAACCAGTTCGGATACCCTGGGCAGAATCAGGAGCAGAAAAGGAAACGCCTGTGCATCGCGCCGGTGATTCAGATTCGGCAGCTCCGACCGGTACCGTATCATCACCAAAGGTCATCCGCTGATATTCGTCAATGACTTGCCTTGGCGGCCCGTCTGCAACCACTCGGCCGTGATCCATTAGTATGGCCCGATCGCATAGACGATAAACCGCTGCGAGATCGTGCGAAATAAAGACGACCGTGCGCCCCGTTCGCCGCAGTTCCGCAAGACGGTCCAGACATTTTGCTTGAAAAGCGGCATCGCCGACCGCCAGGACTTCATCCAGTAACAGAATGTCGGGATTCAGGTGAGCAGCAATGGAAAATCCCAACCGCACATACATCCCCGAAGAGTACCGTTTTACCGGCACGTCAATGTACTGGCCGACACCTGAAAATTCGATAATACTATCCAGCTTCTGGCGGATTTCCGATCTTCGCATCCCGAGCATAGCGCCGTGCAGATTGATATTCTCGCGGCCGGTGAGCTCCGGATGAAATCCGGAGCCGACTTCAACCAATGCAGCCATTCTTCCTCGCACCGTGATCTCACCCGACGTGGGGGTCGTGATGCTCGAAAGAATCTTCAGGATTGTTGTCTTGCCTGCGCCGTTGTGTCCTACGATTCCTAGGGCTTCCCCTTGTCGAACCTGAAAACTGACGTCGCGAATCGCCCACATGGGGGACCATCGTCGCCTGAAAGGATCCGAATACCACGGTTTCGGTGACCGGACCGGTGTCCGCAACTTGTACTGCTTCGATACTCGATCGAGCTGTATGTCGATCATCTTTTTTTCCAACTCTTGGTGCAATTCGCGCTTATTCCAATTGCGACATTCAGATGATGTCGGCCATAGTGGCTTCGGAAGACTTGAAGTAGGCATACGCAATCGCAAGACAGGCGAAAGCGATAATGGCCGACAGCACCAGACTTGATGTGTCAGGTCTGCGGCCGTGGAGTAGTACGGTTCGAAAATTTTCGATCAAACCCGCGATCGGGTCGAGCAAGTAATACTTTCGAAAGCGCACGGGCACCGATCGCAGTGAATATACGACGGGGATAGTAAACATCCATACCTGCAGCACGAGCGGCAGAGCTAGTCCGATATCGCGGAACCGGACATGGATCGCCGAGAACAACAAGGCAATAGCGGCGGCAAAGCCCGCCAGCACCATCAGAATCGGGATTGCATAGAGCAGATTCCAGGTCGGTGAGACTCGGTAGTGAGCCATAAACCCGGCCAGAATCACGCATCCTATAAAAAAGTCCGCCAAGCCTGCCGTCAAGTAAGACAGCGGGATGATCTCACGAGGAAAATACATCTTGGTGAGCAGATTGGGATACAAAACCAGTCCGTGCACGGCGTTCGAAATCGAGCTGGAAAAGAACAACCACGGCAGAAGCGCACACAACACGAACAGAGGATAAGGAATCCCGCCCGTAGAAATCGTGGTTACACGTGTGAAGACAAGCGTGTATATGGTCATCAGGGCCAGAGGCTGAAGCGCCGCCCAAACCCAGCCGAGAGCGGATTGCTTGTAGCGAACTCTAAGTCGAAACAGGCTGAGGATCCAGAGAAGGTCCGCATATTTCATCAGCGTCTGCACGCCGCTGAAGATCGTCCCAATGGAAAATGCCGGCGGCCGAATTACTCTTACCGGGCGCACTCTGTCGCTCTCGGTGCCTGCCTCCGATTTTCGGACCCGCGATGGCGCCAGCGTCTCGCCCGATGGTACAACGGACGAACTCACCGCTCCATCGGGACGCTCGGCCATCCCTGGTTCCCCTTTGTTCAATGTGCTTGCAAGCTCTTAAGATTTGGATTCCAGTGAATAGCTATTGTGTTGAGAGAACACATACGCCCGTTGGGTTTCGAGTTCCCTGATTCCTTGCAACCTGCTCGCCAGGATTTGACCAACGATGCCGACCTGGGGTTGCCGGAAGAACTCATCGTGCCTGCAATTCAGCTCACAGGTTTCGACACCACGCATCGAACGAGCTCCCCAACCCATTTGCCGATCCCGAATGTAATAGTAAGGCTGACGCACCCTTTTGAACAGCAGCACGGGAGCCTGAAACTGCGGCTCACGGAACTTTTCGCCCGGCCAATAGGTTTCATCCCACCCGGCCTCCGTGCCGTTCCTGTTCCCGAGAAACAAACCCTTTACGAATCTCCTGGTGGTATTGAGCCGTTCTTGCTGCGGAAGACGACGGAAAATCTGCAGTCTTCCCCGATAATAGTCAAGCCTCCACAGGAGGCGGATCTGAGAATTCTCCAACACCCAAGTATCAAATATTGCGAAAAGGGCGACTTCTTCGTGCATCGATTCCAGTTCGAGGATAACCTCTTGTGCAATCAAAACTCCCCCACACATTCCTCCCAGGCAGTAAGGCCCGTGCGGCTGCACCGATCGCAGCGCCGCTACATGCTCCTTGGCGAGGGACCGCAACTCGTCCTTGGTGAAAGGCCGCCCCCAAACAATCGGTGCATGTCCCTGAAGCTTGTAAACGGACTGATTGTTTCCCATGTGTTGTGCGAGCAGGGACAGGCCGAACGTATCCACGCCAGGTGCGGCGATCGCGAAGAAGGGGACTGCACCGTCACCCTCTTGGAGGTTCATCAGCTCGGGATCTGGCGGCGGGAGTATGTTCTGGCGCAACAGGGGCGCGAAGGTTTCAATCGTGGGGGCACGAAAGATCGCCGAGACGGGAATCTGCTTACCCGTGATTTCTTGTATACGGGCGATCAGGCGCACAGCGATAAGCGAGTGCCCGCCCAGGTCAAAGAAACTGTCCCGAATCCCAACTTCGGAAAGCCCGAGAATGTCTTTCCAGACGTCGACGAGCAACTCCTGTTCCCGGTCGATGGGCTTGAATCGGCGTTCCGGGGTACTGCGGGCAACAGCCGGGGACGTCCCTCTTTGTTTCTGTTTCTGTTTCTCTTTCCGCTCCTTCTCAGCGGGAATTACATTTAACGCGTCGCCGGATCCTGCCAAGCTCGGCAAAGGCAGCGAAAGGATATTGCCTTCAGGATCAGATATAACCCGTTGAAGAATTGAAGCGTAATCACTCAACAGCCGGGTGATCCGATCCTTCCTGAAGAGGTTGGTGTTGTACTCGACTTGCGCCCACCATTTCCGGTCGATGTCCTCGATCAGTGTCATGCTCAGATCAAAGATTGATGTCTCAGCGCTGACCACGTAAGGAAATGCCGTCAACTCACCGAATTGGTGCGATCGCACGGCGGATTTGAGGGTGGCAAACATCACCTGAAAAAGCGGGTTGTAACTGAGATTGCGTTCGGGCTGAAGTTCCTCGACTATTTTTTCAAAAGGAACGTCGGCATTGGAAAATGCGCCCAAAATTGTCTCGCGTGCCTGAGCGACCAAATCCGTGAACCGGGGATTGCCGGACAGGTCATCGCGCAAGACCAAGGTGTTGACGAAGAACCCGATCAATCCCTCCGTCTCCACCTGGTTACGACCCGCGACCGGGATTCCCACCATGACGTCATCTTGTTTCGCATGGCGACAAAGCAGGACTTTAAACGCAGCCAACTGCACCATGAAAGGGGTGGCATGGCAGCGAGTAGCGACTTTCTCAATTCCCTGGATGATGTCGCTCGAGATGGATGCCACCTCAATAGCCCCTTTGAAAGTTTGTTCTGGCGGACGAGGAGCATCGGTTGGCAATTCCAGAAGAGCCGGCGCCGCTTTCAGTTTGTTAGTCCAATAATTGAGTTGCTGTTGCACTTCTTCTGTGTGAAACCATTGAAGCTGCCACTCCGCAAAGTCACCATACCGAATCGGCAACAGGGGCAAGGACGACGCTTGACCCCGCGAAAAAGCACCGTAGAGCTGTTCCAATTCTTTTGCGAAGATCTGCAGGGACCAGGCATCCGTAACAATGTGATGCATGGTGCAAAGAAAAACATGATCGAGTGGTGTTGCCCGGAACAGGCGCACCCGAAACAGAGGTGCCTTGCCCAAGTCGAAAGGTTGCATAACTTCCCGGCGCGCAAGCTGGTATGCCTCTGCAGTGGGGTCGGCGACCCCCGTCAAATCCGTGATCGGTATCGCAACGTTGCAAGTCTCGGCTACAACCTGTTGGAGTTTGTCTCCCTCCAGCCGGAATGCCGTTCGCAGGCTGTCGTGCCGGTTTACCATCTCCTGAATGCTCGAGTGAAGCGCGCTCAGGTCGAGCGATCCTCTCAGCCAGAGGCCCAGATGCACGTTGTAACCACTGTTTTTCGCTTGCAGCTGATCCAGAATCCACAAACGCTGCTGTGCCAAAGATGCCGGGTAGATGTAGGTTGGGCCGGCCTGCAGAAGAAGGTCGGCTAACCGGTTCTTCTCTTCCGCCTTGCCTGACTCCACATCTTGGCTTTCGTAGCGCATAGCGATTAACCTTCCCTACTCAGAGGCACACGTTCGCCACCTGGCTATTGTTAGACGCTCGCTGGCGAGCCACCGTCTTGCCTGGAAGAGAGAACGAAAATGGCGATGTAAGGCAACAGCAGCAACCGTATGAATTTGGGAAGGAGACTCCGGGCACAACTGTGGAAACAAGAGACGGAAGTGACATCTTAAATCCTGAACTAACCTCAATCAAAGAAAGTCTGGCGGACTTACGGCCACAGTCCAAAAAAACCAAAAATAGTTTACCACTTACGTTCCAGTTCCGAGAGAGCGTTTCGGCCAGGAAAACGCCGGCTGGGCTGAAATCTTCAAAATTCCGAGCTGACCACAGATCGGAGCATAGAGTCGCCAGCATTACAAAAGCCAGCTTAAAATACTATACAGCGAAATACTGATATGACCGGCATCGCTTTTCGGGCATACTCTGTGCGCTTTCGACCGCCGGCCCTTGCCAATAAGGGTTATACTAGGTGCTTCGGGAAACTGCTGAAAGGCTTGTACAGAAGGCAGTTTCAGGGCTCCGCCCCTCACTGTTAGGCGCCACCAAGGAACTCACACACTGATGACTCAATCGGCGTTTCCCGCTTCGTTCGCGCAGGAGAGACTGTGGTTTCTTGATCAACTTGATGCTGGAACAGCCGCCTACAATCTCCCGCGCGCTTTCCGGATTATCGGTCCGTTGAAGGTTGACGTTCTGACGCAGGCTTTCGAAACCGTCACGCAGCGTCACGCCGCCCTGCGCACCGTCTTTGATTCTGTTGAAGGCGAAGCCCGGCAAATCGTTTTATCCAAGGTGGATGTTAGGATCCCGGTCATCGATCTGACTGGTATTCCGAAAAGTGAGCGCGAGTCCGAGGCTCTACGCATTGCTGGTGAGGAAGGGAAGAAGCCTTTTGACCTGAATGAAGGTCCCTTGCTCCGGCCAATCCTGGTCCACCTGGATGAGGAATTGCACCTTCTCATCTTGGTCATCCATCACATCGTCACCGACGGCTGGTCCATCGCACTTCTGTTTGGCGAAGTGAC
>Ga0307474_10003448_pt1 | contig 11380 bp, 9 predicted proteins | sample atmos_gasesECM1C_2_FD_203312 | JGI IMG/M metagenome (GOLD analysis project Ga0307474, IMG submission 203312) | Hardwood forest soil microbial communities from Morgan-Monroe State Forest, Indiana, United States - atmos_gasesECM1C_05 | ecosystem: Environmental > Terrestrial > Soil > Temperate... | reverse complement strand
CGCGCGGCTGTATGGCGCTGGTATCGGTGGTGGCGGTACTGCTGACCGGGGCCGGATATTGGGTGGCTCACGGTGCGCTGGGAGGCATCACCGTTTCGCACGCCCTGAGCCCGGACGATCCGCGATCCAGCGGCAATAACATGAACATCCTGCTCATTGGGCTGGACTCGCGCAAAGACCAGGACGGCAACGACCTGCCGTGGTCGATCTTGAAGCATCTACACGCGGGCGATTCCGATGACGGCGGCTACAACACCAACACGCTGATATTGGTGCACGTCGGGGGCGACGGCAAGGTGGTCGCCTTTTCGATCCCCCGCGATGACTGGGTGCCCTTTACCGGCGTTCCGGGATACAACCACATCAAGATCAAAGAGGCGTACGGGCTCACCAAGCAATACGTCGCGCAGAAGCTCGCCAACCAGGGTGCGAGCAGCCAGAGAGAACTCGAGACCCGGGGCCGCGAAGCGGGCCGGGCGGCGACCTTGCGCGCGGTGCGAAGCCTGACCGGGGTTCCGATCGACTACTTCGCCGAGGTCAATCTGGCCGGTTTCTACGATTTGGCACAGACCTTGGGCGGTGTGGACGTTTGCCTGAACCACGACGTCTACGACTCATATTCGGGTGCCGACTTCCCGGCCGGCCGTCAGCGGCTGGATGCTTCGCAGGCGCTGTCGTTTGTCCGGCAGCGTCATGGCCTGGAAAACGGCGACCTGGACCGCACCCACCGGCAGCAGGCGTTCCTGTCGTCGGTCATGCGCGAACTTCAGGACTCGGGCACCTTCACCGATCTGAACAAGCTCAAGAGCCTGATGGCTGTGGCGCGAAAAGATGTGGTGCTGTCGTCGGGTTGGGACGACGACCTGATCCAACGACTGGGAGCGCTGGCGGGCGGTAACGTCGAGTTCCGGACGCTGCCCGTGGTGCGGTACGACAACATCGACGGTCAGGACGTCAACATCATCGACCCGGCCGCGATCAAGGCCGAGGTGACGACGGCGATCGGCGCGGCCCCAGCGACAACGCCGACCACCACCACGGCCGCCAAACCCAGCCCGGACACCGTCATCGATGTGGTCAACTCCGGCAGCTTGAGCGGACTCGCCAGCGAGGTGTCCCGCGCGCTGAAAAAACGCGGCTACACCATGGGTCAGGTCCGTGACCGCAACTCCGGCGAACCGTCTGCCAGCACGATCCAGTACGGCGCCGGCGCGGACACCGACGCACGTAACGTGGCCACCCTGCTCGGCCTCGACGCCCCAAACCGACCGGATCACACCATCCAGCCCGGGCACATCCAGGTGATTGTGGATACCAACTACTCCCTGCCGGCCGTGGACGAAACCACCACCGACGAGGCCACCACTACGACCACCACGACCACCACCACGACGACCACCAAGTCCAGAGGCTACGGGTACGACACCACCAGCACCTATCCAAGCCCGGATCAGGGGAAGCCCATCGATGGCGGCGGGGTGCCGTGTGTTAATTAACCGTGGTTAATCAGGCGTGCGTTCCCCCGTCGATGCGGATCTCGGTGCCCGTGATCCAGGCGCCGTCCTCGGACACCAGCATGGCGATGACGCCGGCGATCGCAGTGGGCTCGGCCATCCCGGCGCCGCTGGATTCGACCGTCGTGGGCAGGATTGGCATGAGCCTGGGGAACAACGACCAGTCAGCGTCTTTGGGAATGTATCCCCCGGTGGCGTCGGTGATTCCGGACTTGATGCTGCCGGGCGCCACGCACGCCGCACGCAGACCGTCCTTCGCGTATTCGAGTGCCAAAGAATGGGTAAAGGCCTGGATTCCGCCCTTGCTCGCGGCATAGGCAGCCATGTAGGGATGGGCGAACGCGGCCGAAGTGGAGCTGAAGTTCACGATCGCGCTGCGCGAGTTCGCCAGTAGCGCCGGCAGCGCTTCGCGCACCACCAGGAAGGTGCCGGTCAGGTTGACGGCGATGATCTGATTCCACAGCTCGGTGCTGGTCTGGTGAGTGTGTTCGGCCCGCAATATGCCGGCCGCGTTGACCAACGAATCGAGGCCGCCGAGCTGCTCGACGGCCTGGCACACGCCATCGATGACCGAGTCCTCGTTACCGACGTTCATCTCCAAAGTTGTCAGCCGGTCACCCGTCGCGGCCTCGCCTGCGCGCGCCCGGGTCTTGTCCAGGCCGTCCGCCGCGATGTCGGCGCCCACCACGGTGGCACCCTCGTCCAGCAGCCGCAGCGCGGTGGCCTGGCCGATGCCCGATGCGGCGCCGGTCACCAGGATCCGCTTGCCTTCGAGTCGCTTCATCTACTTCTCCCGTGCTGTCTCGTCCAAGGGGCGTGCCCATCATCGCAAGACGCGGCATGGTGGATGCAATGGAGATCGGATTCATCGGCCTGGGGAACATGGGCCACGGCATGGCTGCAAACCTTCTGAAGGCGGGTCACCACGTCACCGTCTACAACCGCTCCCCCGCCAAAGCAGAAGCCCTTGTCCAGCAGGGCGCGACTGCAGCGCGGACGATCGCCGAAGCCTGCAGCGGTGAGGTGGTGTTCACCATGCTGGCCGACGACCGGGCCGTCGAGAACGTGACGTTAGGCGACCCGGATGGTGCGCAGGGCATCGTGGCTTCGCTGGGACAGGGCGCGACGCATGTCTCGTCGAGCACCATCAGTGTCGCGATGTCCCAGCGCTTGGCGGCCGCCCACGCCGAAGCCGGTCAGCAGTATGTGGCGGCGCCGGTGTTCGGCAGGCCCGAAGCAGCCTCTGCCGCAAAGCTTTTCGTCATCGCAGCGGGGGGCCCGCAAGTATTGCAACCGCTGGTCCCGCTGTTCGACGCGATCGGCCAACGCACCTTTGTGGTGTCCGATCAGTCGCACACCGCCAACCTGGTCAAGCTGAGCGGCAACTTCCTGATCGCGTCCGCCATCGAGTCCGTCGGGGAGGCCGTCGCGCTGGTTGCGAAGGCCGGCGTCGACAGGCTGCAGTACGTCGACATCCTCACCTCGACGTTGTTCGCCGCTCCGGCGTATCAGACCTACGGCGGCCTGATCGCGCGACAGGAATTCGAGCCGGCCGGGTTCGCGGCGACCCTCGGACTCAAGGACATCCAGCTGGTGCTCGCTGCCGCACAACAGCTGCAAGTGCCGCTGCCGGTTGCCAGCCTGCTGCGCGACCGCTTACTCACCCTGGTGGCAACCGGTGGCGGGCAACTGGATTGGTCGGCGGTCTCTGCGCTCGCCGACCGGGACGCCGGCAACGCTTCCACGTTGGGCTCACACCACCCCGCGTAGCCCGTCGGCGCCGAACATGGGTTCCAGCATCGCGGAGTAGTCCGGGCCGCGTCGCAAGATGAGTCCGCCGTCGACGTTGATGACCTGTCCGGTGACATAGCTAGCCGCATCGCTAAGCAAAAACATTGCCAGGTTGGCGACGTCCTCCACCTCACCCACCCGTGGCAGCGGCGTGCAGAGGCGGTAGTCCGCACTCAGCTCCGGCGACTCTGTCACGGGCGCGACCAAATCCGTACGGATGAGGCCGGGGCGGATGCTGTTGACCCGCACCCACGATGGGCCGAGCTCGTCGGCGGCCAGCTTCATCATGTGGTCGACGGCCGACTTAGAGACCCCGTAGGCGCCGAACCAGCGGTGGGTGTTGCTGGCCGCGATCGACGAGATGCCGACGAACGAGCCGCCGCCGCCGCGCACCAGCTCACGCGCGGCGTGCTTGAGCACGTACATGGTGCCGTTGACGTTGAGGTCGACTGTTCGCCGCCATGCCTCCGAGTCGATCTGGGTAATCGGCCCGATGGTCTCCGACCCGCCGGCGCAATGCACCACACCATGCAGCCGGCCGTTCCACGCCGTCACGGCGTCCACCGCACGGGCCGCTTCCTCCTCGTTGGTGATGTCGGCGGGCTCATAGCGGATCGAGCCGCCGGTAGCCCTGAGCACTTCGATGTCTTTGACGGCCGCCGCCAGCCGGTCTGGATTGCGGCCGATGATCATGACGGATGCCCCGGAGGCGACCAGCCCGGAAGCCACGCCCTTGCCAATCCCGCTGCCACCGCCGGTGACCAGGTACGTCCGGTTTTGGAATGAAAGCTGCACGCGAGCCCCTCTAGAACTGAAACACGTTGTAGCCTAACCTCACCAACCGCACGGGTCACAGCTGCCCGACGAGTCCCTCACCGAGGGGCGAGTGTGGCAGATGTGCCCACCGTCGGCCAGCACGCGCGGCGCTATGGCGTATCGCGGCGGGCGACCTTGGTCGGCTTGGCCGTGCGCCAGTCCTCGACATCGGGCGGCAGGCCGACCGGGAACCGGTTCTCGTTGTGGGCCGCCCAGTGCGCGTGCCCCAACTGGTGAACATGGAACGCGTGACGCAGCGCCTCGGTGAACCCCATCGCGTCGGAGACGGCGTTGACCGAGTCCTTGATCAGCATCGCCGCCATCGTGGGCCGCTCGGCGATTCGCCGCGCGAATTCCAGGGTCTTGGCCTCCAGTTCGTCGACCGGAAAAACCTTGGAAACCATGCCAAGCCGATACGCTTCATCGGCGTCCAGCGAATCACCGGTCAACAGCAGCTCTTTGGCCTTGCGCGGACCGAATTCCCAAGGGTGGGCGTAATATTCGACACCCGGCATACCCAGCCGCACCGCGACCACATCGCTGAACTTCGCATTGTCGGCCGCGCAGATCAGATCGCACGCCCACATCAGCATCAGGCCCGCCGAGATCGCGTTTCCCTGCACCTGCGCGATGGTGATCTTGCGCAGATCGCGCCAGCGGCAGGTGTTTTCGAAGAAGAAGTGCCACTCCTGGTGATACAGCTTCTCGATGATCGGATCGAGGGTGGCACCGTGCGAGCGAAATGTCGGATGCTGCGTCGGCCCAGGCTTTCGTTCCAGCAGCGCCTCTTCCGACCCCAGATCGTGGCCGGCGGAAAAGTTCTTGCCGCGCGCCGCCAGAATCACCACGCGAACTGTGTCGTCGGCCTCAGCGCGGCAAAACGCCTCGTCGAGTTGAACCAGCAGGGTGCGGTTCTGCGCGTTGTGGGCATCGGGCCGATTGAGCCAGATCCGGGCGATCCGCCCTTCATCGAGGGTTTCGTAGACCACCAGCTCGTTCGCCTTGGCGTTGGTTGCCGCGGCGTCGGCTTGCTCGGAGACTGTCATTCCGCCCACCTCGTTTATTGGTCTGGTTGCCTATCGGATCCGACCTTTTGCACATTACGGCCAGCGCCGAGCGCGCTCGCCGTTGGGTTGATAAGCGACCAGCGCTATCAGACCCGAGATTACGGCCGGTCGAACGCGGCCGCGAGTAGGGCCGCAGCACCTTTGAGAAGGGCCTCAGACGTCGCCTGGCGGATCTCAACGTATAGCCAGTTGCGGCCTACGAAAGTGCCTTTACTTCGACGACGCGCTTAATTTGCGACGGAATAATTCGCCAGCACCTGGAAAGACAGGGGTGTGGCCGGCCGAGGAACGGTGCCGGAGGACGGCTTGTCGCCATCGCGGCGCGATGTCGTTCGACGTCGCGCCCTTCGTCGGTGCTGCTGTCGGCGGCGCGGTGGGTTTACACCACCGTCAATTCGGACCGGCTTGTCGCCTTCGAACACCCGCCGGCGAAGGTGCCGCAAACGTCCGCCAGGAGGTCCATCTGAAGCGCCTCCCGGCTCTGTTTGGTTGTTTATCTGATGATTTGGATCCCGCACATTGAGTGTTACTACCGAATCGCATCCGGAGCGATATTCCACCCGTTTTAACGATCTCCGATGCTGCTGCGCACGGTCGGCAGACGGGGTCCGGCTCCAGGCTTGTCCCCGGGGCGTCGCCGGGGGTCAGACGACTACGACGGAATTCGAGCGTCCCTATACAGTTGGGTAATGCCTACGAAATCGGACCATGGCGAGATCGGCGATGTGGAGCCGCTGGCTGACAGCACCGCGAGCCAGGCCAGGCGCGTTGTCGCCGCATATGCGAACGACGCGGATGAGTGCAGGATCTTCTTGTCCATGCTCGGTATTGGGCCGGCAAAGCACGAGACATAGATGTCTCCCGGGGGAGGCCAGAACCCAAAGACGTCGAAGTTGAAGCGCTTCGGGGACTCCGACTTCGTGGTTGTCGCCAATCGACTACCGGTCGATTTGGAGCGTCTTCCCGACGGAACCACGGCCTGGAAACGCAGCCCAGGCGGGCTGGTCACCGCCTTAGAGCCACTGCTGCGCCGCCGGCGCGGGGCCTGGGTCGGCTGGCCGGGCGTGGTTGACGACGACGACGCCGACGTCGACGAGGCGCCCATCGTCCAGGATGACATCACACTTCATCCGGTACGCCTCAGCTCCGACGACGTCGCCCAGTACTACGAAGGGTTCTCGAACGCCACGCTGTGGCCGCTGTATCACGACGTCATCGTCAAGCCGAGCTACCACCGCGAGTGGTGGGAACGCTACGTCGAGGTCAACCGCCGCTTCGCCGAAGCCACGTCGCACACCACCGCCCCGGGCGGGACCGTATGGGTGCAGGACTACCAACTACAGCTAGTGCCGAAAATGCTGCGCACGATGCGGCCGGACCTGACCATCGGTTTCTTCCTTCACATCCCGTTCCCGCCGGTGGAGCTGTTCATGCAGCTGCCCTGGCGCACCGAAATCATCGAAGGTCTGCTCGGCGCCGACTTGGTGGGATTTCATCTGGCCGGCGGTGCGCAGAATTTCCTGTTCTTGTCCCGGCAGTTGCTCGGCGCCAATACCTCGCGCGGAGCGGTCGGTGTGCGGTCGCGGCTCGGCGTGGTGCAGCTCGAGTCACGCACGGTTCAGGTGGGCGCCTTTCCCATCTCCATCGACTCCAGAGCGCTCGACCATGCCGCCCGCAAGCGCAACGTCAGACGCCGGGCCCGCGAGATCCGAGCCGAGTTGGGTAACCCACGCAAGATCCTGCTGGGCGTCGACCGGCTCGACTACACCAAGGGCATCGATGTCCGGCTCAAAGCCTTCTCAGAGCTGCTTGCCGAGGGTCGCGCGAAACGCGACGACACCGTGCTGGTCCAGCTGGCGACACCGAGCCGCGAACGTGTGGAGAGTTACCAGATCCTGCGCAACGACATTGAACGCCAGGTCGGCCACATCAACGGCGAGTACGGCGAGGTCGGTCATCCGGTGGTGCATTACCTACACCGCCCACTACCCCGCGACGAACTCATCGCGTTCTACGTCGCCGCCGACGTCATGCTGGTCACCCCGCTGCGGGACGGGATGAACCTGGTGGCCAAGGAGTACGTCGCGTGCCGCAACGATCTCGGCGGTGCGCTGGTGCTCAGCGAATTCACCGGAGCCGCCGCCGAACTCCGGCAGGCCTATCTGGTCAACCCGCACGACCTCGAAGGCGTCAAGGACACGATCGAGGCGGCACTCAACCAATCGGTCGAAGAGGGGCGGCGCCGGATGCGGTCGATGCGACGCCAGGTGCTCGCCCATGACGTGGATCGTTGGGCGCGGTCATTTCTCGATGCGCTCGCCGAGGCGCATCCGCAGGACAGCTAAGCAGCCATAAACAGCCCTTGCGAAGCCATGGTGTTGCCTCCCAATCGCTGTGATACTCGATGCAGCGTGAAGGAACATTTTCTTGACCGCGGGCGTGAATTTCCCTGGTTAACACCCATGTGGCGGAGTCATTCTGACACACGTTCTAGCTATTTAGCGGCCTGTAGTAATACCTTCCGACGACGTTACCGACCCATGAGATTGATCGCGGAAAAGTTCCGTTCCGGATCGCGTCCAGCAAAGTAGTCCCGCAACGTGGAACTGAGTTGCGCGGGCTCCCAGGCCGACCCGTCGGCGCTGAACCTACGCTCCACGCTCGGCGCCGACACCAACGTCACCTGGGGGCCGTAAACGATGAACACCTGACCGTTGACGTCCGCCGCCGCCGGCGACGCCAAAAACTGGACCAGGGTCACCACGTGCTCCGGTGACAACGGATCGATCTGCCCTTCCTCTATGTCTGGCGCCGGACCGAAGACGTCGGCTGTCATCGAGGTGCGGGCCCGCGGACAGATCACGTTCGCGCACACCCCGTAGCGGCCCAGCGCCCGCGCGGCTGTCAGGGTGAGCGCGGTGATGCCTGCCTTCGCGGCGCCATAGTTCGCCTGCCCAACCGGACCTACCAGGCCTGCCTCCGAAGACGTGTTGACGATGCGGCCGAAAACCCTTCCGTCCTTGGCCTCTTTGGCTTTGCTCCGCCAATAGGTGGCCGCGTTACGGGTAAGCAGAAAATGACCGCGCAGGTGCACCGCGATGACAAGGTCCCATTCCTCGTCGGACATGTTGAACAGCATCCGGTCGCGGGTGATCCCGGCGTTGTTCACCACGATGTTCAGTCCGCCCAGCCCGTCGGCGCAGCTGACCAGCTCGTCGGCTGTTGCGCGATCCCTGATGTCGCCGGTCACCGCGATGGCTTTGGAGCCGGCCGCGCCGATCTCGTCGATCACGTCGGAAGCATCCAGCGCGGCGGCGATGTCGTTAACGACGACGGTGGCGCCCAGCCTGGCCAGGCCGATCGCCTCGGCCCGGCCCAGCCCCGCGGCGGCACCGGTCACCACCGCGACCTTTCCGGATAGATCGGTCGCGTTCGTGCTGCTAGTCAATTTATGAATACCTCTAGTTTCGGCTTATGCGGTGCTAGGCGGGGTTAGTCGCTGCGCAGTAGCGCAGCGCGGGGGCATTCGGCGATCGCCTGTTCGGCCAGATCCTCTCGGTCGGGAGGAATCGGATCAGTCTTGACGACGGCATAGTCCTCGTCGTCCAGGTCGAAGATATCCGGTGCGATTCCCAAGCACACCGCGTTACCTTCACAACGGTCACGGTCCACTATCACGCGCACGGCACCCTCCTTAAACTGCCTTTCCGCCCCGTCAGTTTGCAGCTCCACCATAAGGCTCCGATCCGTCTGACGAAACGGTCGCTGGATTCCCAGACTAGAACGTGTTACAACCGGGAAGACGAATGGGTAGCCGTTGGTCGAGTAGCTGCGGCTCGTGAGGTGGAAACATCGCTTAGCGGAGGACGGCTGGAATGCGCATAAGTTACACCCCTGAACAGGAAGAGCTGCGTCGCGAACTGCGGTCGTACTTCACCACGCTTATGACCCCGGAGCGTCGCGAGGCGCTGAGCTCGGTCCAGGGTGAATTCGGCATCGGCAATGTGTACCGGGAGACGGTCGCCCAGATGGGCAAGGATGGGTGGCTAACCCTGAACTGGCCCAAGGAGTACGGCGGCCAGGACCGCTCCCCGATGGACTCGCTGATTTTCACCGACGAAGCGGCCATCGCTGGCGCGCCGGTGCCGTTCCTGACGATCAACAGCGTGGCGCCGACGATCATGGCCTTCGGGACCGACGAGCAGAAGAAGTTCTTCCTGCCGAAGATCGCCGCCGGGGACCTGCATTTCTCGATCGGCTATTCCGAGCCGGGCGCCGGCACCGACCTGGCCAACCTGCGTACCAGCGCGGTGCGCGACGGCGACGACTATGTGGTCAACGGCCAGAAGATGTGGACCAGCCTGATCCAGTACGCGGACTACGTGTGGCTGGCGGTGCGCACCAACACCGAGGCCAAGAAGCACCGCGGCATCTCGGTTTTGATCGTGCCGACCACCGCGGAGGGTTTCTCCTGGACTCCGGTGCACACCATGGCCGGTCCGGACACCAGCGCCACCTATTACTCCGACGTGCGGGTGCCGGTGACCAACCGGGTCGGCGAGGAGAACGGTGGCTGGAAGCTGGTGACCAACCAGCTCAACCACGAGCGGGTCGCCCTGGTGTCGCCGGCGCCGATCTTCATGTGCCTGCGAGAGGTTCGCGAATGGGCGCAGAACACCAAGGACGCCAGCGGAGCCCGGCTCATCGACTCCGAGTGGGTGCAGCTCAACCTGGCTCGGGTGCACGCCAAGGCCGAGGTGCTCAAGCTGATCAACTGGGAGCTGGCGTCCTCGGAAAATGACTCCGTGGGGCCGGCGGATGCGTCGGCGGCCAAGGTGTTCGGGACCGAGCTGGCCACCGAGGCCTACCGGCTGCTGATGGAGGTGCTGGGTACCGGGGCCACGCTGCGTCAAGATTCGCCGGGCGCGTTGCTGCGCGGGCGGGTCGAGCGGATGCACCGCGCGTGCCTGATCCTGACCTTCGGAGGCGGCACCAACGAAGTCCAGCGCGACATTATCGGCATGGTCGCGCTGGGACTGCCCCGAGCCAACCGCTGAACTTAGTTGTAAGGAAGAGCATTCATGGATTTCACGACAACCGAAGCGGCGAACGACCTCGGTGGTCTGGTCGACACCATCGTGGACTCGGTGTGCACGCCGGAGCATCAACGTGAGCTGGACGGGCTCGAGCAACGGTTCGACCGCGAGCTGTGGCGCCAGCTGATCGACGCCGACATCCTGTCCGGTGCGTCGGCTTCATCGCTGGGCGGCGACGGGTTCGGGGTGCTCGAGCAGGTGGCGATTTTGGTTGCGCTGGGCCACCAAATGGCGGCCGTGCCGTACCTCGATTCGGTGGTGCTGGCCGCCGGAGCCATGGCCAGGTTCGGCTCCGAGGAACTGCAGCAGGGCTGGGGCGTGCCCGCAGTCAGCGGCGAGAAGATCCTCACCGTCGCCCTCGACGGAGAGATGGGTGAGGGGCCGGTCCAGGCCACCCGAGCCGGTGACGGGTACCGCCTGACCGGCACCCGCACCCAGGTCGGCTACGGTCCGGTAGCCGATGCCTTCCTGGTTCCCGCCGAAACCGATTCCGGCACAGCTGTTTTCCTGATAACAGCCGATGACCCGGGGGTTTCGGTGACCGCGCTGCAGACCACCGGTTTGGGCAGCGCCGCACACCTGACGCTGGATGGCGTTGCGGTGGACGGCTCCCGGCGCGTTGGCGGAAGTGAAGTCGCCGCCTGGCTCGGCACGCTTGCGACCCTGGGCCGCAGCGCGTTTCAACTCGGGGTGCTCGAGCGCGGATTGCAGATGACGGCCGAATATGCCCGCACCCGTGAGCAATTCGACCGCCCGATCGGCAGCTTCCAGGCGGTGGGACAGCGACTGGCCGACGGCTATATCGACGTCAAGGGGCTGCGGCTGACGCTCACCCAGGCCGCCTGGCGGGTATCGGAGGATGTCCCGGCTGACATCGACGTGGCCAGTGCGGCGTTCTGGGCCGCTGACGCCGGGCACCGGGTGGCGCACACCATCGTGCACGTGCATGGCGGCGTCGGCGTCGACACCGATCACCCGGTGCACCGTTACTTCCTGGCCGCCAAGGAAACCGAGTTCGCACTGGGCGGTGCGACCGGCCAGCTGCGCCGGATCGGCCGTGAACTGGCGGAAACCCCTGCTTAGCGGGCCGACTGAC
>Ga0307474_10003446_pt1 | contig 11381 bp, 7 predicted proteins | sample atmos_gasesECM1C_2_FD_203312 | JGI IMG/M metagenome (GOLD analysis project Ga0307474, IMG submission 203312) | Hardwood forest soil microbial communities from Morgan-Monroe State Forest, Indiana, United States - atmos_gasesECM1C_05 | ecosystem: Environmental > Terrestrial > Soil > Temperate... | reverse complement strand
GCGGCACCGAGCCAGTGAGGGCAGCCGCGGCGCACGTCTGGCCGAGGCGCTGCTCAAGCGCCCGGATCGGCTGATCGGGCTGATCCTGCTGCTTTCCACGCTGGTCAATGTCGCGGCACCGATGTTAGTGGGTTTCATCACCCTGAAATTGGGCGGCGAGTTCTTGGTGGCCTTCGGCGCCGCATTGCTGGCCTTTGTGCTGTTGATATTTTGCGAGGTGGCGCCGAAGACATATGGGGCCCTGCATCCCGAGCGTCTGGCATTGCCGGCGGCCTACATCTACACGCCTCTGCTCTTCGTGCTCTACCCGTTCGTTTGGTTCACGAACTTGCTCGCCAATGGCGTATTGCGCATGTTCGGCGTGTCGAGGCAGGTGGCGGCAAACTCCCTGAGCAGCGAAGAATTGCGCACGGTCGTGGCCGAGGCGGGTGCGATGATTCCGCGGCGCCACCAGCAAATGTTGGTCAGCATTCTCGATCTGGAGAATGCCACCGTCGAGGACATCATGGTGCCCCGTAATGAAATCGTCGGCATCGACATCGATGATGATTGGGATCGCATCATGGAGCAGCTGCGCCAGAGCCAGCACACGCGACTGCCCGTGTATCAAGGCGAAATCGACCGCATCATCGGTCTTCTGCATATGAAGCAGGTCGTGCACGAATTGGCGCGCGGACACCTTGACCCCGACACACTGACCGCGGCAGCCGAAGCCCGCGAGCCGTACTTCGTACCGTCCGGAACGACGCTCAACACGCAATTGCTCAATTTTCAGCGCAACAAGCGCCGCATGGCATTCGTGGTCGATGAGTACGGCGACATTCAAGGCTTGGTGACCATCGAGGATATTCTCGAGGAGATTGTCGGCGAATTCACGACCGATCCGGCAACCATGATGCACAAAGACGTGCACGCGGAAGCCGACGGCAGTTTCGTCGCCAGCGCCTCGGCCACCATCCGCGCGCTGAATCGCTCGATGCGTTGGAACCTGCCGACGGACGGTCCGAAGACTTTGAATGGATTGATCGTCGAATTCCTCGAGACCATCCCCGAACCCGGCACCACGCTGAAAATGTCGGACTACATGCTCGAGGTTCTGCAGACCGGCGACAATGCCATCAAGACCGTGCGCATCCGGCCGCCGGACCCGACGCTGCCCTAGAAGCCTCTCTGATATTCAGACAGGCTGTAACGCTCACTCGCTAGAACGCCTCCAACGCCTGATTCAAGCGCGCAACGCCGCGCACCGTCATCCCGTCAGGAGGCCGCTTCGGTACATTCGCCTCGGGAACCACCGCGAACTTGAAGCCGTGTTTCGCGGCCTCGCGCAGGCGCTCTTCGCCGAACGGCACCGGACGAATCTCGCCGGCAAGTCCCAACTCGCCGAAGGCAATGAGCGACCCCGGCACGGGCGAGTTGTTCAAGCTGGAGCGCGCCGCCATCACGATCGCGAGATCCCCCGCCGTCTCCGCGAGGCGCACACCGCCCACGACATTCGCGAAGACGTCCTGTCCCTGCAGCAGCAGGCCCGCATGGCGATGCGCGACAGCGAGCAGCATGGTCAGGCGATTACCGTCGATGCCGACCGCGACGCGGCGCGGATTGGCACCAAGACTGTCATCGGCCAGCACCTGCACCTCGATCAGGAGCGAACGAGTACCCTCGCGCATCACAGTGATGACGCTGCCGGGGACCGGTTCGGCATGGCGGGACAAGAAAATCGCCGAGGGGTTCGTCACCTCGCGCAGGCCCTGCTCCAGCATGGCGAATACCCCGATCTCATTGGCGGCACCGAAGCGGTTTTTCACCGAGCGCAGCACGCGATAGCGGCTGCCGGTATCGCTCTCGAAATAAAGCACCGTGTCGACCATGTGCTCGAGCACACGCGGTCCGGCGATCTGGCCTTCCTTCGTAACGTGGCCGACCAGCAGCACTGCGGTGCCGCTGGACTTGGCGAAACGCACCAGTTCCGCCGTGCACTCGCGCAATTGCGACACGGCGCCGGGCGCCGCGTCGACGCGATCGGAATGCATGGTTTGTATGGAATCGACGATCAGCACCTGCGCGGCGAGTGAGGACGCGGCGCCAACGATGTCTTCCACGCACGTCTCGGCGATCAACCGGGCTGTCGCCGCTTCCAGCCCCAGACGGCGCGCCCGCAGCGCGACCTGCTTCAGCGACTCCTCGCCCGTGGCATACAAGACCGCACCCAACGCATTGAGCGCTGCGGCGGCCTGCAGCATCAGCGTGGACTTGCCGATGCCCGGGTCGCCGCCGATCAGCGTCACGGAACCCGGCACCAGTCCGCCGCCCAGCACACGGTCGAGCTCCGCCGAGCCTGTCGACAGGCGCGGCGACTCGGTCACGGCCTCAGCGGCCAGCGTCGATGATGCATTGCTGTGCTTCACCGCCTGACTCGATTTGCGGGGATTTGCCGTCAGAATTTCAGCGCTCAGTGTGTTCCATTCACCGCAGGTGGCGCATTGTCCCTGCCACTTTGGCGAAGCTGCGCCGCAGTTCTGGCAAACATATATCTCTTTCGACTTCGCCATGGGCTTCCTTAGCACCGATATGTGAATTTAGGATTGCTGGTATTGTCGCCCGATCACCTATACTGCCGGGCTTGTTGAATCGGATTATGTCTATTGCATGCGGAAATTTGGACTGATCGCAGCGATTGTGGGCTTTGGGATCCTGGCAGCCGGCCTCTTGCTCCGATTGCTGGCGGCCCGTCCCGCCCTCAGCTGGCTCTGGATGCCCGGCGCCGGTCTGTTGGCCGTCGGGGGCGCCCTTTTTCTTTGGGCCCGGGCGGGGAAAACCGCCCCAGTCATTCCCATGCCCAATCCGAAGACAGCCGTGGGCACGGATACCGCCCGCCTGCTCGACAATTTCGAGCAACGATTCGCCGAGCTCAAGGGCCGCAAGCCCAATATCACCGTCTTGGGAGACCTATACACCCTTGGGAATCAATTGGAGCAGCGCGGCCGCTGGCCCCAGGCCACGGCGGTCTATCGGCACCTGGCAAGATTCGACAACACCTACAAAGACGTTGCCGCACGATTGCGCCGTCTTATGGATGCAGATCGGGTCAAACCGAAAGCTGCAACCACGGCGAATCCGGCCTCGCCGGCCGCCATGGGTGCGACCACGCCGGATCTTCGCGGCGCGCCGAAGGATCGCCCGGCCGCCGCCGCTGCAGCAGTGCCCGACACCGAGCGGCTCGGCCGCTACCAACTTGAACGCGAGATCGGAAGGGGTGCCATGGGTGTCGTCTACCTGGGCCGCGACACCGCCATCAATCGCATGGTCGCGATCAAAGCCATTCCCCTTGCGGCAGAATTCAGCGATAGCGAACTCATTGAGGCACGGTCGCGCTTTTTTCGCGAAGCCGAAACCGCGGGCCGGCTCAATCATCCGAATATCGTCACGATCTATGATGTTGGCGAAGAGCGTGGATTGGCGTATATCGCGATGGAATACTTGAAGGGCCGCCATTTGAGCGACTATGCGAAATCCAACAATTTACTGGAGCCGCGCAAGACGGTGGAGATCATCAGCCGCACCGCTGAAGCCTTGGGGTTCGCACATAAGCAGCAGGTGGTACACCGTGATATCAAGCCTGCAAATCTCATGTACGACCCGAGCACCGATGTCTTGAAAATCACGGATTTTGGAATCGCGCGCTTGAGCGGCGCGGGCAGCACCAGAACGGGCATCGTTCTCGGAACGCCAAGCTTTATGTCGCCAGAACAGCTCGAAGGGCGAACTGTGACAGGTCACTCGGACTTGTTTTCCCTGGGTGTTAGCCTATTTCAATTGTTAACCGGCCAGCTTCCGTTCACCGCTGATTCGATGACCGGCCTGATGCAGCAGATCGCCGAAGCGCCCCATCCGCCGCTGCGAGCATTCCGACCGGACCTGCCCGCCTGCGTCGAGAGCGTCATCGATCGAGCACTGGCCAAGAATCCTGAAGCACGGTACGACTCCGGCGCCCAGATGGCGGCAGCCCTTGATGACTGTTTGTCAAAGATGCCGGGCGGATCGCCATGACTGGATTTAACCGCATGATACGAAAAGCGACAATGAGCTCATGAGTCTGAAGGGGAAAATCTCCAGCGTGGCATTGACGGACACGGGCAAGGTCCGCGAGCACAACGAGGACATGATCGGCAGCGAGGCCGACATCGGCCTGTTCGTGCTCGCCGATGGCATGGGCGGCTACAACGCCGGTGAAGTCGCGAGCGGCATCGCCGTGAAGACCATCATCAATTTGGTTCGGGACGCATTCGTGCGCGAAGACCTGACGGTGCGCGATCCGGAGTCAGGATTGACCCGGCCCAGCATCATCTTGCGTGACGCCATTCACAGAGCCAACAAAATCATCTACCACACCTCCAAGACGCAGCCGCAGTGTGAGGGGATGGGTACGACGGTGGTCGCCTGTCTTTTCCACGACAACAAGGTCTCGATAGCCCACGTCGGCGATTCCCGCGCTTATCGGCTACGGGACAACCGGTTCGAGCAAATGACTCTGGATCATTCGCTGCTGCAGGAGCTGGTCGACCGGGGGTTCTATTCCCAGCAGGAGGCGCAGCGGGCCACCAACAAGAATTATGTTACACGGGCCCTCGGGGTGGAGCAGAATGTCGAAGTCGAAATCCATGAGCAGCCGGCACAGAAAAGTGACTACTACGTACTGTGTTCGGATGGCCTTTCTGACATGATCGAGGACGAGGACATTCACTTAACAATCAGCACCTTTAGTGCTAATCTTGATACGGTTGCTAAGCAGCTGATACAGCTGTCGAACGATAACGGCGGCCGGGATAATGTCTCTGTGATTATGGCGCACGTCGAGGAGCCGTTCCCGGCGCACCGGCGTATATTTGACAAAATCTTGGGATGGTTCGGCTAGGAGTCTGAATGGCACGCCTGATGCTCAGCTTGGATGGCAACGTCCTCGCGGAATACAACATGAACAAAGAGCGCTACACCATTGGGCGCCTCCCGGATAACGATATCCGTATCGACAATCCGGCAGTGAGCGGTCACCACTCGCTCATCATCAATATCCTGAACGACTCGTTCCTCGAAGATTTGAACAGCACCAACGGCACCTACGTCAATGGCAAGCTGATCAAGAAACATGCGATGCAGCACGGGGATGTCATCACCGTCGGCCATCACCAATTGCGCTTCGTCGACAGCCAGGATGGCGATGTCGAGCAGGACGAGTTTGAAAAGACCATGGTCATCACGCCCAGCTCCCAGGGCGAGGATCGGATTCGCAAGGTCACCGCCGCAGTCGATCAGGCAGCCAAGGCAGTCGCGTCCAAGCGGCCGACGGTGCCGGACAATGCGACGGCCCTCCCCAAGGCGAAGTTGCAGGTCTTAAGCGGCGCTTTTGCAGGACGGGAGCTCGAACTGACCAAGGCACTCACCACCCTTGGCCGGCCCGGCGTTCAGGTCGCTGCCATTACGCGGCGCTCCGAGGGGTATTTCATCGTGCACGTCGACAGCGGCAAAGAGAACGATTATCCGCAGGTCAACGGCGTGCCGATCGGCCCGCAGGCTCGTCGGCTCAACGACAACGATGTCGTGCAGCTTGCCGGCGTGAAGATGGGGTTCTTCGAGAGCTAGGCGTCCTAAGGGGCCAGGCCTCGCGCGCTGAATGGCGCCGCGATCTGTGGCGCAATCTTGACGGCCTCTGCCATGTCGGCTTCACCTTCGGCTGTTTTGTTGTTGCGCATTTTTGCGACACCGCGGCCATAAAGAGCGTAGGCATTCTTGGGCAGCGTTTTTAGCGCTGCATCGAAATCCGCAATGGCTTTCTCATTGTTCGCTTGGCGCAGCTCCAGCAATCCGCGATTCTCGAACAGATAGCCGTAATTCGAATTCCTCTTGTCGGCAATACTCAGCGCCGTGTTGCAGTCAGCGAGTCCCGCGGCGAGATCTTCGTTGCCGATGGCGCTGGCACGGCAACGCGCCCCTAACGCCATAGCCCTCTTCGAATCGACCGGATGGTTCTGAATCCACAGATCGTACTGCGCGATGGCCTGCGAAAATCGACCCACCGCTTCGTAACGCTGCGCCAACACGAACCGCAGGTCAGCTTGCTTTGGCGCCAATCGATCCGCGGCATCGAGGTCCGCAATAGCGCCTTCGACATCTTCCTCATGCAGCCGGATTTCAGAACGGGGCAGGTAGGCGCGCAGGAAATCCGCATTGAGCGTGAGCACATGGTCGAGATCCGCCAGAGCCAGGGGGGCCTGCCCGTTCTGCCGGAAAACCAACGCACGTTGGTACAAATACTCCGGATCGTCCGGACGCAATTCGAGGGCCTGCGACAAGTCGGCCAGCGCGTGCTCGAAGTCGTGCCTTGCCGCGTACGCTTCGCCCCTGCGGGCGAGCGCATCCGAATCGGCGTGCTCCTCTTCCGTCGCACCGGCTTGTCGGTTACTCGGTGCCTGATCCTTCTGCGCTTCGGCCGCCTGAGCTGTGGTCGCCAACATTGTTTTCGTCAGGTTGAAGATCGGGCCGCCGTTGTAGGTCAGATAAAGTTTGCGCTGACTATTTGAGACAAATACATGATGGGATACGAAGAAATCGGAACCCAGCAGCATATCGGTATCGGGTAAATCCAAATCTGCGATGCGCAATCGAGCGTTTTTGATTTCTTCGTCGTCGCCTATCTTGAAGCTCGATGCCGTGGCAAGGTAAGACTTCACCATGCCCGGCCCAATGCCGCTCACATAGCCGGCCTCCACGGCCCCGGGCGAATCCGTTTTCATTCCAACTCGGGCTGCCGCCTTCAGAGAAAGTACCGATGTGTATGCGCCCGTATCGAACTGGACGCGTATCCTTTGGCCATTGACATAGCCGACGCCGACGGTACGCAGGCGCGCACGCAGCACCGGCTCAATGTCCATTTCCGAAAAGGTTTGCCCGGAGGTCACCCAATAAGCCAGGCGATTTTTCTTGCAGCCTTCCGGCTTAAATAGCCGCACCACGCCCTTGGCAAAATCGTATTCCACGTCCCACTGCTGCAGGAAGTTCTGCCCGATCAGCCCTTCGCTGCCGACCTCGCTGCCGCCAACCAGGAATTCCAGATCATGGATGCGCGCCCCCGCAATAGCGAACTCCTTCACGGTCGTAAGCTGGGTAAACGCCGAGCCACCGACACCTTGAACCCGCACGCCGTATGGAGCTGCCCTCAACTTCAAATTGAATTCGGCGGCGATCGGCGCACTGATCATGCTGTAGAACGCGCCGCTGTCCAGGAGGAACCGCGCTTCCTGGCCGTTGATCTTTGCGGTGATTATCGGGCGAGTGCCGGCCATCGCGATGGGAAATTCCGCGGCCTGACCCAGGGTGCAAGTCTCCGAGCCCCGCCCCGGGCCCGCCAGCAGTACCGAACTGAGCGCAATCGCGCTCAACTGCGCGATCAAAATTAAGCGGTTCGCACCACAGCCCGCTACCGGGAGGCGCTGAATACCTGACCTCCGTTGTACGTGAAGTACAGCTTGTGTTGAGCGTTCGACACGTAAATCCGGTGCGATACAAAAAAATCGGCTCCCAGCAGCAAGTCGGTACCGTCGCGCGTGTCGCCTATGCGCAAGTGCAGATTGCGGATCTCCTCATCGCCCAGTTTCAGCGTGGCGAATGGTGCGAGGTGCGTCATCACCCGCGGCCTGCCAATGCCCGTCGAATAGCCGGCATCCGTCAATTCGGAGGGGTCCGCTTTGAGTCCGGCGCGCTTGGCCGCTTGCGGAGAAATTCTCGATGCAGTTGCGCCGGTGTCGAAGAGCACCTGAACTTGGACGCCATTCAGCAGCGCCACACCGGATACAAAGGGTTGTGCCGGCGTCGTGGGAATAATATCCACCATCGAATAGGTGTGCTTTCCGGTTGCCCAATATGCCAGTCCCGTTTCACTGCAACCCGCCGGGCGCATCAATCTAATGACCCCGTTGGCCAGATCGTACTCAACGTCATATCGCTGGAAAAACGGTTGGCCGATGAGGCCCTCTCCGCCCGGACCGGAACTATTTCCGCCCGCCAGGAACTCGACGTCCTGGACACGCAGATCGCCCACCTGGAAGTTATCCGCGACGCCGATCGAGAGCAGAGGTTTCCCGTCGGGTCCTTTGGCGGCAAGGAAAGAAGGCGGCGGCTTCAATTTGAGGCCCGAGGCGGTCGCGCCCGGGCCGCTGATAACGTTGTAGAACGAACTGCTGTCGACAACCAGTTTTCCGTCGCGGCCATTGATGCGCGCCTCGACCACCGGCCGCATGCCATCCATCGTCACCTTTAGTTCCGCAACCTTGCCCAGCGTGCATGGAGCGCCGGAGCCGGAGCCGATGACGGCGGCGGCGCAGATGGCGGGAAACCCTAAGCTGAGCGACGCGGCCAGAAAACACCCTCGCTGAATCGAATTATGTGTAGCCAGGCTTGCCATGAGTATCGCTCCCTTGGTCGCTATTTCAGGTCATGTTTGCACGGTACGCCGGCATCGGTCAAAAGGTCAGGGTCCGCTCTCAAGTCCCATCCGCTTGTAGGCATCCGCCACGCCCGGGGCGAGCTTGACCGCTTCCGCGATGTCCGCTTCCGCTTCGCTGCGACTGTTCTTTTTGAGTTTTGCGAGTCCGCGGCCGTACAGCGTCCAGGCGCTTTTAGGCCGGAGCTTCAGCGCAGCATCGTAGTTGCCGATCGATTTGTCATAGTCTCCGAGCCGGAATCGCACCAGCGCGAGATTGTCCAAGAAATCCGGATTTTGAAACTTGCCGCTGCGGCTGATCGCCGCATTGCAGTCCTTGAGAGCTGCGGCGAGATCCTCGCCAAGCATCGCCCGCGCTTTGCAACGGGCGCTGAGCGCAATGGCCATTCTGGAATCGTCGCCGTGCGCGCCAATCCAGATATCGAATTGCGCGATCGCCGGCCGCATCAGTTCGACGCGCATATAGTCAAAGCCCAGTCCAAAGCGAACATCAGCCTGCTTCGCGGCAAGCTTGTCCACGGTCTCGAGATCGGCGCGCGCCTCGGGAACATTTCTCATATTGATCCGCAGCTGCGCGCGGCCCAACAACGCGGCAATGAAGTCGGGTTTGAGCTGCAGCGCGGCGCTAAAATCATCGAGTGCCTTCTTCAGTTCCTTTTGGCGCACATAGACCTGGCCGCGTTCGTAAAGGTAGTCAGGATTGTTCGGCGCAAGTTCTACGGCGCGCGTCAAATCCGCGAGCGCATGCTCATCGTCGCCGCGGCCTGCCGAGGCCGTGCCCCGCCGCGCCAAAGCCGCGGCATCCTCGGGTGCTTCCGATGGAGCATTGGAATTCTGCTCTTGAGGCTTGGCGTCGGCCGTCGGCGCTGAATCATCCGCCGCTCTATCCGACGCTGCCGGCTTGGAAGTTGTTCTCAAGTCGAATACCGGGCCGCCGTTGTATGTGAAATACAATCTATTTTGAGTGTTGGCGACAAATATCCGGTGCGACAGAAAGAAATCGGCGCCGATCAACATGTCGGCAATCCCAATGTCGAGGTCGGCGACCCGCAAGCGGGCATTCTTGATCTCCTCGCCGTCGGCAAATTTGAAGCTCGCAAAGGGCGCGATGTAGGACATCACCATGTTTCGCCCGGTGCCCCCGGTGAGGCCTCCCTCGATCACGCCCGGTGAATCGACTCTGACGCCGGCACGCGCCGCAGCTTTGAGCGACAACAATGACTTGAAGGCACCGCTGTCAAACAGCACATTGATTTTTTCGCCGTTGATATAGGCGTGTCCGATGGCATGCGGATACTTTGGCGAAACGTTTTGGATATCCGTGACCGTATACGGCTGGTGATTCTGGATGGCCCAATAGGCCAAGAACTGTTTGCTGCAGTCCGTATCTCTGAAGAGGCGAATGGAACCCTTGGCCAGGTCGTATTCCACATTCCAGTTCACCAGAAAATTCTGCCCCAGCAGACCGGAGCTGCCGCTGCCGGCTTCGCTTCCGCCCACGAGAAATTCGACGTTGGGTATGTCCACATTGGCGATGGTGAAGACTTTGGCGGTCGCGACCGAGGGAACGGTCTTGCCGCCGACGCCTGTGATCGACAATCCATAGGGAGCAAGTCGGACTTTCAGGTTCAGTTCCTGGGCCATAGCGGCGCTGATCATGCTGAAAAACGCCCCGCTATCCACCAGGAGACGAACATCCTGGTGGTTGATTTTCGTGTCGATCAGAGCCCGAGTGCCAGCTATGGTCACCGGAAGATCCACCGCTACGCGCTTGCACTCGGCATGCGATAGGAACGGAAGGAATAGCGCGCCCGGCAGCGCGAACATCGCGAGAAACTTCCTTGTAAGCGAATTCACGGAGGAGATTCTGCGCCGCCCCGTGACGGCGGGTCAATCCGATCGAATCTCAGCGATTCGCGTGCGCGACTCGCGACAGCTATTCGCGGAAGCTCACCGCGACTCGTTGACTTATGCCGCAGACCACCGTGTAAGCAACCGTCTCCGCCCACAGGGCAATTTCCTCCACCGGAAGTCCGCCACCCCAGAGCACGACCGGGTCGCCCACTTTGACCGAGTGTTGCAGGTCCGTGACATCGACGGCCAACATGTCCATTGACACCCTTCCCGCCAGTGCCGCTTTTTCCCCGTTGACTAGTACGGGGGTTCCCGACGCGGCGCTGCGCGGATAGCCATCTCCGTAGCCGACCGATGCGATCGCCAGGCGCGTCGGACGCGTCGCGGTCCAGTCGCCTCCATAGCCGACCTGCTCTCCTGCCGCGAGATCTTTGACGGCGATCACGCGCGAGCACAGCGTCATGACAGGCTGCAGGCCGTGATCTGCGCCGCTGGTGCCCCTGAATGGCGAGATCCCATACAGCATCAACCCGGGTCTCACCCACTCGGCATGTGCATCCGGAAAACCCAGGATGGCGGCGGAGCTCCCAATGCTGCGTTCGCCGGTAAGCGAGCGTATTGCGGCGGCGAATACCATCAATTGCTCCGCCGTGGTGGGCAATTCCGGCAAATCCGCGGAAGCGAGATGCGTGCACAGGCGAATCGGCTGTTGCACGGAGGGCAACGCGCTCAACGCGGCATGCGCTCGGTGAAAAGCGTCGCCCTTGAACCCCAACCGGTTCATGCCGCTGTCCAACTTGAGCCACACTTTGAAGCGACCAGAAGCAGCGCCGAGCAACTCGAGCTGTTCCGGCGAGTGCACGAAAAGTTCCAGATTCGCTGCCGCCGCGGCATCGAGCTGTTCGCGATCCAAGACGCCTTCGAGCAGGACGATGGGGGTTTTGATGCCCGCCTCGCGCAGCGCGAGTGCCTCGCCCAAGCGTGCGACGCCAAAAGCATCGGCCGAATCGAGCGCTCGCGCGGCCATGAC
>Ga0307474_10003445_pt1 | contig 11383 bp, 9 predicted proteins | sample atmos_gasesECM1C_2_FD_203312 | JGI IMG/M metagenome (GOLD analysis project Ga0307474, IMG submission 203312) | Hardwood forest soil microbial communities from Morgan-Monroe State Forest, Indiana, United States - atmos_gasesECM1C_05 | ecosystem: Environmental > Terrestrial > Soil > Temperate... | reverse complement strand
TTTATTTTTCTGCCTTCTTCTCGCTCGTCTTTCAGATCCGCGGCCTCATTGCGCCGCAAGGAATTCTTCCCGCCAACGAATACCTGCAAGCCGTAGCGCACTCCTTGGGGCACAGCCGCGGCCTGTGGTTCGCGCCGACTGTGCTCTGGATTTCGAGCGGCCCACACATGTTGACCGCCATGTGCTGGGTCGGCATGGTCGCATCACTGTTGCTAACTCTGAATATCTGGCCGCGCGGAATGCTGGCGATTTGCTTCGTCTGCTTTCTCTCATTCGTGAGCGCCGCTCAAGACTTTTCCAGCTACCAGTCGGATGGCATGCTGCTCGAAGCGGGCTTCATCTCATTTTTCTTCGCGCCCGCCGCATTCCGTCCCGGCTTCGGCCAAGCCTCGCCGCCGCCGCGCGCCAGCTTGTTTTTGCTGCAGTGGGAATGGTTTCGCATCTACTTTGAGTCGGGGGTGGCAAAAATTGCCGGCGGCGATCCAGAGTGGCGCCACCTCACCGCCATGGACGAGTACTACCAGAACGGCCCGCTGCCCACGTGGATCGGCTGGTACGTGCAGCATCTGCCACACTGGTTTCATGCCGCGACGGCCTTCGCCACGCTCTCGCTGGAGTTGGGATTGGTTTGGATGTTATTCATGCCACGCCGTTGGCGCATCGTGTGCTTCCTAATTGTGACGCCCTGGGAAATAGGCGTGATCCTCACCGCGAATTACACGTTCCTCAACTACCTTGTTTTGTCGTTGGGAGTTCTGTTGCTCGACGATAGTTTTCTGCTGCGCGTTCTGCCGGAACGATGGAAGAAATCTTTTGCCGAGGGCGCGACGCAGAGCGACGTACAAACGTCCGGAGAGCTTCGTCACTCGTTCAAGATTCTCAAGCTGGCTCTGGGCGCCATCATGCTGAGTTGGGTGTTCTACGCCACCGCTGCGGAGTTAATCTGGTTCTCCCCCATCTCTCTTCCGACCGCGCCGGTGGTGGCGCTCGAGCCCTTTCGCATCGCTAATCGATACGGCCTTTTTGGCATCATGACTCGCGGCCGCTACGAGATCGAGTTCCAGGGCTCCGACGATGGAAACAATTGGAAACCCTATCCCTTCCGCTACAAACCTCAGGACGTGCACAAGCCCCCGGGAGTTTACGCGCCCTACCAGCCGCGATTCGACTGGAATCTCTGGTTCGCTTCGCTGGGATCATGGCGAGACTACCCGATCGTGCCGCGAACTGAAGTGCGGCTACTTTCTAATGACGCGGACGTTCTCAGTCTCTTCGCGGGAAATCCGTTTCCGCAGGCTCCCCCGCGCCAGGTGCGCGCTGTGATGTGGCAATACTGGTTTACAACCGTCGCCGAAAAACGCAAGGAAGGTTTGTGGTGGCGCCGACAATTCCTCGGACTCTACGCGCCCACACTCGAGCGCGAACCCGATAGCACAATCCACGCCATCGAATGGCCCAGCCCCGCTCGTCACGAATGATCACGTGGCGACAGCCGCCTCGGCTGTCGGGTTTTGATTTATGTGGGGACGGCCGCCATGGGCCGTCCACCAGCGAAGCGAGGCAGTATCAATTAACGGCGGCATGCTACGCATGCCCGACAGCCGGGCGGCTGTCCCTATGCAGACCTCGACAAGGCCATCTTCGCTGCGTGATAACCGCACATGCCATGCACTCCTCCGCCCGGAGGAGTCGACGACGAGCAAATGTAGATCTCCCGGGCCGAGGTCGCATAATGCCGACGAGTCGGGCGAAACAGAATCTGACGCGCGTCCATGATCCCGCCTGAAATGTCGCCTCCAACCAGGTTCGCGTCCATGCATTCCAAGTCCGCGGGAGAAAAGATACGACGCGCCAGAACGCATTCGCGGAACCCGGGAGCAAAGCGCTCAATCTGACTCTCCAGTTTCGGCAGCATGTCAACTTTCGATCCGTGCGGGACATGGCAATATGCCCAAACCGTGTGTTTACCCGCTGGAGCCCGCGTGGCGTCGAACAGACTGGGCTGGGCCAGCAGGACAAACGGACGGTCGGCGTGCTGGCCGTTTCGCACCGCTTTTTCCGAAGCGGCAATTTCCTCAAAGCTTCCGCCCAGATGCACCGTCGCCGCTCGCAAGCACTCGGAAGCTTTCCACGGAATTGGTGTGCTCAGCGCGTAATCCACTTTGAAGACGCCAGCCCCATAGCGGTAGCGGCTCAGTCGCCGCTTGTAACTCTCAGATAATTTTTGGCCGCCAACTTTGATAAGTTGGCGCGGAGTCAGGTCGCAAAGAAACAAATCGTAATTTTCTAACGCCGCCAGATTCTCAACCGGCGACGAAATCCGCACGTTGCCTCCCAATGCTGAGAGAAACGCGCAAAGAGCATCGGTGAGCGACTGCGCTCCACCGCGCGGAATCGGCCAACCCACTGCATGCGCCGGCACTGTCATCAAGATTCCAAACGCCGCGCTCAACGGTTCGTCAAGGCTAAGAAACGAGTGCGCAGCCATTCCAGCAAAAAGGACGCGGGTACGCGGATCACGAAAGCGGCCAGCGACAGCCTCCGCCGATCGCAGCCCAACCATTCCGAAGCGCGCCATCAGAAAGGGATGTCCCGGAAAGAAAGAAACCGGACGCAGGACCTCGGGAGCAAATTCACTCCAGCGCTCGACGAATGGCCGCATGAGTTTGTCCCACGCCGCTCCGTCGCGCCCGAGCGCGTCGCGGGTTTCTTGCAGGTCCCGGTGCAAGAGCACCACGGTGCCGTCATCAAGCGGATGCGCCAGCACCGCCGCAGAATGAATCCATTCCAAGCCGTGATTGCCGAGTGGCAAAGAGGAAAAAAATGGCGATCCCGCCCCCATCGGATAAACTGCGGATCCGAAGTCGTGCCGAAATCCAGGCAGCGTTAACTCCAGCGTGCGCACCGCTCCGCCCGGCGTAGATTCCGCCTCCAGCACGTCTATCTGCAGCCCCGCTTGAGCCAAGACGATGGCTGCTGCCAGCCCATTTGGTCCCGCGCCAACGACGCATGCTTTCCGGTTCATCGCGAATCATCTCAAAGAAGCATCATCCCATACTTCGCGCAGCGCCACGAAGGACCTTCTTCGCGAACTCCGCGGATCCCCCAGTGTCCCGGCGGTTGAATGTTTATTGACCTTTCGTACTGCGCCAATCTTGAGTCTGGAAGTCGAATTCAAAGGCGGCAGCCGAAATAGAGAGTATGATGAAGGAGATGCCATACATTGCGGAACACCTCTCCAGTCTTCGCCAGGAAATTGCTGATTTGCGCAACCTCAATGCCCGTCTCGCGGAAAAAGCCGGCCACAATCCGGTGGATCAAACCGCTCTCGAGTTGCGCACTAGCCGCCTCCGCGAGATCAAGCAAGAATTGGCGAACATGCTGAATCGTCCCGACGATCCCAAGGTCTGGTGGGAACGCTCCCGCAGGCAGCAACAGGCATAATCCAAGTAGTGACAGCGGCCTCGGCTGTTAGTCGAGCGAAAGCTCGCGGCTCGAAAGACTCAAGCGGCCAGCGTAGCGGCTACGCCCTCAAGCGCAGTCTCGATTCCCTCCGCTTTGGGAAAGCCGCCTTGCGCCATATCCTTGCTTCCGCCGCCGCGCCCGCCAATCTTTGCCATGGCCTCTTTCATGAGTGCGCCCATGTCGAGAGATTGGCCTGGCGATTGCGCAAAGACCAGTGAAGGTTGCGGTGAAGTCGTCGCTAGCAGCGCAACCACGTTGGGCGCGAGCCGAGTCACTCTCTGTGCAAGCAGCTTCACGAAGTTGAGATCGCGATCCGAAAGCGTGCGGACGACAATCCTCCGGCCATGGCTTTCGCGCGCACCTGCGAGCAGCACCGAGGCGTAGGCTGCGGCCAACTCTTCCTGCGACTGGTCGTATTGCTTGCGCTGCGACCTGATTTCATCTAGTGCTTTTCGAGCCTGCTGCGGGACGTCGTAAACATGCGCTGAAAAAAGCGCGGCAGTCTCGGTGAGCGTGGTGAAGTCGCGGCGCGCGGTCGCCACCGCCCGTAGTCCCGCGACGAATTCCACCCGCCATCCCTGGCGCACCTTCTCGGTTTTGCGCAGCAGGATGCTTGCAATCTGTCCCGTATACGAGACATGTGTCCCGCCGCAAGCTGTCAGATCGAAATCGCGAATGTCGATGATGCGCAGTTCGTCGCGCTCCGTCGGCGGCAGTTTGCGCAGGCCAAGCGTCTCGGCTTCGGCGCGAGTCACGAAACGAATCTCGACTGGCCGGTTCTCGAGAATGATTTCGTTGGCCAGGCGTTCTGCCGATTCGACTTGCTCCTTCGTCAGCGTCGGCGTATCGAGATCGATCGAGCAGTAATCGTCCGCCATGTGAAACGAAACGGTCTTTATGTTGTACAGCCGAATAAAAGCGGCGGAGATCACATGCTGGCCGGAGTGCTGCTGCATGTGGTCGCGGCGGCGCGCAGCGTCGATCTGGCCATGCACTCGCGCTCCTGGCTTTAAGTTCCCAACCGGCGCTTCCAGGTAGTGGACCACTCTGCCATCTTCAGCGTCGGCGACTTCAGTCACGCGAAGTTTCGTGTTCGCATCGGGACTGATCCAGCCCCTGTCGAAGACCTGGCCGCCGCTTGTGGGATAGAACGCAGTGCGGTCCAGGACCAGCCCCGGACGCGGCGTCTCGACGACTTCGCGAACTTCCGCGTCGAAATCATAGAGGAACGAATCCTTGTAGTAGAGACGGGTGGTCATGGCTAAAAAACCATTTAACCACACAGGGCAAGGAGGACACAGAGGACAGCCGGCTGCCCCGCGCCCTTTACGACTAGGATGCGGGTGTGCAACGTTCCCTCCTCAGTAAGGCCCGATGATCCCGCCAATCTGTCGCGCAGTCGGCGTCACGGCCCGGGCCGGCTTCGCGGGCGAGGGCGCCCGCACCACACTGGTATCCAATACGTCCAAATACTTCAATCCGCTGCCGGTGTTGAACAGCACGACCGTGTCTTCCGGCTTGAAGAATCCATTCGCGCGAAGCTTCCGATACGCGACCAGGCACGCCGCACCCTCCGGTGCCGCGAAAATGCCCTCAACTCTTGCCCAGTGCCGGGTGGCTTCGACAATCTCTTCATCACTGGCGCTGATGGCAGTCCCATTGCTCTTCCTCAAAATATCCAGAATCAAATAATCGCCGTATGGTTTCGGAACGCGCAGGCCGGCCGCCAGGGTCGCGGCGTTCGCCCACATTTCCGCGGACGGCTTGCGTTCGTCCCACGCCTTTACGATGGGAGCGCAACCCGCAGCTTGTACCGTGATCATCTTCGGGCGCTCCGCACCGATCCAGCCCAGTTTTTCCATTTCTTCGAATGCCTTCCACATCCCGAGCAGCCCAACTCCGCCGCCGGTCGGATAAATAATCCCCTGCGGAATTCGCCAGCCTAGCTGCTCGGCGACTTCATATCCCATCGTCTTCTTGCCTTCGACGCGATAGGGTTCTTTCGTGGTGCTGACGTCGAACCATCCATCTTTCTCCCATGAGCTTCCTTTTTTTAGTTCTGCGACTTTTCGGGCGCAGTCGCTGATGAGCCCGTCCACAAGATTGACGTGCGCGCCGTAGTAGTCGCATTCGATCCGGTTGGCCATGGGGACGTCTTTCGGCATGAAGATGTGCGCCTCCACGCCAGCAGCAGCGCTGTAGGCGGCGAGCGCTCCGGCAGCGTTTCCGGCGGAGGGAATCGCAAGTTTCTTCAGACCATAGTGGTGAGCCATGGTCACACACGCTGAGAGCCCACGCGCCTTGAACGAGCCGGTGGGGTTCAGGCCCTCGTCCTTGATGTAGACGTTCGCATATTCGCGGCTTGGCAGCATGGGCGTGAACCCCTCGCCCAGCGATACCGGATTCGCCTCAGGCAAAACCGCGTCATAGCGCCACATCGTCGGCGCGCGACCCGCCAACCGGACTGCAGAAAACGCGCGCTTGATCGTCGCGAGATCGTAGCGGGCGTAAAGAATGCCCTGGTCTTTGGGACATACAGTTTGCGGGCGGTCGGCAGGATAATGTTCGCAGCAGCGAGTGCACTCCAGGTGAGTCAGCATGGCGATGCTGAGTGTAGCATCGTGAGGACGATCAGTTCTTCGGCGTTGTCGTTGGCTCAGGCTCTGGCTCTGGCTCAGGCCTCAGTCCATCTGCGGTCTGCATCTTCTTCAACACCTCTAACTGTGCCTTCACTCGCGGGCTGGGGTCCAGCGCGGTCTTTGAGGCGGCGTAGAAGGTGAGAATATTTTGTTGAACGTCGATGGGGATGGTTCTTCCCGGCACCGATGTCAAGCGCTCGAGCAGCCTCGCATAGGCTTGGTCGGTGCGACGATACTCCCCGCGCTTGACGTGATTTCCCGTGTCGAGGTCGATATTCGGCAGAGCAATCGACGTTTTCGGCTCGGAGCCTAATTTTTCCAGCGCAGAGTGAAATGCATCCACCGTATGATTCACGCTTTTCAGATACAACTCTTCGGTATCGTGATTGGGAATCTTGATGGCCAAGTCCGCAGCAGCGCCAACTTTCGGAACAATGAACACCACGATCGCCAGCAGATGCGCCTTGAACCCAGGACCGTGGTGCGCACGTTTCCACCTGCGCTCATGGTTGGTGCGAGCTACCCGTTCCGCGAAAATCCGATACGCCTCATCGTCCGGAGGAGGGTGAAATTGGTGACCGTGCAGGACCACCTCGGCTTCTGCAAACGCGGGGACAAAACTGCGTACCGAACTTCTATAGCTGCGCAGGGCGGGTCGGGCTCCGCCCAGAACTTCATGAACATCAAATCCATAAGTGTCGATAAATGCTTGTGCCAGGAACCTTCTGGGCACGTGGAAGCCAATAAAACTCAGGTATGCGGGCGGCGCAAACTCCTGCTCGGTAAGCTTCTCAACATCGAAAGCAAATTCTGTTCGAATGTGACCGTGCGGACTCTCGTCGTAGGTAACTTCGGGTCCGAACCTGCGGCTTAATTTTGGGAATTCGACGCCAGTTGCGGGATTGATCGCCTCCAGGTGCCCGATGGAGTCGCCCAGATAGTGCGACAAAGCCCCAATGGCAAACGCGTATTCGTTGATGGTGCGCGCATTGCGAAAGAGCCACGCAATGAAATCGCCGGAGCGCACGTAGTGGGTTAAGTCGCTGAAGAATTTCTTACCGAAGGGATAGTAGCCCATGTCCTGGATCGCGCACCCGCCGTACGCATACGCATGTGCCTCGATGAGTTGGGCTTCCGTCGCCTCCGGAAAATGTGCCAGCAGCAAAGGCCGTATGGAATTGTTCCATGCCAGGTCGATCAACTCTTCGTGTGTCAAAACCGAATAGGCACAAGCCCTGGCGGAACTGAACGTCATCGCCAGCAGGACCGTCACGCCGCAAATCCACGACCGCAGCCACCCCGTCATGATCGCCCCCGGATGCGGCTCAACTAAGCCCCACCAGCGCAAATGTGCATCACAATCAACGCCCCCGGCAACTGCCCGTTACACAAAGCTTCAACCCTACCGAATGAGTTCGAACTGCGGCCATCGGATTTTTACTGTACTCCTCAGGGTCAACCTTTACCGGTTTTGTTAGTATTCAAACTTCACCTGACCGAGTAAAGGAGATTTGTGAATGGGGAAATTTCTCGCGGGTCTGATCGTGGGCTTGATCGTCATTCCGATTGGCGTCTACATGTATTTCTCGACTGGATCAGCGCCAGTTGCAACTTCGTCTGCGCCCATGCCGTTTGAGCGGTTATTGGCGAGTCTGGCGCTGCATGCTCGACTGAAAAAAGAAATGCCGAAGGCCGCACCCATCCCCGCCGATGAAGCCGCGTTTATGGCCGCCGCGCAGGTCTACAAAGACCATTGCGCCGTCTGCCACGGCCTGCCCGGCCAGCCGCCAACGGCGATCTCCCTGGGAATGTTTCCCAAGCCGCCCAAGCTCATGGAGGGCAAAGGCGTCACCGACGACACTCCCCAAGAAACGTATTGGAAAGTTACGGGCGGCATTCGCATGACGGGTATGCCGGGATTCGAAAAACGGCTCTCGCCCACGCAGTTGTGGCAAGTCAGCCTGCTGTGCGCCAATGCCGACAAGCTTCCACCGTCGGCGAAAAATATTCTGACCTCAACTGTACCGCCGGCCCCAACGCCAATACCGACGGCTCCTCGCACCATGACCAAGTAGGATCGCGCTTCCCGAGAGCCTGCCCTGAGCCGCCGAAGTGGCGCTGCCGCCATTGGCACGGCACGCCACTGGGAAGTCATGACTCCTGACGCAGAGTAAAGTTCACCTGAATTTGGGTTTCTACTTCAACCGGCGAACCGTTCAACAGGTAGGACCGATATTTCCATTGCTTGACCGCTTCGATGGCGGCCGGCGCGAGCAGGGGGTGTCCACTGATTAATTGAATTTCGGAAACATTCCCTTCTTTGTCGATGATGACGCTCAGCACGACCACGCCCTGAATCTTTTGCTCTTTGGCATCCGGCGGATATTCAGGAGCCACCTTGGTGACCACAAGACGCTCCATCACACTGCGCGACACGCGCACAACCCCAGGGCGCACGGGGCTGCTAGACATAACCCCTCCCGGCGCATCGTGCGGAATTCCTCCGGGCGCATCACCAACGACTCCTTCTGGCGGGCGCTCCCCCGCGAGGTTGAAGTTCACCGTAACTCGGGTTTCCACCTCGACTGGTTGGCCGTTCAGTAAGTAAGGCTTGTACTTCCATTGCTTCACGGCAGCGACGGCGACTGGCGCGAGAATCGGATGTCCACTGAACAACTGGATATTCTCGACGTCCCCGGATTTGTTGATCCGCACCTGCAGGATGACCGTGCCTTGAATACGAGCCTGCCACGCCAGCGGAGGATAAACCGGATCGACCTTCTTGAGGATGAGAGCGCGCCCGACGCCCTCCGAAACGCGAACCCGTTGAGACACAACTTGAGCCGGGGCAAACGACATGACGCAAATCAAGAACATACAAGACGCCGCCAGCCGCAATGCCATGCGAACCTCCGAATGAGAATAGAAACGCGAACCCCCAGAACACACTGACTCCATCACGATCCAATTTGTTCCCCAATTTGTTTCACGAACTTTGCAATCGCCGACAGAGTCGCGTCTGCCTGATCGCGCTGTGGCGAATGCCGGCATTCCGCGAGCGGAAGAATTTCCACCGGTCCGCCCGACTGCCGCGCAATCGCCTGCACCTGCGCCATGGTCCCGTATTGATCCTCGAGACCCTGAATGGCAAGAATCGGACAAGTGATACGCGGAAGAAATTCTTGAATGTTCCACAGCCGAAAATCGGGATGCAGCCAAATATCATTCCATCCCCAGAACGTGCGTGCAGCGTCGCGATGATGCCGAGCTAACTTTTCGGGCAGATTTGTGGTCTCGAAACTTTTTTTCGCTTCTGTGATGCTGGCCACGCTCAGGTCCTCCACGAAGACATGCGGGGCCAGAAGAACCAGGCCGCGCACTCGATCATGCGCCCCGGCATAAATCAGGGCGATGGACGCCCCGTCGCTGTGGCCGACCAGAATTGGATTTTTGATCTCGAGTTGCGCAAGCAACTCGGGCAGCGCGAGCAGCGCTTCATCGTGCATGTAACCAACACCGCGCACCTCGGTAAGAAGGTCGGAGTTCCCGCATCCATAACGCGAATAGACCGTCACATGAAATCCAGTGGTATCGGCAACGCACGCCGGAAAATCTCTCCAATGCGAAACCGAGCCCAGCCCTTCATGGAGAAACACAAGTTCTGGGACCTGTCCGCCGCGGCCCGGAATGCGTTGGACTTCAAGGCTATGGCCTTGAACGCTGACATAAAGATTGTCCCGCTCGTGCCCTGTGCCAGCAACCTCGACAGGCTTCATAAGTTCTTTCTTCGAGCCAGCTTGAAGGTCATTTTTCAGGTACCTCATCGCCTACGGCCTGCATCGAACCTTCAAGATATCGTAAGCTATATAGATACAGTCCAGGAGGATGGGTGCGCTGCCCTCGTTGCGGTAACGAAAATTCAGAGGAGAACCGCTTCTGCGGAATGTGCGGGGCAAAGTTGCTCGCGACGCCCGCCGCGGTTACTTCTACACCGAGCGGCGCTTCTGCGCCCGTCGCCGTCGCTTCGACATCGGCCTCAACCACCGCGACCCGATCGTCCGCGCCTCCTTCGACCGCAGGACCCGTGATTACGAGGCCGCAGACCGCCGTCCCCCCTCGAGCATCAGCGCCGGTGTCGCAAGATCCGCCTACTATCAGTGGCCCGTCGTTTCTGGGATTGAGCGATCCGCCTTCTTCCCGCAAACGGGCAAGCCTGAGCGCGGACCCGCATTCGCGTTCCGGCAGTCTTGACTACTTGCTCGAGGACGAGGAAGAACACCGGGGCGGCGCCGGAAAAGTCTTCTTGATTCTATTGGCGCTGGCACTAGCGGTCGGCTTCGGATATTTGCGCTGGAAGAATCAAGGACTGCCCTGGCTTCATTTGAGCCCGAGCAAACCTGCAGCCGCGGCACAGAATTCGGACACGACCGACACAACTTCAGCTGCGACCCCGCCTTCACCTGATAGCAGCTCGCCTGCGGCCGCATCACCCGCGCCATCGACTACGACGCCGTCTCAGCCTGCAGCGCAAGGCGCACCGCAACAGCCTGCGCCAGACTCTTCTTCCGCGACTGCTGCTCCGACTGCCGGCAACCCGGCGCCAGATCCCGACAGCGGAAATCCACCCGCGAATGCAGCGCCTGCAACCGGAGATGCAACCAAGGCTCCAAGCGACGCCTCGAATGGCTCGTCCGATTCCGCGGCCGCTGCCCCTGCAGACGCTGCGAAAGAACCTGCGAAGGAATCCGCGCCCGACGCAAGTGACACGACGCCGGCGCCGCCTCCGAAACCCAAAAAGCCAGCGCCTGCACCCAAGCCGCATGCGGGCGTCTCCTCAACTCCGTCCGATCCAGTCAGCGAAGCGCAGAAATATATTTATGGACGCGGCGTGGTTCAGGATTGCGAACGGGGAATGCGGCTTCTGAAACCTGCTGCCGCGCAAGCCAATCCCAAGGCTATGATTGAAATGGGTGCCCTTTACTCAGCGGGATTGTGCACCCCCCACGACCTTCCTACCGCGTATCGCTGGTTCGCCATGGCTTTGCGGAAGGAGCCCGACAATCAGTCGGTTCAAACGGACCTGCAAAAGCTGTGGGGCGAAATGACGCAGCCAGAGCGCCAGTTGGCAATTAAGTTAAGCCAGTAACTCCCATCAAGGATCACGTTAGGGTGCCCCACTTCTCGCGTCCTTTGCGAGAAGCGGGAATTCGCCACCATCGCGCGCATCTAAACTTCGTCCTGCTCCTGCAGCTTCGCGATTACCCCGAAATCCTCCAGCG
>Ga0307474_10003444_pt1 | contig 11383 bp, 9 predicted proteins | sample atmos_gasesECM1C_2_FD_203312 | JGI IMG/M metagenome (GOLD analysis project Ga0307474, IMG submission 203312) | Hardwood forest soil microbial communities from Morgan-Monroe State Forest, Indiana, United States - atmos_gasesECM1C_05 | ecosystem: Environmental > Terrestrial > Soil > Temperate... | reverse complement strand
GAGCCTCCACGGCTGCTGCTCCGTCCCGCTTGAGACCCATCTCCACGGGATGTTCGTTGAACAGCGGCTGGCGCATTTGCGCTTCGAGTGAGCGCACTTTGTCGCTGCTCCAAGTGAAGGCCGGATTGTAGGCGACATTGGTCAGACTCATGGCGCCGCGCCTCACGCTCTCACCCGTGGCGCCTTGCGCGTGCGCCCGGCCGTCTGTGAAGGCGATCTGCGGCCGATGACAACTCCCGCACGAGTATCGGCCGGATGATGAGAGGCGGGTCTCGAAGAACAGCCGCCGACCCAGCGCGACCTTCGCGACGGACATCGGGTTATCGAGCGGCACCGCGGGCGGCGGGAATCCCGGGGGCAGGTGCCACTCGTAGTTGACGGCGGCAGTGCCGTCGGCAGCGCATGCGGCATGAATCGCCGCACACGCCACCAGAACGATGGCCCGCGTCAATAAATCGCGATTAATGCAGATCCGGTCTCCACGGCTGCGCTGCGCCGATGGCCAGCGACGCGGTTTGCGCGGCGATGCCGGAGCGTTCATCCATCCACTTTGTAAAGGCCTCGACGTCGGCCGAGGACAAGCCTTGTGAGTCTTGGCGGCGTGCGTCAGCCCAGTGGTGCATCGCGACCATCAATTCGTCGGCCAGCGGCCTTGATCCGCTGAACAACGCCATGTAGGCACCCTTTGCCTCTTCGATCTGATTCAAGCCCAAATACGCTTCGCCGCGATACTCGATCGCGTCAGGATAGTTGGGATTGATTTCAAGCGCCTTGGCGTAGGAGGACAGGGCATCCTCATAATTGCCCAGGTGGCGGTTGGCAAAGCCCAGGTAGTTCCAAGCCTGATACATTTTCGGATCCGCCCCGACGGCGTCAATGAAGGACGCCAACGAATCGCGATATGCCTTCTGGGCCTTGTCATGCGCTTTCGCGGCCTTTTCCGGCGTCGACGCTTTGGTTGACTCCGCGTCGTAGTCTTGCGCTCTCTTGATATCGCGGACGCCGGTGTTGTAGGCGCTCTTTGCAGCGTCCGCTGCGTTGCGCGGTGTGGCCGTGACCATTCCGGCCGGACCGGATGAACCGCTGCCGTGCGCCAGTACCGCCGCTGTCGGCGCTGCCGCCGTGACGGCGATGAATGCCAAAATACCGAGAAAGCTTCGCATAACAACCCCCGTTTCCATAGCCGATTGCCCTTGCCGGTTGTGAGTACCCGTGAGATTCAAGTAAGTTTAAATCGGATTCCTTTTATCCTATTGCGGCCCAATAAGTTCAGCAGCGGGATGGGGCAGCGCCGAAACCTGTGCGGCGGTCACATCAGCCTTGTACGCATTGCCAAAATGGCTGCGCACATAATTGACCACGGCCGCGATCTGCGCATCGCTCAAGTGCGCCGGCCCCGAATCCGTCCCACCGCCGGCAGGGATTCCAAATGGCGGCATACCGCTGCGCCCATCCAGCACTGTCAGCGCCACAAACGCCCAAGACCCAAATTTCTTATTCGCGGCGAGTTTGGGATAGACCCCGGCGCCCGCGGCACCCAAGCCGCCCGGCATGTGACATCCCTGACAGATGTGATCATAAATTTGTTCGCCGTTGAGCGAACTCAAGGTGGATCGCGAAGTGAACAAGGGGCTGTCCGCATCGGCGCTCCACACGCCGATGAACAGCAGCGCGGCCCCCAGTGCCGGGCCCAGCGCAGCGTTCCTCATGCTGTTTCTCCTTGCGCGACCGCGCGCTGGTGGAGACGGCCGATGGCATCGAGCGCCGAGGTGACGGCTCCTTCCTGCCATCCGCCAATAAACGATGCGTGCTCTCCCGCGAGTGCAATTCGTCCGTCGATCTGGCACAGATTGTCGTAGTGTTTGGCGCGGGTCGCGGAGGTCCACATGCCAAAACACCCGAGGGCGAACGGTGCGCGGTGCCACGCCACGGCAACGCCATTCTCGAATTCCTTGTGGTATTGCGGGTGGATTTGGCTGCCGTAGTCGACCACCTTTTGCACCCGCTCCGGGGGCGTCATGGCGGTAAATTCCATCGCTTTCAGCCCCCAGATGTAGGCGCCCAGCAACACGCCTTTGCCGCCGCTTTGAAAGCCTGAGTTGGGGTAGCCGATATTCATGATCGGCAAGTCGGTATAGGTGATGCCGCCATATATCTTCTCGTCTTCCTCCCAGAAGCGGCGCTTGAATTGCAATCCTGCCTTGAGCGCCGCGGCATAGGGAACCGCGGAAATCGCCGATGCCATGTCTTGGCCGACGTTCATGGAGATCTGCGCCAGAATGGGCAGCGGAATGGTGCACAGGCACCAGTCGGCGCGGGTGGTTTGCGGCGCAGCGGGACTGCGGACGTCGGTGAACGTGACGGTGACGCCGCGATCATCCTGGTGGATGTCCGTTACCTTGGCGTTGTAGCGAACCAGGGGTCCCAACTCTTTGCCGAATGCCTCACCGATGCGGCCCATGCCGCCCGCGGGTTGAAACAGTGCCGTCTGCATATGGAGGGTATCGCCGTTGGCCACTCCCGACCACAGTCCCGAATCGAGAATGTCGTGAAGCGCAATGGGTTTTGAAGGAATGGGTCGCGCGCTCAAGCCACCGCCGGGATTTTTTTCATAGCCGCGCCGCTCGCTGCTCGCGTCGCTCGATACGTAGGTGTAATTGCTGTCGAGCGCTCCCCATCGGCGCAGCGACTCGAGCAGCATTTCCTGGTCTTCCTTGGTGACCGAGGCATCCAGGGAATTCTGCCGCGTGGCTTTGGCCAACAGCTCTGCGACGTGTCCTTGGTAGTCGGCTTTGACCTCCCGGAAGCGCTGCGGCTTGCCCCCAAATGCGCTGCTACTGTGCAAGTACGCGTTGTAATTGACCTGGAAAAACGGCTCCAGGGGAATCCCCAAAAGCTTCGTGTAATGCATCATGCCGTGATGGTGATAAGGAATTCGCCACGGGCCCGGATTGATATACAAATCTTTGTCGAACTCGCACTGTTGGGTATGGCCGCCAAGCTCCGTGTAGCGATCGCCGCCGCGCAGCGTCCAGTTTCGACCGCCCGCCCTGGCGTTGTACTCGAGCACTTGAACTTGGTAGCCTGCGTTGCGCAGCTCGTACGCGGCGGTCATGCCCGCCATGCCGGCGCCTAAAATCACGACCGAGGCGCCGCGCGGCGCGCCCTGCAGATCAATCGGACCCTGATAAGGCGATTCGGCGGCAAACCCCAAGGTGCTCATCGCCTGGTACATCGCGGAACCGCCCGCGGCGGCGCCGATCATGCGCAGCAGTTGGCGCCGGCTCAATGAACTCGAACCTTCCCCATTTTCCATAGCGTCCCCGTGTCAAGGCGCCGTTTCCCTTGCGTTCAATCTTACATGAGCCCGGACGCCGCGCATCAATGGTGATCCGGGTCTTAAACGCATGAGTTGAACTGCCGTCGAGCTGGCAAGTCTTATACAATGTGGCCGTCAGTATTGTGGGCCTGGAAACCACGGGTGCTCTCATGCAAAAGCTAAATAAGATTCGTTTACTCTCCCTCGCGGTGTGTGCAAGTGTTGCGTTGGCTTCTAGCGCGCCGGTCTTCGCGCAGCATGCCGGCGGCGGCCACTTTGCCGGCGGCGGTCACTTTGCCGGCGGCGGTCACTTTGCCGGCGGCGGTCACTTTGGTGGCGGCGGGTACCGCGGCGGTTACGGCGGATGGCGTGGCGGCTACGGCGGCTGGCGCGGCGGCTATGGCTGGCGCGGCGGCTTTTGGGGGCCCTGGGGCTGGGGTTGGGGCGGCGTAGGGCTCGGCCTTTATTTCGCAACGCTCCCTTATTATTACTCGACGTATTGGTGGGGCGGCGTTCCTTATTATTACGCCGACAACACGTATTACCGCTGGGATGCCGGCGTGGGCCAGTATGAAACGGTCGCCCCGCCTGCCGGGCTTCAGAATCAGGATGGCGGGACGGCGGCCTCCCCGGATCTGATTGCCTATCCGAAGAATGGTCAGACCCCGGAACAGTCGGGTAAGGATAAATTCGAGTGTTACCGCTGGGCGGTGGGCCAAACAGGCTTTGATCCGACTCAGCCTGGGGGCGGGGCGGCGCCCGGTAATCGATCCAATTACCTGCGGGCTCAAGCTGCGTGCCTTGAAGGGCGCGGCTACAGCGTCAAATAGGCAAAGCTGCATCGCGCGCGGCGGCCTTAAGGCCCTTTCTGGGTCTTGAGGCCCTATGGCGCGCTTTTCTTCGACAGATGCCCCGCTGCCGTGGCAAAATGCCCGGCTTTTGACCCGGCCCTTCGAGGCCACCTTTTAAGCAACTTCACGGAATTTTCGCTATGGCCCGCACTACCCCGCTTTCCGATATCCGCAATATCGGCATCATTGCCCACGTCGACGCCGGCAAGACCACGACGACGGAGCGCATCCTGTATTACACGGGGCGTAAGCACACCATTATCGATATTCACGATACGAAGGATCTGAAGACTTCGACGACAACCGATTACCTGGAGCAGGAACAGAAGCGCGGCATCACGATTCAAAGCGCCGCCGTGTCCGCCTTCTGGCGCGACAAGAAAATCAATTTGATCGACACACCGGGACACGTTGATTTCACGATCGAAGTCAATCGCTCGCTGCGCGTCCTTGACGGCGCGGTCGTGGTGTTCGACGGCGTCGCGGGGGTCGAGCCGCAATCCGAAACCAATTGGCGCCTGGCCGATAACTACGATGTTCCGCGTATTTGCTACGTGAATAAAATGGATCGCAGCGGCGCCAACTTCTTGCGCTGCGTCGACATGATTAAAAAGCGTCTGGGCGCCAGGCCGCTGCCGGTGCAGATTCCGATCGGATCGGAAGACAACTTCAAGGGCATGGTCGACCTGGTGGAAATGAAGGCGCTGGTCTGGGATTCCGACGACAAGGATGCCGAGTGGCAGTCGCTGGAGGTGACTCCGGACCTGGCGGACAAATTGCACATTGCCGTGCCGAGCGACCGCAAGCTGCTGGCGGATGTAAACAAATTCCGCACCGAACTGGTCGATACCTGCCTGGAGCAGGACGATGAGGCGATGGAAGCCTTTCTCACGCACGGCACGGTGCCGTCAGGCGACGTTTTGCGCGCCTGTTTGCGCAAGGGAACACTGAACTCGGCCTTCACGCCGGTGCTTTGCGGCTCGTCGTACAAGAACAAGGGTGTGCAGCAAGTGCTGGACGCCGTAGTGGATTACCTGCCGGCACCGACCGACGTGGCGTCGATCAAGACCGTCGATGCGGACGGCCATCCGATCGGCGAGCGCAAGACCTCGGACGATGAGCCGTTCTCGGCGCTGGCCTTTAAAGTCATCAACGACATTTACGGTGCGCTGACCTTTATCCGCGTTTACTCGGGGGTTCTGACCAAGGGCGCCTCGGTCATGAACTCGACCCGCGGCAAGCGCGAGAAAATCGGGCGCATGGTCGAAATGTTCGCCAAGGAAGCCAATCCGGTCGAAGAGGCGCGTGCCGGCGACATCATTGCCCTGGTCTCCCTGGCGGATACGGAAACCGGCGACACGCTGTGCGACGCGGCGAATGAGGTCGTGCTGGAACGCATGCGATTCCCGGAACCGGTCATCAGCGTGTCGGTCAAGGCCAAGGTCAAGTCCGAACAGGAGAAATTCGGCAGCGCGTTGGGCAAGATGGTCCGCGCCGATCCTTCGTTGCATTTGGAAACGGACCGCGAGACCGGCCAGACCATTTTGCGCGGCATGGGTGAATTGCACTTGGAGGTGACGCTCGATCGCATGCGCACGGAGTTCGGCGTCGAAGGCATCATGGGCGAACCGCAGGTCGCATACCGCGAAACCATCACCAAAAAGATCACCGAACAATACATTCACAAGAAGCAAACCGGCGGTTCCGGGCAATTCGCCGAGGTGTGGATCGTGTTCGAGCCGCTGGCGCGCAGTACCGGCTTCGAATTCGTCGACGAGACCGTGGGCGGTTCGGTGCCGCGCGAGTTCGTGCCGTCGGTAGAGAAGGGTCTAAAGGTGCAAAAGGAAGATGGCGTCCTGGCGCACTATCCGACCGTGGACTTCAAGGCGACCTTGATCGATGGCAGCTTCCATGATGTCGACTCCAATGCGATGACCTTCGAAATCGCGGCCAAGGCGGCATTTCGCGAGGGTATCCGCAAAGCTGCGCCGATATTGCTCGAGCCGGTCATGAAGGTGGAAACCGTGACGCCAGGAGACTATCTGGGCGATGTCATCGGCGATATCAATCGTCGGCGCGGCTCCGTGCAGGACCAGCTGGAGCGCGGCACCAATATCGCCGTGGTCGCGATCGTGCCGCTCTCGGAGATGTTCGGCTACATCGGACAGTTGCGCGGCATGACCAGCGGCCGTGCGTCGTACACGATGGAGTTTTCGCATTACGAGCCGGTTCCTCGCAACGTGGCGGACGAAGTCATCGCGGAAGTGGCGAAAGCCAAGGCGGCCCTGACGGCATAAGCCTCGCGGAGCGGTAAATTTGTGCTTTACAGCAGTGGAGTCACAGTTTATCTTCCGCGACGTTATGGGCAACAAGGTAGAGCTTGTGAGTTGTTGTTCGAGTGGTAATCAGCGCCTCATCAGGTGCGCTCTGGCTCGATAACGCTTAAGGTTCGCCGTTAGCGTCGTCCTGCCTTAAACGCGCGGGACGATTTCCACGTTACTACCTGGCTTCGCCAGATCGGATCGATTGGGGGTTCACGTCGGCTGAATCGCCTCTGATCCGCTTGTGTTCGCATCAACCGCAAGTCGTGCCTCTTTGGAGAGCGACGATGGTTAATTTGCTGAAAAGCTTTACGGACGACCCCCGAGTCAAGCAATTGGGGCCCGGACTCATTACGGGCGCGGCGGATGACGATCCGAGCGGCATTGCCACCTACAGCCAAGCCGGCGCGCAGTTTGGCTACAACATGCTGTGGACGGTGCTGTTCACCTATCCCTTGATGGTCGGCATTCAGATGGTCAGCGCGCGTCTCGGCTTCATCACGGGCAAAGGCCTGGCTGCGAACGTCAAAGCGGTCTTTCCGCGGCCCGTGCTGTATGCCATCGTGGGATTCTTGCTGATCGCCAATACCATCAATATCGCAGCGGACATCGCCGCGATGGGCGAAGCATTGCGCCTGCTGGTGGGCGGCTCCGCACACCTTTACACGGTGTGTTTCGGCGTGCTGTGCCTCATCTTGCAGGTATATCTGAGCTACGAAACCTATGTTCGCTACTTGAAGTGGCTGACCTTGGCGCTGCTGTCCTATGTCGCCGTGATTTTCACCATCCACGTGCATTGGGGCGCGGTTATCAGCGAAATGGTGTTGCCGCGGCTGGTCCTAAACCACGACACCATTACCATGGTCGTGGCGGTATTCGGCACCACGATCAGTCCGTACCTCTTCTTCTGGCAGGCCGCGCAGGAGATGGAAGATCTGCGGTCAGCGGGCGTGCGAAACGGCAGCGCCGCCACGCTTCCGCATACCTCGGAGGTCGCGCGCCGGCATATGCGCCGCATTCGGTGGGATACCTATGTCGGCATGGGGTTTTCAAATCTGATCGCCTTTTTCATCATCTTGAGCACCGCGGCTACTTTGCATCTCGCGGGCACCGTCGACATTCAAACATCCGCTCAGGCGGCCGAGGCGCTGCGTCCGTTGGGAGGTCCGACCGCGTTCTTGTTGTTCAGCTTGGGAATCATCGGTACCGGCATGCTGGCCATCCCCGTGCTGGCCGGCTCCGCCGCTTATGCGGTAGCGGAGAGCTTTGACTGGCAGTCCGGCATGGACAGAAAGCTGCCCGAGGCCTTGGGCTTCTACGGCATCGTCGGCATCGCCACCATCGGCGGGGTCGCCTTGACCTTTACGCACTTGGATCCGGTGCGCGCGCTGGTGTGGAGTGCAGAGATCAACGGCATCATCGCCGTGCCGATCATGGCGGTTATGATGATTCTCGCGTCGCGCAAGGATGTCATGGGTGACTTCGTCATCAGGCCGCGGCTGCGTCGCCTGGGATGGGCGGCGACCGGTGTCATGGCGCTCACCGTAGTCGCCATGGTGAGCACCAGTTAGACGGTCGAGGCCGCAGACCCTGTAGACTAGAGTTCCGTGACCGGCCCGAACGCTACAGATAATTCAGGTTCCACAGCCGCTGCGATTGCAACCGACGCGCGCAGCGACCGCCTAAATACCAAGGCGGCCGGCATCATTGGTCTGGCGGTCATGTGCAGCCGGCTGCTCGGCTTGGTGCGAGAGCAGATTTTCGCGGCGCTGTTTGGCGGCGGCATGGCGATGGATGCCTTCACCGCCGCGTTTCGCATTCCCAATTTGCTGCGCGACCTTTTCGCCGAGGGCGCGTTGTCCACGGCCTTCGTGACGACCTTCAGCAAAACCATCGCACGAGGCAGCGATGAGGATGCGTGGCGACTCGCAAACAAGGTGGCCACGATGACGGCCTCGGTGCTCGGTGTGCTTTGCGTCGTGGGCATGGTGTTTTCCCCTCAGTTGGTGGCACTGCTCGCGCCCGGGTTCGACCCTGAGAAGGCCGCGTTGACCGCGCAGCTCACGCGCATCATGTTTCCCTTCATTCTGCTGGTGTCGCTCGCCGCATTGGTGATGGGGATGCTGAATGCCAAGAATCGGTTTGGCATGCCGGCCATGGCGTCGAGCTTTTTCAACATCGGGTCCATCGTCGGCGGCGTCGGCTTGGGATTTTGGATTGATCCGCACTTCGGTCCCCGCGCGCTGATTGGGCTGGCATTCGCAACCCTGATCGGCGGCGGTCTGCAGCTTGCCGTGCAATTGCCTTCGCTCGCGCGCCTCGGTTATCGCTTCCGTCCGGATATTCATTGGCGCGATCCGGGAATCAAAGCCATCTTGTTGCTGATGGGACCGGCGGTGATCGCGGCCAGCACCACCCAAGTCAACGTCCTGGTCAATTCCATGTTCGCATCGACGTTGGGTGATGGCGCCATTTTTTGGTTGGCCATTGCATTTCGATTGATGCAGCTGCCTCTGGGATTATTTGGCGTCGCGTTGGGAACCGTGACGCTGCCGCTTTTATCGCGGTTGGTGGTCGCCGGAAAAACGCGCGAATTTCGCAGTGAGTTGGCGCGTGCGATCCGCTGGGGGCTGCTGCTCACGCTGCCCTCGATGCTGGGACTCATGCTGCTGGCGGAGCCGATCATTTCGGTGCTGTATCAACACGGAAAATTCAATGCCGAGCAAGCCGCGCAAGCAGCCGGTGCGCTGCGCTTCTATGCCATTGGCCTCGGCGGCTATGCGGCCTTGAAAGTATTGGTCAATGCCTTCTATGCGCTCGACCGGCGCAAGACACCGATGCTGGTGAGCTTCGTGGCTGTGGGCTTGAATCTGCTTTTCAATTGGGTATTCACTTTTCGCTTGGGCTGGGGCCATCGGGGGCTGGCTTTCTCCACCGGCTGCGTTGCGACGTTCAACTTCTTGTTCCTGTACTTCTTGATGCAGAACCACTTGAAGGGACTCGAGTCGCGTCGATTGCTCTCGATGTTGGCGAGGCTTGCACTGGCAAGCGTCCCGTTGGTTGCGGTGTGCGCGGCCTCATCCCGCTGGCTGCTGGCCGATTGGCAGCACCAAGCGCTGTTGCCCAAAATCGCCACCCTGCTTGTGACGGTGATCGCAGGCGCGGGCGTATTCGCCGCCAGCGGTATTTTGCTGCATATCGAAGAGCTCAAAGAGCTGCGCGATGCGTTCATGAGGCGGCTGAGGCGCGTCAGGACTTGAGCGGTTTCAAGACGGTTCGGCGCTGCGCTTTGGAATGTCGCTGCCGCGAATGACCGCGGGACGCTGCTTGAAAGAATTCAGCGCGCGCAGGACATGGGTGAATTCCGCAATACCCACGAGGTCGCCGGCACTGTAGAAGCCGATGAGATTGCTGACCCAGGGAAAGGTACTGATGTCGGCAATCCCGAAATCATCGCCCATGATCCAGGCCCCCTCGCCGAGACGCCGATCGAGCACGGCGAGTAGACGCTTTGCCTCCGCGACGTAGCGTTGCAGCGGGCGCTTGTCCTCGTAGTCCTTGCCCGCGAACTTGTTGAAGAAACCCACCTGGCCGAACATCGGGCCGATGGCGGACATCTGAAACATCAGCCATTGAAGCGTCTCATAACGCCGCGGCGGTTCGCGCGGCATGAGGAGCCCACTCTTGTCGGCCAGATAAATGAGAATCGCGCCGGATTCGAATAATGCGAGAGGCGCGCCGCCCGGGCCATGGGGATCGAGAATGGCCGGTATTTTGCCATTGGGGTTGAGTGAGAGAAATGCGGGTGACTTTTGGTCGTTGGAGTCGAAACTGACCTGGTGCGGCTCATACGGCAGGCCGGTTTCTTCCAGCATGATCGAGACTTTCACGCCGTTGGGCGTCGGCAGCGAGTACAGCTGGATGCGGTCGGGGTGGCATGGGGGCCATTTTTGAGTGATGGGATAGGCAGAAAGCTCGTTCATCGTTTGGAACTCCGACTATTGTTAAATCGCCCGTCGCACTGCGCTTGCGTCTGTCGTACTGCGCTGGCGAGCACCCGCTTAGGATCGGCTATGATAGCGGCGATCTCATCGATTAACCGGAGGGCGCCGCCATGAAGTTACAGCTGCCACAGTCAGTCTGGCCGATGCTATTGGCGTGCGCGCTTTGCCCTACGGCGGCCAATGCGGTCCCCGTGTCGCGGCTGGAAGTCCGCGTCGTAACCGGTGGCGCGGAACTGAGCGCGGGCAGCGATTTGGAATTGCGCATCTACGAGGCAGGCAAGAGCGTCAGGCGACTGCCGCTGGTGCACGGCGAGGCGTGGCTTCCTGACTCCACCCATCTCATTCCGGTGAAGCTGAACGATGCGCTCGATCCGCGCAACGTGGTTCGCTTTGCGCTTTACTACCGCGCCGGCAGCCCCTTGGCGCCTGCGTGGGAAGTTGTGTCCGCGGATGTGGAAATTCCCTCAGGTCGAGATGCGCCGCAACTGTTGCTCGATGCGACCCTGTCCGGGACGATCGCCAAACAAGGTGAACTTGCGACGGTCGAGCGCGATCAGGCAACCATGGCGTGCAACAGCGATGCTGATTGTGATGACCATCGGGCCTGCAACGGAAAAGAACGCTGCGCCCCGCACACCGCCGGCGCTGATGCGCGCGGCTGCGTCAAAGGCACCCCGGTGGTCTGTCCGGTGAATCAGGTGTGCGGCGAGGGCGTGGGCTGCCACGGCACCGATACGCTCAAGAAGTTCTCCTCGGACGCTAACGCACCGCCGAAGTCGTAGCCCAAAGAATGGCGCCGGCGAATGCCGGTGCGCCCCACGGAAGATTGGCCGCGCGATGTCTGCGGCTGTTAGCATCTGTTTCGATGAATCCACTCCTTTCGATCGA
>Ga0307474_10003442_pt1 | contig 11383 bp, 12 predicted proteins | sample atmos_gasesECM1C_2_FD_203312 | JGI IMG/M metagenome (GOLD analysis project Ga0307474, IMG submission 203312) | Hardwood forest soil microbial communities from Morgan-Monroe State Forest, Indiana, United States - atmos_gasesECM1C_05 | ecosystem: Environmental > Terrestrial > Soil > Temperate... | reverse complement strand
TTCAAGGACGTCGTTGCCACCAAATATGGTGCGATTGATGTCGCTGCTGAAAAGATCGCCGACGGCAAGCCTGCAACTGGCCTTTTGATCATGAAGGAGTTTATTGCCAGCATGGAGGACCTGCGCGGGGTGTTCGTCTCAGATCCGGTCATGACGCAGGCGGTGGGCCAGGCCGTGGCTGAAAAGACGACGAAGGACAAGATCCACGTCATCGGTTTCGGATCGGACGAAAAGCTCGTCAAATTCTTGCAGGACAGTGTGATTACCGGCCTGTTCGTCGAGGACCCGTTTCGCATGGGTTATGATGGCGTCAAGACGGCGTTCGCCGCTTCGAAGGGCGAGAAGGTGCCGACCAATATCGAAACCGAGGCGACCCTGATCACAAAAGCGAATTTGAGTTCTGCGCGTGCGCAAGAACTGCTCAAGCCGAACGTCAAATAATCATCGGGAACATGTCTGGAGCGGGGTGGCGCCAGAGCCATCCTGCTCCCGCACGAGGGCTGCTTGTCGCGGAGGGCGCCGGTCGGACGGGTCTGGCGCGCGTAAGCGGCCAACGAAACCTCACCGCAAAGGCATTCTAATTCGGACAGGATTGATCAATCCGATTTGTCAGGTCTTTGCTAGTGTCAAGTGTGAACTCCCCATTTTTGAAGTTGTGCAATCAAGGGAAGAGACAGGTGTTGCCGCGTATCTAAAGGTCGTTTCATCATGAATTTCGGCCGAATCAATAGCGTGTCGGTGCGGACCTTCTCATTTGGCCCGTTCCACTTGATTCCCGCCCAACGGTTGCTGCTTGAAGCCGAACGGCCCGTGCGCCTCGGCAGTCGTGCCCTTGAGATCCTCATTGCGCTTGTCGAACGTCATGGTGAGCTCGTAGCCAAAGAAGAGCTCATGGCTCGCGTATGGCCCAGTGTGTTCGTCGAACCGAGCAATCTGACTGTACACATTACTGCGCTGCGCAGAGTCCTTGGCGATGGACTTAAGGGCAATCGTTATTTGATCAATATTCCGGGACGCGGCTACAGGTTCGTCGCCCCGGTCTCCACGGCGGACAATGAGATGCCCTGGTCCGGACAGCGATCCGCGCCCGCGAGCAACACGGACACTTGCGGCGCCCACGGGCTTTCGGCGGGCGCTTGCGACAGCTTGCCATTGCTTACGGTTCGTCAGGAAGCCGGGGATCCGAGGAAGGTCGCGCACACGCGCGGCTTCGACCGCAACCAATGCGCTCGTTGCTCGCTGGCGCCGATGTGCGAACCGCGTTTTTTTTACAATTGACGGCGAGTTCACCGCGATCACCCGGCCGCTTTCGGCCCGGCTTGTCCCGAACGCCGCCGGATACACCTTCACGTCGCCGCAGCGCTCTCTCCCGAACGCGGCTAAGCCGTGTTCGGGAGAGGATAACGGATTCAGAAATCGTCAAAAGGCATAGGCGGGAGGAACGTACTCATACGGATAGAGATAGTAGCCGTATGGGTATGCTGGTGAGTACCAGGCGTCGTCCCGGATATCGCTCCTGGGGCGTCGGTAGACCTTTCCGCCGAGCTTGCGGACGCAGATGTCGATCGGCGTCGTCCAATCCTCGCTCACATCTGCAATGACCGCTGATTGTCCGACACCCAAAACGAAGCCAGTTTCATCAGCCGCTTCCTGCCGTGTGTCTGCGCGATCGAGGTCCGCGACCATTCCGAGCGCGCCGCCGGTTGCCGCACCGATCCCGGCTCCTCCGGCCGCACCGACTGCGGCGCCGGCAGGTCCAGCCAGAGCGCCCAACAACGCGCCGACGCCGACGCCGATTGCCGTCCCGAGGGCGGGATGAGTTTCCTTGGTATCGACCTGGAGCAAACCCAGCTCGTCACGGTGGACCACTCCCGTTCCGTGAACGGTGATATCCCCTCCTCCATCAAGGTCCCATAGTTGGTGCAGGGCCTCGTAGGCCTTGCGAGAATCGTCGAACACAGCTGCAATATAGTTACGCATGATGATCTCCTTAGCTCTTTTTGGCTGAGTTGGCCGCTCGCCTCTCGGCAACAGCTTCGCTGAGCCTTTGTACAGAAGCGCGCGCCTCCGCGAGAACCTTCTTGACCGACGTATCAAAGCCGGCGCCGGTCGCTTTCAGACTGTCGGACAGATTGGCTTGTGTGGCCTCAAGATGCTTTATCGCATCGTTCAAATGTTCGGCCACGTTGCCTTGCTGCGTGTCGATAGAAGCTCTTACGGACTTCGCAAGGCTCTTGGCTTTTTCTGTCAGAGCGGCGATGTCGGCCTTTGTGGCGCCGCTCTTCTTGGCGGCGGCGTCGATAATCTGCTTATGCAGATCCTGTGCAGCCGATCGCATATTGTCGATTGCATCTTTCACTTTTGCTTCCGCGCCAGATTTGGCCGAAGCGGTGGCTAGTTGTGCCATAACGGTCTCTCCTTCTTTGGATTGAACGATGAGAGCCTAACGCCGCATCTCAATTGCTAGCGAATGAAGCCTTACGAATCCTGCCTAATTGCGCGTAACCGCCCATTCGCACGTGGTTTCTGACTCAGGTCAGGACAGGTCATGCGATCAAAGACCGGTCTTCTGCACCGCGCGGATTCGCCAGGATTCGCAGCTTTTAATTGGGAGTGTGTGCTCCGGGAGCTTAAGACTTCACGGTCCACCCAAGTGTCGACCTTACAAATGGAGGTTCTCATGAAGTCGCTATCCACAATCGCAATTACCGCACTCTTGATCGGTACGTCCGCTTGCCTTGCCCAGCAGGTAGTCGGCTCAACCCAACTTGGGGTGGCCTATGCCGAACTGCGCGACGTCACAACAGGCTGGAGCACCAAGAAACAGGTTCTCGGAAAAAAAGTCTTCAACGATGGTGGCGAGACTGTCGGGAAGATCGACGACATCATCGTGTCACCTGACAAGTCAGTCTCCTACGCCATTATCGGCGCAGGTGGCTTCTTGGGCGTCGGCCGTCACGACGTGGCAATTCCGGTGAACCAGCTCAAGGAGAATGATGGAAAATTCGTTCTTGCGGGCGCTACGAAGGCCGCGATCAAGGCCATGCCCGAATTCGAATACGCAACCCACTGATCCCAAACGCCAGGCGCCCAGGTAGCGAACGCCACTTTTATCGGGTCGCCCTCACCAATTGGAGAACTTCAATGAACACGGAGCTCAGTGACTTTCAGAATGCTCTCAGAGCCGCCATCCGCGAAAACTGGAAGTGGTTTGTATTTCAGGGCGTCGTCATGCTTGTCCTGGGATGCCTGGCTGTAGCGGAGCCGGTCATCGCATCCGTCGCCGTGGACATATATATCGGATGGCTTTTTATGTTCAGTGGCCTCCTCGGCCTTGTAGCCATGTTCTCGACGCGCGAGGCATCGGCATTCTTCTGGATGCTGCTCACTTCGGCTCTGTCGCTGGCTGTGGGCATAATGCTGATTTGGAAGCCGGCTGAAGGGACCGTTTCTCTCACGCTGGTACTGACGGCATTCTTTATCGCCGAAGGCGCTTTCCAGATCGCAGCGTCATTTTCCTATCGCGACATCATGCCCGGCTCCTGGGGCTGGCTGCTTGTGAGCGGAATCTCGGATCTCCTTCTTGCCGGGCTTATCATCTACTCTTGGCCGGCGAGTGCGAGCTGGACGCTCGGCCTTATCGTGGGCATCAACCTGATTACGACGGGACTGGCTATCGTCATGACGGCGATGGAAGTCCGCAATATCGCGAAATCCTTTAGACAGTCCACCGCATAAACTGACTTGTCGAGGGAGGGGTCGGGGCGCAAGCATCCCGACTCCCCCTCGCAATCAAACAAGAACCGCCCGTTGGTCGAATGCTGCGCGATCTTGCATAATCTAACCCGCCTCAAAACGGGTCACCGATGAAAGTTGGTATCCTCCGAACAGCCTCCCGGCCTTCCGCCTTGCTTGATGCAGGCCCCCATCGCGTTCAGCGTCATGCTCCACGTCGCCGTACCGCCCTTCGATACTTCGGCCAATCGGCAGCATGCCCGCCCCGAGCAAACCACTCGCCCAGAAGTCTTACCGGCTCGTGGTGATTGACCGGTGGTTGAGGTCTCGTGAACCGAAAGACTGAAATGACACCTGCGTCGCCCGCAGTTACGAAGAATGTCGACCTTGTTACCCCTATTGCTACCCCAAGTGACGAGAGTCTGAAGCCAACAGATTCAATGTTAAATAATATGGACATATCAATGATGGGGAGGAGATAGAAAATCCGCTGGCGATTTTCGGCGCTTAAGGTCAGGGTGGTGACGAAAAAACCTCTTTGAACTCATTAAGCTTCCTAAAGCCACATCACGCCCAACTCCGAGCACTGCGCCCCTGAATGCCCGCCCATTATCGCCGACAAGATCAAGTAGCGCGCATCGTCACCGCTGATGCGTTCGCGCGTTGCCGAATGACGCATTGGCGGGGCGCGCTGTGAACGGCCACGCTCAAATGAACCTGCGAAGACGCCTGCTTAATTTTTCAATCGCATTTGTGATTTTCGTTTTCGTTCTTCCGCTGTGTCTGCGGGCGGCATTCCTGGTGTTTCACTACAACACGCCAACTGCTTATTCATATGATGTCGAGAGGGCCGACATGTCGAGCATCGGCTTCCTGCCCGATGCGGCAAGCCATCCGACAGCGCGCGTACTGATCATGTCGGCGCCGATGTCGGGCAGACGAGGCCAATTCCTTTCGCACAATTGGGTTGTCCTCAAACGCGAAAACTCAACCAAGTGGAGTCGTTACGAAGTACTTGGCTTTGCTAGCCGCGACGCCAGCGGTGCGCGCAATGGCGCGTGGCTTGGCAACCGGCCGACGGTCGACCGCTATGCGCCGGACGGTTTGTGGTTCGGCAGACGTCCAGTCGTGATCGCTGACGTCGAAGGAGTAAAAGCGACCGAAATTATCGAGAAGATCGAACCTGTCATAGACAATTACGAGAGGGATTCCCCCCATTATCGGTTTTGGCCTGGCCCCAATAGCAACACCTTTGTGCAAGTTGTGCTGCGCGCTGCCCCGGAGTTACAGGCGACGTTGCCGCCCACAGCTATCGGCAAGGATTTCAGGCCGGGGATATTCTTGGGACTCACCGACAGTCGGACAGGATTCGAAGCAGGCCTGTGGGGAGTTTTGGGCTTGAAGATCGGCTGGATCGAAGGAGTGGAAGTCAACCTGCTCAGTTTCATTGGCGGCGTGGACGTGCGTCAGCCGGCTTTGAAACTCCCCGGGTTCGGCCTTATCGACGCAACTCGCATATTTGCAATTCGAAAAAGAACGTCGCTAGAACGGACGTAATCACCACCTTTGGCGAGGTGATAGTTTTAAAGCTGAAAACCCAATAAAATCGAAGTGCGAAAGCCGCGATGGTGGGGGAGGAAGGACTCGAACCTTCGAAGCCATGAGGCGGCTGATTTACAGTCAGCTCCCTTTGCCACTCGGGACACTCCCCCGCTCAGCAGCATCGCGATCAAACCCGCCGTAGTGGCAGAGATCAGGCAATCGATGACGCTGAAATCCGGCAGGCCTCCTTGAAAGAGCCACCCGGTTGGGCGCGTTTATGGGCGAAGCGCCATGGCAAAGTCAACCAAGGAGGCCGGCAAATATGCAGGCCCTTGTTGTCCAAGCATGATTTCGGAGCAAACGCATTTGCGTCCGTCGCCAGCCGAAAAGGCGGTCCAGTTCTCCCGGATCATGTTTTAGGGGCTCAAATTGCCATTATCCGGAACCCATGAGACAAGCTGCCTATGACCGATCGCGATCGAAAGCCAAAGTTCGGCCGTCCCCGCGCCAAGGGCGGCGGCACGAGCCGTCAGTCGGGTCACCGCCCGCCCTGGCGCGACCGCGAGGCTGGAACCGACGGTCCGGTCATCCTATACGGCTGGCACACGGTCGCAGCCGCGCTCGCCAATCCGCAGCGGCGGATCCGCAAGCTTCTGGCAACTGAAAACGCCGCGCGGCGCCTTGCCGAAGATCACATCGACACCCGCGTTACGCCGGAAATCGTGCGGCCAAACCTGATCGACCAGCGCCTTGGGCCAGATGCCGTGCATCAAGGGCTTTTGGCAGAGGCCGATCCCCTGCCCTCACCGGACATCGACAGCCTGGCGGCGGAAGGTATCGTACTGGTGCTCGATCAGATCACCGACCCGCACAATGTCGGCGCGATCATGCGCTCGGCGGCGGCGTTTGCGGTCAAGGCGATCGTCACCACTGTGCGCCACAGTCCTGAAGCCACCGGCGTGCTGGCGAAATCTGCCTCCGGCGCGCTCGAACTGGTGCCGCTGGTGACCGTGCAGAATCTTGCGCGCGCGCTTACCGAGATGAACGAGCGCGGCTTCATGACCGTCGGGCTCGACAGCCAGGGCAGCGAAAATCTCGGCGCGGCCACCCTGCGCGAGCCCTTGGCGCTGGTGCTCGGGGCCGAAGGCAAGGGCCTGCGACAGTTGACGCGCGAAACCTGCAAATTGGTGGCGCGGCTCGACACGCCCGGCGAAATCAAAAGCCTGAATGTGTCGAATGCCGCGGTGCTGGCGCTCTATATTGGCGCCAGCAAGCTTGGCCTGATGGGCTAAAATCTTCGACGCCCGCTCGCGGTCGCGAACGGGCGTCTTTTTTCAAAATGCGCTCGATCAATTATTTGCTGACGACTGGGGTGCGATAGCGAGGCCGCGCGTAGCGATGTCCCCAGCCGGAGATCGCGCTTTCCTGATAATACGGATACGGCGCGAAATTGCCGGGACCGGTATAGGTCGGCCCCTGGTTGACATAGTAATACTGCGGCGATCCCGTGACCGCAGAATGGTACTGCACTTCCGGATCCGGAAGCCGTTCGTAACCCCACCAGCCGCAGCCGCCGCACCATCCGCAACCGCCGCAGCCGCCATAGGTGTACGCCGGCACGTAAGCGGTCCCGCATGCGCCGACATATCCGCAAGGCGAGCAAACATCGAACAGGCCGCCACACGCTTTCGCCGGGGCAGCGCTCGCGGCAATCACGGCCAGTGCCGCCGCTAATCCAGATATCGTCTGACGCATTACTCTCTCCATCGGTGTGAAACCTGCCGGTTGGTGTTTTTACGGATGCGGTGTGCCCGGCTTTCTCTCCTTGAAATCCCTCGGCATGCCGAACTCTCTATCCGGCGGCGCGGTGATGATCGGGGGCGGATAGAGCGGTACCGCGGGTTCTTGCGGCTGCGGCGTCGATTGCGCCGACCAGGATTGATGAAAGCTCTCGGGCGGTTTCGGCCTGCCGGGCGGCTCGATCTCCAGGCGCCCGTAGCCCGGCAGGCGGCCCGAGGTCGGATAGTAGTGGCCGACATGCGGCTCAAGATCGATGACGCGGCCGCCGTAAACGGTCGGCTGCACATGGATATTCTTGGCAAGGCCCCAGTCGCCTTCGACCACCGAATAGGAGGCGTCAACGCCGTTGATCATGATCGGCACGCCCGGACGGCCCGGTATCACAATCACGGGGCCGGTGTCCGAGGCCAGAGCCGTTCCGGTTGCTCCGAGCAAAATGGACAGCACAAATGCAGCGCGCATTATCCCAAATCCAAATCTTCTCAATACAATAGCCGAACGCCGCAGCCGAAGGGTTAAGGCCACTGCGAAAGTCGCGGTAAGCCTAACGGCAATGCTTTCACGCTCTCTCAATTGCGGGCGATCGCGATATCAGAGGGTTAACGCCGCCTTTTTGCATCGCGTGAGCACGTCGCATCTCGAGGATCCGCGATGGCTGCGAAGACCGACCGCCGGCTTTGTGGGAATAGAAAAAGGCCCGTTCGCCTGCGTCATCGGACGACGGCTGCCATCCGTGGCAGACCAAATATCCGCAAAATGAGACATCAAGCCTCACGCCAACCGCAAGTTGCTCGGGGCACTGTCCGAGCCTTGCGGATTGCCCGGATCGAACGGCCATTTCAGCAGGACTTCGCCGGTAGCCCTTTCCGCGCAACTCTGATATCTGACGGTGCCCTGCTTCCTCCGCCAGCGGTTGAGCAGAGTGCGACGATAAAGTAGGTTTGCGCATCCATCAGTAGCCGGTTTAGCTCAGCGGTAGAGCAGCGGTTTTGTAAACCGTTGGTCGGGAGTTCGATTCTCTCAACCGGCACCAAAGTTATCCCCAACACACTGAAATCGCTCACTTTGAGCGCACAGTTTTATAAATACTATCAATATGTTGATGCGTAAATCTGGCGTTTGATGGAAGGTCGGGTAGGCCTGCTAAAGTTTGATGGCAAGCCAAATTAGTGATACCAAACGTGACACCGGCCGCCCGAGGCCGAAACTGGTATCACTCCAGCTGACCGTGTACTCCATGGCCCGCAACATCCTCAGTGCAACACAAGTCGCGAACGCCACCCTCTCTGAAGGCGTCAAAATGGCGAGCTTCAACGATGGTGACGGCTTGGTGCTACTCGTGGCGCGCGTCCAACCGAAGCCCGGCCGTCCGAAGAAAGGCGCCCCAAGGTTCACGAAGCGCTGGCGTTTCATCTATCGATTCGGCGGCCGACAGAACCGGCTCGGCTTCGGTGACTTCCCGACCGTGGCGCTTGCGGCAGCGCGCGAGCATGCCGAACAGGCCCGAAAGCTCCTCGCGAACGGCGTGGACCCGGCGAAGCATCGCAAAGCCGCTCGGTCGGCCCCTACCGACGTGCTCACGTTCCGGAAGCTCGCCGACGAATGGTTGCAGTCACAGGCAGGGCGGTCACGCGCTGCGGTGACGCTGGCAAAACATCGGTGGTTGCTCAGCCTGGTGCGGCCGTCGCTCGACGCCATGGCGGTGGTCGATATCAAGCCGATGCATGTGCTCGACGCGCTCAAGAAAATCGAGGCGCGGGGCCGCTTCGACACGGCAAGGCGATGCCGGGCAACGCTGAGCAGAGCGTTTAAACTAGCGGTGAGCACCGGTCGTATGGAGAACGACCCTGCCGCACCGCTTGCCGGCTCCGATGCGCTGCGACCGCCGGAAACCAAGCATCGCCCCGCCATCGTCGAGCCCAAGGCGTTCGGTCAGCTCCTTCGCAAGATCGACGTAGCCGACAACCTTGCCCCGGAAACCAAGATGGCGCTTCAACTGCTCACATTGACGGCGCTTCGACCGGGGGAGTGCAGACAACTCCGCTATTCTTGGCTGTCTCAGGACGACAAGGGCAATGACCGGTTCGTCATCCCGGCCGCCGCAATGAAGGTCCGGAAGAACGGCGACCATGTTGTCCCTGTCTCACGGCAGGCGGTCGCGCTTATCGAACAGCTCCGCACCTTCGGCCACGCTGGCGACTACCTCTTCCCGTGCGCTCAGCCTGGCCGGCGCGTCTACAAGGGCGACAAGCCATCGAAGCGGCCGAACGACAGGCCCATGAGCGAAGGCGCGCTGAATGCTGCGCTGAAAAAGCGGCTCGACGTGCCCGCACACGTCCACGTCCCGCATGGCATGCGGTCGTCGTTCTCCTCTCTCATGTCGGAGCGGTCCACCGACGTTGACGCCATCGAAGCATGCCTTGGGCACGTCACCCCGGGAATTCGCGGCATCTACATGAGAGCCGAGTTCATCGAACGTCGCCGCGTCGTCTTGCAAGCGTGGGCGGACTACTGCGACGAGCTTCGCGAAGGCCGGCTAGACGCCAGCGACAATGTGATCGCCCTCTCGGCGGGCCGCCATGGATGAGACCGCAGAAGCAACGACCGCTATGATTGAGGCACTGAAACGCTGGGGTGAGGCGCCATCGTTGAAGCGCGGCCTGCTTCATCTTGCTGAACGGCGCGGTCGTCTGGAGGCGACGTGTGCGCTTCTGCTCGCCCACGCTACGCCGGAGGAGTTCGCCAAGGTCATGAACCGCGTCCGACCGGGGCAACGCATCCGGCACGAGATGACCGCAGAGACGGCCGCCAAGGTGCAAGTCACGCTGACACCGGCAGAGCTTGCGGATATGGTGGAAACGGCACTGGAGTGGACGCCGCACGAGGTTGATGCGTACGGCTGTTTCGACGCGCTGTGGCAAATCGAGGTCGGCGGCCACAAGCCCGAGCCGGGCGAGGAGAACAACGACCGCACCGTGAAGAAAGCGCAACAGGCGCGGCGGTGGCTCGGGCAGCGGAAGCGGCACGGACGGCCGGCTGCACCGGAGGCCACGGCGGCGAGTATCGTTCGCGACAAGCTGGAGAAGGCCGGCTCCAGGGGTCTCGACGTACGCGCGTTGTGGGACTCGCTATCGAGGAAACAGAAGCTCGGGCTCCCCGGCTACGACGCCATCCGCGCCGTGCTCGCCGGTCTCGCGGCTGCCGGCGTCGTGGAGCACAAAGGCAAAGGTGAATTCGGACGGTACGCAATCCGGAAGCACCGCTAGCTGCGCATGCTTGACGGCGAGATTTCGAACAGGCGCGAAGCGTCCATCTGCGAAAGGCCGATGGCGTCCAGGTGCTTGCGGATTTGTTTCGGGGTTGTGGTCAGGGTAGTTTACGGGCGCCGGCCAGCTAGCCTAATTTCGGCTAGGCGTCAGTCGGGGCGGAGTTCGGCAGCAATGCGCTTAAAGACTGCCGCGGCGATGCGGTCAGCTTGCGCGTCCTTAATGGCGTTGCGAATGGCTAACATCTGGTTGCTTGCGTCCACTGACACACTATTGATCGCTTCGCCAAAGGCATTCCAATCTTCGGGGGTGAGCTTGCCCAGGTCGGGCGTATTGGCGACGGCCGCTAACAGTTCGTCGCTCGGGTGCGGGTGGTACCATGAATCGGCAGGTGCCGGCTCCAGCAGCCCTACGACGCTGCGAGCCCGGCGTATTACGTTGTGCAGCTCAGCCGTTTCGCGGAGGTGGTACCGCAAGCTGTCGATGTAGCGGTTAAAGCCTTCGGCAGGCCCTGCGGCGAGGTCTTCGTTAAAGCGCTCCCGCCGCCAGTCGAGATCGTGGCCGATAGCTGCGGCAATGCAGTCCGCAAAGCGGCCGCGGAGACCCCCGCTTTGCGCTACGCCCCGCATATCACGATCGCGGGTGGAGAACGCGTAAAGGTCTACGTCGCGGGAGCGGTGCGCTTTATACAGCACGTCACGGAGGGCCCGCACGTCTTCGGCAGCCACGTCTTTGAGATTTTGTGCAGCGGCCGCGCGCTCCTCATCGCTCTGCCGGCCTGCCGATCTTCGGGCGTCCCGCGCGGCAAGTTCTACGCGCGCCGCATAGCGGGCCGCGGAGGCGACAATCAGCCACGTGGCGATGAAAGCGATCAGGATAGCGACCCAGTTGTCGAGTACGAATTTCACGGTCATTTTTCCTTTCGGGTTGCGGTCACAGTCACCGCGCCGGATTGAACTAGGTGCAGGACAAGCGCTTTGTTCAATATATCGGGGTGTAAATTTTGAACAGATGGCTTCGCTTCTCGCATGGACCTGCGA
>Ga0307474_10003441_pt1 | contig 11385 bp, 10 predicted proteins | sample atmos_gasesECM1C_2_FD_203312 | JGI IMG/M metagenome (GOLD analysis project Ga0307474, IMG submission 203312) | Hardwood forest soil microbial communities from Morgan-Monroe State Forest, Indiana, United States - atmos_gasesECM1C_05 | ecosystem: Environmental > Terrestrial > Soil > Temperate... | reverse complement strand
TTTACCGCCATGCCCTGCAGGGAACCTTCAAGCCGGTTTTGGGCGCAGCCCATTGCTTTGGGCGTTGAGTTATCCCCATATATGGTCTAGATGACGCGCGGGCGGTCCTTGTGGCCGCCCGTGAACATTTCGTGGCCGTATCTGTCACCGAACCTGTCACGGACCATTCTCGGGAACCACCTAACTTGTTGGCGGTGCGGCAGAATTTTCTGACCCCCGTCTAACCGCTCGAAAGGGGCGGGACAGCTGATGATCGCGAGTCTTCTTATCGCAATAGCGGCCGGCCTGGCGTCGGCGTCGATGTTCGCCTCGATCATTTCGGGCGCGCCGGTTTCGCTGTTGCTGCTTTATCTCGCGCCACTGCCGCTCATGGTCGCGGCGCTCGGATGGGGTTCGTTCTGCGCAGCCGTCGGCGCCATGACGGCAGCTTGCATTTTGGGATTGACGTTCGGCCTTCCCTATTGCGCTGCCTTCGTCGTCGCCATCGTGCTGCCAGCCTGGTGGCTTGGACACCTTGTCCTGCTCGGCCGGCCAATTGCCACGGACGCCACGCCAGCCAATGAGACAACGCCGCTCGAATGGTATCCCGTCGGCAGAATTCTGCTCTGGATCGCGGTCTTTGCGACGATCACGATCGCAGCCACGCTGCTCACATTCGGCTCGGACGCCGCAGCGATGCACGACACGATGCGCAGCTCGCTGACCCGCATCCTTCAATCGGCGGATGTCGCACTCAGCGACCGAAGGATTGATGCGCTGGTGATCATCGCACCACCCGCGGCCGCGATCATCGTCGCAGCGACGCTGACGCTCAACTTGTGGCTCGCGGCGAAAATCGCGGCGACCTCGGGGCAATTGCACCGTCCGTGGCCTGACTTGAAAAGCACGGCTTTGCCGCCGCCGACGCTTGCGGTCCTGTTTTTCGCCATCGCGTTATGCTTCTCCGCCGGCCTGCCAGCGATGGTGGCGCAGATCGCCGCTGCGGCTCTGACAATCGCCTATGCGCTGGCGGGTTTTGCCGTGCTGCACACGCTCACTGTTGCGCTGAAGAACCGATCCTTCTGGCTCAGCTGCAGCTACTTGATCGTGGCATTGTTCAGCTGGCCCGTCCTGTTGATCGCTGCGCTCGGATTGGCCGATGCCGTTTTCGGGCTGCGCAGGCGATATTTGCAAGGGCGCTCGCCGCCCTCCCCGCATCCCAAATCTATCAACTCAAGCCCTTAATGTACTTCGGAAGGAGATCGAACATGGAAGTCATCTTGTTGGAACGCGTCGCCAAGCTCGGTCAGATGGGCGAAGTCGTTCGCGTCAGGGACGGATTTGCCCGCAACTTTCTGCTCAGGCGCGGCAAGGCCTTGCGCGCGACCGCAGACAATCGCGCCAAATTCGATGGCATGAAGGCCGAGCTCGAGGCCCGCAACCTGCAGGCCAAGACCGAGGCAACCAAGGTTGCGGAAAAGATCGACGGCCGCAACGTCATCATCCTTCGTCAAGCCTCCGAAACCGGTCAGCTGTTCGGATCGGTGAGCGTCCGCGACATCATTGTGTCGTTCCAGCACGAAGGTGTCGCCATCAGCCGCAGCCAGGTCATGCTGGACGCACCGATCAAGTCCATCGGCAAGCACCAGATTGCGATTGCCGTTCATCCGGAGGTCGAAGTCGGGGTAACGGTCACGGTCGCGCGCAGCGCCGACGAAGCCGAACGCATCAACCGCGGCGAAGAAATTTCTACCCGTCAGGAAGATCAGGACGCCGCCGCCGAAGCGATTGCCGCCGCCGGAGAGTTCTTCGATCCCGAGGCTCGCCCCGATGATCTGGCGCCACAGGAAGGCGCTCCGTCCGAGAAGTAAACTCGTTTTCCGAAACAGCACGCCAACGCCCGGCCCGATCAGGCCGGGCTTTGGATTTCTGCCGGTTCGCTAGCTCCCAGAGCGTGAACCCTATTGGGAGATAGGGGGTGCGGGTGGTCCGGCCGGCGCAGGCGGTGGCGCGGAAGCTGTCACCGCAGCGGCCTCCGAGGACGCGGGCGCGGTGGGCTTGACTGCGCCAGGCGCAGCCGCCGACCTGTCCGCTGGTGCAAGATCCGCTGAGCCGCCCGAGGTAGCTGCGGCGGCTGCCGACGAAGCACCTGGCAGAGCGGATGTAACGGGCGGCACCGGTTCGGCGCCCAGCACGGCCTTATCGCCGCCGCTCTCCCTGGGCGTCTCCATCCTGGCAGCTTCGGCCTTGCCCTCGTCGGAGGGTTTTGGTGACTCGGGTTTGCCGATCTCCTCGGTTGCGGATTCGGGCCTCGCCTTGTCGTTGATCGCAGGTTCCAGCTTTTGCGGCTCCTCTTTGGCCGAGGGCACTTCCTCGCTGCCGGGCCTTGCGTGTCTGCTTAGCCGCTGCTTGGTAGACAATTTGCGGCCGTCGGGGCCGCGATCGCTCCCGACCTGCGCCGGTGCCGCTTGCCCGTCTGCAGCCGGCTTTGCGGCGTCGACTGCCTCCGGGCGTGCCAGCCTCTTGTGGCCCTGAAGCGGGGCTGCTTCGGCTTCTGGCCTCGCAGCTTCCTGGGGCAACGGCGCGCGCAACCTGCGGCCCTGCCGGTCGACCTGATCGGTCACCGCGGCGGGTTTGGCATCTCCCCCTTGTCTGGATCGGCCGTCACCGGCGCCATTGGCAATAAGGAAGCTGCTGAGCTGTGCGGCCATGTCGCCGCTGGTCGTGTAATGCTGCCGGAGAAAGCCCGGCAGCGACCCGGCTGAGACAGTCTTGAGGAGACCTCGGGGAGTCTTGTGGCAGGCGTTGCAGGTTCCAGCGAAGAGCTGCGCAGGACTCTTGCCGGCCTCGAGATTTTGCGCCTGCACCAGCGCCGCGGAGAGGGCAAAAGTACCGATGAAAAGCGTCACCGCCGCTAAACGGAGCGTTCGGCCCAACATTCCTTAACTTCTCCAGACGCTTGAAATCGCAGGTAGTGCGCTGTCACCGGACGCCGGCGGCGGTCACCTTTTAGCCGATTATCCCGCGAATGGAAGCGCGCTTATGGCGCGGCTGCAGAAATGCACCACTTCCGAATAACTGCTTTGTGAACAAGGCACTAGCTGGCAGGTTCCATCGCCTTTATGATCAGGTGAGACGTTGGAACCTTTGCGCTTCCGGCGCGTCCTGTGACAGTGGGCCTTCTACCGGGATCGCTTTAATCGGTGGTTTCGATGGACCGTTTGTTGCGTTTATTCCTGCAGCAATTCATTCGGCGCGGTGCGATGACATTTACCACCGCGAGCGGGGCGAAATTTACCTGCGGCGATGGGACTGGCCGGCCGGTTTTCGCGCGATTTCTGTCCAGGGATGCCGAACGCAGGGTTCTGCTCAACCCCGAACTTGCGCTCGGCGAAGTTTACATGGACGGCACGTTCGTGGTCGAGAATGCCTCGATCGCAGATGCGCTAGCGATCCTGATGGACCAGCCGGAAATGCTGCCGCACTGGGCCAAGCCGCAATGGTGGCTGCGCTATCTGGTCAGACATGTCGGGCAGTTCAATCCGCGCGGTCGGGCGAAAAATAACGTCGCCCACCACTACGACCTCGATGGTCGCCTTTATTCGCTGTTTTTGGATTCCGACAAGCAGTACAGCTGTGCCTATTTCGAAGAGCCCGACAAGACGCTCGAGGAGGCCCAGCTCGCCAAAAAACGCCACGTCGCTGCCAAGCTACTGATCGGGCGCGGGGACAAGGTACTCGACATCGGCTCCGGCTGGGGCGGCCTGGGTCTGTATCTGGCCGAAACCGTCGGCGCCGACGTTACGGGCGTCACGCTGTCGAACGAACAGCTGCAGGTCTCGAACGCCCGCGCTGCCGAAAAAAATCTGACGCATTTGGCAAGGTTTCTGCATGAGGATTATCGCGACATTCCTGGTCCATTCGACCGCATCGTGTCGGTAGGCATGTTTGAGCATGTCGGAGTCGACTTCTACGACATCTATTTCAAGCGATGCGCCGAACTTCTCAGCGATGACGGCGTCATGCTGCTCCATTCGATCGGTCGCTCGGAGGGCCCCGACGTCACTAATCCCTTTATTGCGAAGTACATCTTCCCCGGCGGATACATCCCCGCACTTTCTGAGGTGATGCCGGCTATCGAGCGCTCTGGCCTGTTGGTGTGCGACATCGAAATATTGCGCCTGCACTATGCCGAGACGCTCAAGGCGTGGCGCGAGCGATTCATGGCACGGCGGGAGGTAGCCATCGAGCTCTACGACGAGCGCTTCGCGCGAATGTGGGAATTCTATCTTGCCTCCTCCGAAATGGCGTTTCGAAAGCAGAACCTGATGAATTTCCAGATCCAGTTCACCAAGCGCCAGGGCGTCGTACCGATGACGCGCGACTACATCGCGCGCGATGAAGCGAAATTGCGGGGGCTGGAGCGCGGGAAAAGGCCGCAGCTTCAGATTGCCGGCGGTTAACGCCGAGGCGGATCTTTCAGTTTCTCAAGCTGAAGCGAGAGCCAAACATCGGATAAGGCGCCGCAGGTCGTGCAAGTTGGGCGCGCAGCGCCGCCAACTCCACCGCATCACAGGGGACGTTCCGCCACTCGGGCGCAGAAAACCTCTCCATGGCCTCGACCAGCATCGACAGCCACAGGGTTTGGCCTCTTCCGGTTCGCCACGACTGTATCTGCTGGTCCATTGCCTGTCCTTATCCCTGCCCTGCATGGCAAAGCAGGCCCTTACCAATTCCGATCCCGCCAACCTGTTCCTGGCGACCGTGTCGTAAAAGAATCGACCAGATGTGACCTGCTTCACACGGGAACTTGCCGCGGCCGCCTTAAATCCCCTGCATGGCCGAAGAAAACCCTCGATCTCCCTCCTACCGCGACGCGGACATCCGGGCCGACTACGCCTTGATCGCCGCCGCCAGCGGTGCGGCCCTTTTCGCGCTGGTCTATCTCATCCTGATTTGACCCGCGCGGCACCCCGGGCCGGCAATTCGCCGATCCCTGAGAGTGGGTCTGCCCGCAGGTCAAAAGGTTCAGCCACAACGAAAATTTCGCCGAGATAACTCGTGTAGGCCCGATGGCGGGTGCAAAAAGCCGTCAAGCACCGGCCAGCAAACTCCTCGGAATTCCCAATGCCTATTGTGTGAATCGGGCATAAGGCGTCTCGCCGCTTCCGCTTTGCCCGGGACAGGCGCTTTATCGCTGCCCCTTCTCTGCCAAAGTTAAAAGAACACTCGACCGTCATGGCCCTGCCCGATTCGAACGTCCTCAAGCTCACACCCGATCCGGGAAACCCGGCCTACCGGAGCGCACCCCACAACATCGAAGCTGAACAAAGTCTTTTGGGCGCGGTCCTGGTCAACAATGACGCGTTTTACCGGGTATCGGATTTTCTGGAGCCGAAGCATTTCTTCGAGCCGATCCACCAGACGATCTACGAAACCGCCGGCAGCCTGATCCGGATGGGCAAGGTCGCCACTCCGGTGACCCTGAAAACCTTCCTTCCTGCCGACACCGACATCGGCGGTGTGACGGTCGGCCAATACCTTGCGCGGCTTGCCGCCGAAGCCACCACCATCATCAACGCGCAGGATTACGGGCGGACAATCTACGAACTCTCGCTGCGCCGCGATCTGATCCGGATCGGCGAGGACATGGTCAACGTCGCCTTCGACGCACCCGTGGACTTTGCGCCCCGCGCGCAGATCGAGGACGCCGAACGCCGCCTGTACGAATTGGCCGAATCCGGTCGGTACGATGGCGGCTTCCAGCGTTTCTCGCAGGCCCTCACCGTTGCGGTCGACATGGCGGCCAAGGCATTCCAGCGCGACGGCAAATTGTCGGGCATCGCAACCGGCTTGCGCAATCTCGACATCAAGATGGGCGGCCTGCAGCCGTCGGACCTGATCATCGTGGCGGGGCGGCCCGGCATGGGCAAGACTGCACTGGCCACCAATATTGCCTACAACGTAGCGAAAGCCCATCGCGAGGAATTTCAGGCCGACGGGACGAAGAAGTCGGTCAATGGCGGCATCATCGGCTTCTTCTCCTGCGAAATGTCGGCCGAACAGCTAGCCACCCGTATCATCGCCGAACGCACCGGAATCCCCTCAAGCACCATCCGGCGCGGCGGCATCACCGAAAGTGACTTCGAAAAAATTCGTGACTACTCGATCGAGTTGCAGTCGCTGCCGTTCTATGTCGACGAGACCGGCGGCCTTTCGATCTCGCAGTTGAATGCGCGCGCGCGCCGGCTGAAGCGGCAGAAGGGCCTCGATCTTCTCGTGGTCGACTACATTCAATTATTGCAGGGATCCGGCAAGCGTTCCGACAACCGCGTGCAGGAGGTCACGGAAATTACGACCAGCCTGAAGGCACTTGCCAAGGAGCTCAACATTCCGATCATCGCGCTGTCGCAGTTATCGCGCCAGGTCGAGAACCGGGATGACAAACGCCCGCAACTGGCCGACTTGCGCGAATCCGGCTCGATCGAACAGGATGCCGACGTGGTGATGTTCGTGTTTCGCGAGGAATACTATCTTGCCAACAAGGAGCCGCGCGCCGGGACGCCGGAATACGAAAAATGGCAACTGGACATGTCGCTGGTCCACGGCAAGGCCGAGGTGATCATCGGCAAGCAGCGTCACGGTCCGACCGGCACCGTCGAACTCCACTTCGATGCCTCGATCACGCGCTTTGGCGACCTCGTGCCGGACAACCAGCTACCTGACCGAAGCTACTGACGCGGGCCCTCGGTGGTTGAACCGCCGCTCTGCCGCGCTTAAAGTACGGCATGAACATCGCCTCCGATCCGAAATCGATTCCCGCCAATTCCGTGCTGTCTCCCGAGGCCAACAAAGCCGCAGCGCTGGCCACCGCCACCGGCGTGCTGACCGTCGATCTCGACGCCATCGTCGCCAACTGGCGCAAGCTCGAGAAGACCGCCGTTCCGGCCGAATGCGCCGCTGTCATCAAATCCAACGCCTACGGCTTGGGTCTGGAGCCCGTGGCCCGTGCGCTGACCAAAGCCGGCTGCAAGACATTCTTTGTCGCCAACCTCGATGAAGCCCGCGCCGCCCGCGCCGTTGCCCCCTCGGCCGCGATCTATGTGCTCAACGGTTTCATTCAGAACACTGGCGAGGGCTATGCCAAGATCGACGCCCGACCCGTGATCGGCGATCTCAACGAACTCGCCGAGTGGGACGTGTTTTGCCGCCGCACCGGCTGGTTCGGCGGTGCGGCCATTCATATCGACACCGGAATGCAGCGGCTCGGCCTGACGATTTCCGAGGCGCAAGGTCTTATCCCCAGGATCAACGCCGGCGATCACGGCATCACGCTGGTGATGAGTCACCTCGCCTGTGCCGAAAACCTCCATCATTCGATGAACGCCCGGCAACTCGCGAGCTTTCGCGAAATTGCGAGCCTTTTCACCGGGGTGCCTGCATCGCTGTCGAATTCGTCCGGCATTTTTTTGGGCCCTCCGTTTCTGTTCGACGTGGTGCGCCCGGGTGTAGCGCTCTACGGGGTCAATCCGACACCGGAAGCCGACAACCCGATGCAGCCGGTCGTCGAACTGAAGGCGCGCGTTCTGCAGATCCGCGAGGTCGAGCGGGGTGAAAGCGTCGGATATGGCGCGACCTGGACGGCGCGACGGCCAACCCGGCTTGCACTCGTTTCGGCCGGCTACGCCGACGGCTACTTCCGCGCCGGAGGCAGCAACGACGGCACGCGCGGCGCCGAGGTGGTGGTCGCCGGCAAACGCTGCCCTATCGCCGGTCGCATTTCGATGGACGTCATGGCGGTTGACGTCACCGATCTCGAAAAGAACGCGGTACGCCGCGGCCACATGGTGACACTGATCGGCGACGGCATCACCGTCGACGAGCTTGCTCATCACTTCGGCACCATCGGTTACGAGGTCCTGACCAGCCTCGGCAATCGCTACGCGCGGGTTTACAAGGGCGATAGCGGCGAGGGTTAGCGATGCGTCAGCCGACCCGCCGATGAAAGTCGCGACCTTCAACATCAACAATATCAACCGTCGCCTGCCGAACCTGCTGCGATGGCTGCAACGGGCCAAACCCGACATCGTTGCCCTGCAGGAATTGAAAGCGGCCGACAACGATTTCCCGCGTAGCGCAATCGAAAAAGCCGGCTACCGCGCAGTGTGGCGCGGTCAAAAAACCTGGAACGGTGTCGCAATCCTGGCACGCAAGGTAGAGCCGGTGCTGATCCGCAGCGAATTGCCAGGCGATGGCAGCGACCGGGAGGCGCGCTACATCGAGGCTGCCGTCAAGGGCATCATCGTCACCAGTCTCTATCTGCCCAACGGCAACCCGCAGCCCGGGCCGAAATTCGACTACAAGCTAAAGTGGTTCAAACGGCTCAATTTGCACGCGGCAAAATTGATCAGGCAGGGTGTCCCCGTGGTGCTCGCGGGCGACTACAACGTCGCACCGACAGCGTTCGATATCTACCGCACGAGATCATGGGACAAGGACGCGTTGATCCAGCCCAAGAGTCGCGCCGCGTTCAAATCGCTGGTGGCGCAGGGTTGGACGGATGCGATCCGGCACCTTCACCCGGAAAACCCAATGTTCACCTTCTGGGATTACAAGCGCGATCGCTGGGGGCGCGACGCCGGCCTGCGGCTCGATCATCTGCTTGTGAGTCCCGTGCTTGCGCCGCGGCTGAAGAAGGCCGGCGTCGATCGGACGACGCGCGGCCAAGAAGGCGCCAGCGATCACGCACCGGCCTGGATCGAGCTGAAATAGCAACACACGCCGGCGTTCAGACCGGAACTCCATCGGATGGCAAGATTTTCGGGTGTAACTTCAGCCTGACAGCTTCCGCCATCCTGCATGAGCCCCGTCGTTTGGGAGGGCGTCGCGTACTTAGTCTTTGGTTAGGAAAGTTACCCTACGGTGACCGGTTAATACTGGCTTAGATTAAAAAATAAAGTGGCCACCACCTGGTTTTCGATCGGCTCTGAAATGCCCGTTCGTTGCGTTACAGACGAGCCTGGGAAGATATCTGCGTTCCGCAAGACGCTGGAGCCGCAACGGCACATCGCGACTTGGTGCGACCAATCCGGGCCGCCCGTTCTGTGGTTGGGATTGTCATGGCTGTGACAGCATCGGCGGCTTTGATGGCGGAGCTGGACAAGGTCATCAAGGCCGGCTCGGCTTCGCGACAGACGCGAATCCTGAGGCAAGTGACCGACCTCTTCCGCACCGCGGTCGACCGCCTGGACGAAACCCAGTCGAATGTCTTCGACGACGTGCTCGCTCGATTGATCCAGAGCGCGGATCTGGAGTCATTGATTAATCTCAGTATGATCCTGTCCGGGATCGAACTGGCACCGCGCGAAACCGTCTGCCGGCTTGCGTTTCATGAAGACGCCTCCGTCGCAGCACCCGTGCTGGCAAACTCCAATCGTCTCTCCGAAAGGCATCTCGTCGAGATCGCCAAAACAAGAGGCCGGCAGCATCTTTTGGCTATTTCCGCCAGAGGAGCCCTCAGCGAAACGCTGACCGATGCGCTGATCAAGCGTGGCGATTCCGAAGTGTTCAAAGCGTTGGCACAGAATGCAGGAGCCCGCTTCTCCGAGACCGGCTATGCCGTTCTTGTCGGAAACGCCGAGCGCGACGAAAGTCTGCTCGAAGGTCTCGGCCTCCGACTGGATATTCCCGCAAAACTCCTGCGCAGGCTGCTTGGAGCGGCCACCGACGCCGTCTGGGCGCGACTTTCTAACGCGACCCGGCCTGTTGTGCGCGACAGGCGGCAACTGCCGAGCGTGGCAAGCGCTGCGGCATCGGAGCCGATAGACTACACGCCGGCGATCGAGCAGATGGTTGCGCTCAATCGAGCGGGCAAATTGAACGACTCGCCGGTAAACCGGTTTGCGATCAGGGGCGAGTATACCCATGTGGTGGCAGCGCTATCCTTCATGACGGACGTCAAGGTCGAGGAAATCGAGCCCCTGATTCAAAGCGACCGGCTGTACGGGCTGATCGTGGCGTGCAGGGCGGCGCGGCTCGACTGGGCAACCACGAGCGCGATCATTCGCTACCGGCCGGGATGTCCACCCGCCACCCAGCAGGAACTCGAACGGGCCCGGGAGATTTTTGACGCCTTGTTGCTGTCGGTCGCGCAATGGACGGTTCGGTTCGGTCTGGCTCGAAACACTTCCGAAAAAATCGCGTTGGCACAGCGGGCCTGAAAAGCATACCTGCTGCCTCCTCGCCTGCAGAATCCGCCAACAGAAAAGACCGCCGTGAGGGCGGTCTTTTGCATTCGCGGGTCACAGCGTGTGCGCAATCGCAAGGTCGCGGGTGCCGGACTTACCTAAATGCGATCCGGGAAGCGGATGATGAAGTTGTCGCGGTTGGGCATTTTCACCTTCGGCAACGTCTCGGCATTCATCACGTCGTTTGTGTCGATCAATTTGTTCTCTGCCAGTATGTAGGCGGTGAGGGCATAGACCTCGTTGTCGGAGAGTGAGCGCGGCGCCTGAAACGGCATCGCGCGGCGGATGAAATCGAAGATCGTCGTCGAATCCCCGATAAAATTCTTGATCGTCTTCTGTGATGCGGAAATTCCGTCGATCTTGGCATCGCTTACGAGTGCTGCGGCGAAGCCGCCCTTGCCGTTTTCGCCGTGGCACAAGGCACATTTTTCCGCAAAGATCGGTGCGCCCTGCGCGGGCGTGCCGCTGCCTTTCGGCAGTCCCGTGCCGTCGGGCATGATGCTGATGTCCCAATAGGCGATGGCCGCCTCGTCAATCTTTTTTCCGAGTTGCGGCGTCTCAGCCAGGGAGGCGCCCGCGGTCACCGCGAGCAACAGTGATGCGGAAAGGATCCCGCGCCTAGGCGTAAACATGCCTGACCTCCCCGTTGCTGGCCACGCCCCAACTGGTAATCGAATTGTAGTGCTGATTGGGAAACGCCAGGACCGGCGGCTTTTTTGTCAACTCGCCGCGCGCGGCCACGAATTCGGTGCGGGTCGGTTGCACGTTGCCAGCCTCGTCCCAGGCGCGACTCTGCAGCGTGGCTGGCCCGCCATCCCATCGCCAGGGCATGCGGAAGCGGGTGAAAGCCTTGCTCAGAACCGGTTCCTGAAGCGCCGCCTGCGCCCAGCTCTGACCGCCGTCAGCCGAGACCATCACCTTTTCGATCCGGCCGTTGCCGGAATAGGCCAGCCCCGAAATCTCGTAGAGACCCGAACCCTTCAACGCCATTCCGTGCGAGGGGCGGGTAATGAAGGATTTCACCTCCTGCAGGAAATAGAACCGGTAGGCCTTGCCGCTCGGCAGGATCTGCGAATAGGTCCGCGCCTCGTAGTAGCTCATGGCCGGCTGTTCGACGAGCTTGATGCGGCGCAGGAACTTGACGTTCATGTTGCCTTCG
>Ga0307474_10003440_pt1 | contig 11385 bp, 8 predicted proteins | sample atmos_gasesECM1C_2_FD_203312 | JGI IMG/M metagenome (GOLD analysis project Ga0307474, IMG submission 203312) | Hardwood forest soil microbial communities from Morgan-Monroe State Forest, Indiana, United States - atmos_gasesECM1C_05 | ecosystem: Environmental > Terrestrial > Soil > Temperate... | reverse complement strand
GATAATCGGTGATCATCTGGACAGAGCTGGCCCTTTAGAATAGTGAATGATAAAGGACGCTATCGCCAATATCCCGAAGCGTTCAACGACTGACATTTGAGGCCGTGTCGCTTGCGACCGAAATCCCGAGTCGATCGTTCACCGCATCCTGAAGCTTTTGTTTGCTCCCGATGTACCCCTCCGTTGTTTGCACTGAGGCGTGGCCAAGGAGAAACTGGATCTGCTCCAGTTCGCCTCCACAACCATGGCACAAGCGAGCGCACGTGCGGCGAAGATCATGGGGTGCCAGATTGGTTATGCCGGCATGTCCGGCACATCGCTTCACCGCGTACCACACTACGTTGGCTGTCACGCCAGTTCCTTCTACGATCCCTCCCTTTAAAACTCGTCTGAATACTCTTCCGTCACTCACTCCCGAATGCTGGAGCCATGCATCCAGAAGCTGTTTGGACCATGAGGGCAGCGGCACTGTTCGCAGCCGTCGTCCTTTGCCGATCAAATCGACGATAACCCAACGTCCCTCCCGCGTTTGCAACTGGTCCAGGGTTAACCCCACCACTTCAGAACGTCGCAACCCACAGCCCAGAAGTAGCCCGACGATTGCTCCATCCCGCCAGCCGCGTAGGTCTGTCTTCGAGGCGGCATCCACCAACTGCTGCGCCTGGTTCCGGGTGAGCCAGTTGCCGCTCTTCCGTCCGAGCCGCTTCACGCCTTGAACTCGCCGGATTCCGATCGCCAGTTCCGGGGTCAGCCAACCGCTTTCCGCGGACTCATCGGCCAGTCTCCGGATCGCTGAAAGATGCAAGTTGATCGTAGAGGCGGAAAGCCGGAGAGTTTCCAGGTGTGACCGGTACCGCACAACAACGGCACGGTTGAACGTTAGTCGCGGCTCGCTGCAGTACCACGCGATGAATCTGCCGATGGCGAATGCGTAGCTCCGCCGAGAATGAACGGAGGCGAGCGTATTCAGCACGGCCGCCTTCGACTGTTCCAGCTCAGGGATGGTAAGCGTCTCGGAGCGAACGGAACATTCAGTATGCTTTTGAGGAACCATAGAGAGCGGCTCCTTCCAGCCGCCCCCACAGTCTTTCCCTCAAACGATTTTCCGGCGGACCCCAAGACCTCGCCACACAGATCCCCGGGAAACAATCCAGATCATTGAAGCAAACGTCCTTTATCATTCACTATTCTCGATCGCCGCTTTGGGCGATCGGATTGAAGAGGGAACTTGAAGAGACGGAGCAGAGGCGAGGCGTCTCGCCGAAAATGGAGGCCGCCTTTCGGCGGTGTGGTTGTTGGGATGGACTAACATGGGAAGACGAAAAGAAGGAGGGCGTTACGGGAACCATGGGTTCCCCGTAGCAGGAAGGTAGTCGAGAGACAGCTTTGTGGCTCGAGCGAGGAAACTCCGGAGCCCGGCCGTTACAGGCCTTGGGGTTTCCTCCAGACAGTAAGAAAGAAGTGGTCAGAGAGAGATTTGAGTAAGAAACACGGAAGGACGAGGACTGTCGCCAAACGCTGAGAGGGGCTGACCCCTACAAATGAAAATTGAACTCCAATCGGACTACAAAAGGACGGATTGGGTTACAGAAATATCGCCAAGGGTTTGAACGCTTCGACCACTCCGTCCTTGTGACCTTTGAGATCTTCATGTGAAAAATAGCGACGACACATCCCCAATCCCGGCCCCGCCCGCCGCCTCACCAATCACCTTCTTTAACCTTGGCGTCTTGCGACTTTGCGTGAGTTTTTTTCTTCGTTCTCTTTTGTGCAATTCACGTGGAACTAAAGTGTTATAGCCTTTCCAGGCTCGACGCGATACACTGCGCGGAATTTAGCGGCAATGCACCACATCAATAAGATCAAAGAGACTGCACCGAGCGGCCCCTGGCTCACCAGTGAGCTCACGAATAAGGAGGGCGAGGGGCTCCTCCGCAGCGGCCGCGAACTGCAGCGGAAAACCAGTTGGCGATTCAGACCTCTTGCGAGCTGGGTCGCGGCCTGCGTTTTGCTTTTCAGCCCGTCTCTCCCGCTTCACGGAGGATGGCTAAAACCCGATGTCGATTTCTCGAACTATAACGTGCCGTTGTACGACCAGATCGTTAACCGCATCAAGGCGAAGGTTTCCGCACGGTTGGGAACAGGCGAGAACAAAAAGGACCGCTATTTTATTATTCCTTTCGCTTACCAAGACAGCAGGCTTAACCCGAAAATTTCGCACTCCTTCATCACGGTGATACGCGTGTTCGCCTACGACGAGCAGCCCCTTCGCACACCGGGATTCAAACACGGGAAATACAAGCAGTGGAATTTCGAAGCATTTAACATCAGCTGGATGCCTCACGATTTCGATACTAATCCGAATCTGTGCGTTTTCGATGGCTTCGGCAGCCGCATTTTTCCGAGCCTAAACCAATGTTCCATCGTCAACGGGAAAAACTTCTCACTGTCTGAAACCCTGAAGCTCGGGGCGGGGTTCAGAAATGCCGTGGCCATGTGGGGACCCTACGAGATCCAGAAAGTGGCGTTTGATCTTGGCGTAAAACGGAAGCTATTGCTCGACGGAGGAACTATCCGTTATCGGGCCGACGACCGCCTTTATCGCAAGGATCGAGTCGCCATCAATTGTTTCCACGCAATGGCGGGGCTGCAAGAGCTTTATCCAAACGGCGGATTTCTTGGGACAGGATTTAGGATGTGGGGCATCAATGGCACCGCCCGAGTTCTGATCGAATACACCAAGGCGGTCCGTAACCAGGGCATGATCCTTGAGCCGGTCAATATCAAGAAAGATCTCTACGGATTTGTCTACGCCCCGGAACGGAATAGCCGCGGCCTCTATAATCCATTTCAGAACGCCTCAGCGTACCACCGGTAATTTCGGTGGGTTCTTCGGACTTTAGCGTGTGATTAATCGGCCGATTTGGTTTCTAACCTATGAAATGGTTTATGAGAACAGCCCCAGGGCTTCAGCCCTCGTCGGAATGACTAAGGCGGCGAACAGAATCGCGATGATGAGTTGCAATTTGATCCGATTCTTCCGGAGAAGCCTCGATCCAGTTATCCGCATGGCCAGCTTTCGTTAACTAATCTCTTCCGCCTGGAGCCTATTTGCATCTTCCACTACAACAGAATGTCATGCACCCCCACGAAGTAGAAGATCCACGCACCGATCAGGATATGAGAAACAATCACGCCGATCAATGTCCGGTGGCGGGAATAAAGCCAACCCCAAAAAATTCCAGGTACAAATGTTCCCAGCGCGAAAGAGGGCGACACGTGAACATGCAAAGTAGAAAACAGCAAATTTGAAATGAGAATCGCTTTCCAGACAACATGGGGGCCTGTCAAAAATTCTTGCAGCGATCCCTGTAAAATCCCCCGGGCGAGAAACTCCTGAACGGGGACCAACGCAACATAAATGCACAGCTGCAACAGGTACGGCCCGTGTGTCGGGTTCTGGGCCATCCTGCCGCTAAATAAGCTCAGATGAGAATAAGCAGGATTAAGAATGATGAGCCGCTTCACTGCCAAGACCAGCACAAGGATAGGGAGCGTCCAAGCCATTGCTTCTCCAAGGGCCGGCCTCCAATTAGTCGTAGTCAGTCCGAAAAAATCCCACGAATGAGGCCCCCGTTTGATAACAATCAGCATCGCCGGAACCAGAATTCCGACTAACAGAGATGCCGATATAAGGATGTTGGTATTAATGTTTCTAACCACGCCGGCAATCGATCCAGCGACCAAGGCGTAAGCGCACAAAATAACAAATACATTAGTGAGGAAATGCCCCATCAATTCCCGGATCCTGCTTTGCAGGCGCTCGTTCTCCCGGTGGAGGTAATCGAGGGTGAGATGGGTGTTCACGCGCGCCAGCAGTTCGTGCGCGTTGAACGGCTTGGCGACGTAATCCACGGCGCCCAACTCAAAGCCACGCACGATGTCTGCCGTATCGGTTTTTGCGGTGAGAAAGACGATCGGAATTTCCCGCCAGGCGGTTGAGGCCTTGATGCGCCGGCAGGTTTCAAACCCGTCCATCTCGGGCATCATAATGTCGAGGAGGATCAAATCGGGTCGAATGCGTTCCAGAACTTCGAGCCCCTGCCGGCCATTGGTGGCGATGTTGATGTTATAACCTCGCTCCTTAAGAATGGTGGAGAGGGTCTGGATGTTCGCCGGCGCGTCCTCGATGATTAGAATGCGAGAAGGCATAACCAGATTTCCTTAGCCGCCGGGCGCCCGGGCCGCTTGTTCCAACTGGGCCAGCGCTTCACTGAAAGCGTAGCCCTGGACCCGTTGCTCAAATTTTCCAAACTCCTCGGCGGAGAAGAGTGAAGCAAACACGCCGCGATTGGCTTCAAGGCAATCGGATGCCGCGGCGTCGAACTCGGCCAGGTGCCTGGTCATTTGCTCAACCACCAGCTTCAATTGCGCAGCATCAACGACCATGGCTTTAGGCGCGGCGGGGGACACCGGTTCTTCACCCAGAGCGGCGCGGAGACGGTCAACGAACGGGGTGAGCACGGTCGCGAACTGCTGGCGCAGCGATTCCAAGCGCGCAGCGTCGGCGCCATCATGAATGGCCTTCTCCAATTCACCCGCCGCCAACTGCACTGTCTTCACGCCAAGATTCGCAGCAACTCCTTTGACTGTGTGCGCTGTCCGCTCAGCCGCGGGCCGATCACCGGCCTTGAGCAGTTCGGTGATTCGCCCAGGCGCGTCCGATTGCTGCGCGGAGAACTGGCGGAGCAGTTTCAAATAAAGTTTTCGGTTGCCGGCGACGCGCAGCAGGCCTTCGACGGAATTGAGCCCTTCCACGGTCGGTATTTCCATATTGTCAGCGCGCGACTCGACCTCGGGAACGCCGGCCGTCTTGACAACCGGGTCCGAGGTTTTGGCAATTGCTGGAACAGATGCCGACGTTCCCGGGGCGGACCGATAACACCGCGCCACGGTTTCGAACAGCGCACTGGGATCGATTGGTTTCGAGATATGATCGTTCATCCCGGAGGCGAGACAGCGCTGGCGTTCTTCGATCGTGGCGTGCGCCGTCATGGCGATGATCGGTAGTGCTGCGAAACGCGCGTCGGAACGCAGTTTGGCGGTCGCCTGATAGCCGTCCATCTCCGGCATTTGCAGGTCCATCAACACTACATCGAACGGCGGCGGCTGCGGTCCGTTCGACAGGATATCCACCGCCTCGCGTCCATTGTTGGCGACTTTCACCATCGCGCCGGTGCATTCCAGAAGCTCGACGGCAATCTGCTGGTTGATCTCGTTGTCTTCAGCAAGCAGTATGCGAGCGCCGCGCAGCCGGAGAGCCTGCTCACCTTCATCAGTCGTGACGGTTTCTTCGCTGTCGGCTGCAAAGACGTTCACGAGAGTATCCACGATCGTGGACTTGGTGACGGGCTTGACGAGGAAGCCGTCGAGTTGCAATCGCTCCGCCTCCTCCCGCACTTCCTCGCGCCCGAACGCGGTGACGAGAACGATCGCGGGCTGATGTTGCAACGTCTCGTTGCTCTTGATGTGGCGACTAGTTTCCAAACCGTCCATACCGGGCATCCGCCAATCCATGAACACAATGTCATAGGGGTCGGCGGGATCTTTCTCTTTGATGGCAGCGAGCGCTTCCTTACCCGATGCGACGGTGTCCACACGGCTCGCCAGGGCGCTCAAAGGCTCTTGCAGGATCTCTCGCGCGACAGCGTTGTCGTCCACAATCAGGACGCGAAGACGTGACAGCTTCTCAGGAACGATTTTTCCCGAGCCGGTGGCCGAGCCTACCTCTAGCCAGATCGTGAAATTAAACGTGCTGCCGACGCCCGGTTCGCTTTCGAGCCAGATGCGCCCGCCCATCAACTCGGCGAGCTTGCGCGAGATCGAGAGGCCAAGGCCGGTGCCCCCATGTTTGCGCGTCGTGGACATGTCCGCCTGGGAAAAAGGCTGGAACAATTTCGCCGCCTGCTCGCGCGTCATGCCGATGCCGGTGTCGCGCACGGAGAACTTAAGTTGCACTTTCTCGCCGGTGCGTTCGAGCAGATCAATGTTCAAGCCGATGTCGCCGCGCTCCGTGAACTTGATGGCGTTGTTGACGAAGTTGGTCAGGATCTGACCGAGGCGAACCGGGTCACCTAGCAGTTGCTCGGGAATCGCGGGAGCGACATGGATCAGGAACTCGAGCCCCTTATCGTGCGCCTTCTGGGCCGTGAGCGTGGTGACCATGCTGATCACCTCGTCGAGCTGGAAATCGGTGGTCTCAATGTCAAGCTTATCGGCCTCAATCTTTGAGAAATCGAGGATGTCATTGATGATGCTAAGGAGCGACGTGCCGGCGTCGTGGACCTTGCTCACGTAGTCCCGCTGCTTGGGATTAAGGGGCGTCTTGAGGGCGAGGTACGAGAGACCGATGATGGCGTTCATGGGCGTGCGGATCTCGTGGCTCATGTTGGCCAGAAACGCGCTCTTGGCCTTGGTGGCGTCGTCGGACTTCTGCATGGCCAAACGCAGGTCCGTCTCCAACTGCTTGAACGCGGTGATGTCCTGAGTCACGCCGTACATGTCGGTCGGCTTTCCGTTGGCGTCCTTCACCACATGCCCCAAGGAATGGATCCAGACCACTCGCCCATCGATCGGTCGCTTGTAGGCGAAGGTCGCGTCATACACCGGGATCGTGCCGCCGAGGGCGGCGGCAAAGTTCTCCGCCGTGACCTTGGCGGCCGCTTCGTCGCCTGCGCGGGCATTCGCGGCCCAAAAGCCCAGGCGGTAACGATGCCCGGGGCTTGGCGGGTCTCCGAAGATGCGGGCTGCGCGCTCGGAGGAATTATACCAGCCGGAGCCGTCGATTGGCACGTGCCAGTATCCGGCCTTGGTGAGTTCCAGGGCGCTATCGGCGAGAAGATTGATGCGGTTGAGCTCTTCGGCCTGACTCTGCGTCTGCTTGAGCTGGCTACTGAGCAGCTTTTCGTTGCGGTCGACCATCAGCTCAAACGTTGCGCTGCTTACCTCCAGCCGCTCCACCTCCTTTTTGAGGGAGCGGATTTCCTTCTGCAGCTTGGCGACCTCGTCGGTCTCCATCACGCACTCCCGACCCGGCCGCCCAACAGCAGCGTCGTGAACGTCTCGTTGTGGTAGTGCGAGATTCCATCCTTCGCCAGTCGGGCGATTTCACCATATCCGTGAATGCCGGCCGCGGGCGCATCGCCCAGCAGTTCGTTGACGATGCGCGCCTCCTGTTGAGTTCGCGAACCCAGGATCTGCTTGCGCCCGGCGCAGGAGATGCAGAGGGCGAGGGCCGGCTTGCCGCCGCCCGCGGAGTCCTTGGGAAAATCATCCAGGGCGTGCTGAAAGGAGTTGCGGGTCGCGCCGAGAATCTGGTCGCGATTGGTTGTAGTGATGTGGACGCGGGCGCCGTCCGGCACATCGCCGAGGAAGTGGATACAGCCGCTGGCCTCATCGGTACGGCCTGGAGCGCGCAGGTAATATGAGTTCGCACCTCGACCATCATCGGCCGTTACCGCCAGTGGATACTCCGTCAGGTGCGTGATGTCGGCGTTGCCGAGGAACTCCCGGTAGAACTCGGTCGCGGGCCGGCCATCGATCGCCCGCACCACGTGGCCATCGACATCAGTGACCCGCCCCTCGCGCCCGATGGGACGCCATCCTGTATCCACACCAAAGGAGAAGACAACACCCTCCCCGAAGAGGAGGAACGGCACGGAATCCTGGAGCACTTCCGTACCGTGGAACTGCCTGGTGCCCTTGAATCGCCACTGGTCGCCGGCGGTGCCGCCGAAGATCGGGACCGCATCCCCCAACTCCGCCCGCAGCGCATTGAGGGCAGCGGACCCGCTCACAGTCAGGCCGTCGGGCATGGTGATGCAGAGGCTCGGCGCTCCGCCATGGCCTGGACCATCTCCACCGGCCCTTCCGGCCAGACGCCGGACCGCGTCGTTAGCACTGGCGCGAATAGACCCCACCACACCGGTCGAGACCGACTTGGCCACACCCGACACCGCGTGAAAGTCATCGCCCGAAAGCAGGACCAGAGCGAGCGAATCTTCCGCAAAGAGGATGTGCGATGACATCTCACCGTCGGTCATGCAACCGATGAGCGCGATCCCAGGCCACTGGGCGTTGATCTGCTCCAGCACAATCGCAAAGTCGTGATCGATCCCGGCAAACAGCATCGCCACGCGGGGCAAGGACGCTCCCAGCGCAACGTTCGCGCCAGCAATCAGTTCCGCGACCGCGTCAACCGAATCGACGTCTTGACTGTGAACTACACATGCTCGCATAAGTAACTCCTTTTCAGTATTCTTCGTTCATTTCCCGCTTGCCAGATTTTGCATTGCGATTGTTTTTTTATCATGGTGTCATTCGCATCCCGCACCGCCGGCTTATCCAAACTGATGTAGGCCTTGTACGATTCGAGGTCCCACACCGGTCATTGTTTTCTTGATAGGAATCTGCGTAATAGGATGTAGAGGATGATCAACCCCGCCGCGGGCAGAGAGCCGTCCAGAAACCGCAGTTCAGCCAGGCGTTCTACTCGCTCGCCGCATCGTCCCTGGCAGCCCATTCTGCACATCTGCGTTTATCATGTCTATGGGCGTTAGCCAATATCTCGGCCATCGTCGTCGCCGTGGGTCTATTTGGTGGCGTCTCGGGACTGCTGTAGCTTGAATGCCTGGGTTTGCTCTTTGTGGATTTCGAAGCAAACTTCCATTCTCTCACGGCACTTCGGCCGAGGTTTGTTCTGACCGGACGATGCATCGAAAGCCAATTTGGCTCATTCCGGTCACTCGCACAACGAGATCGTTGGCTTTTACCTCAGCGCGGTTTGCTCGTTTTACGGGATCACCTTGGGGTTGCTCGCCGTTGGGACATGGCAAGCCTACTCGGACGTAGACAGCAAGGTCGATGAGGAAGCTTCCGTGCTAGCAGCCCTGTACAGAAATGTGAGCACTTTTCCTGACCCGAAGCGCGCAGAACTTCAGGCAGATCTGCGCGAATACGCGCGCCAAGTGATCGATGTCGCATGGCCGCTACAGCAGCGAGGGATCGTCCCGCAGAACACTGCAGCCATCGTGCAGGCTTTTCAGACACACCTGGCCAGTTTTGAACCGGTGACCGAGAGCCAGAAAACGTTGCATGCGGAGGCCTACCGGGAGTTTGATCGCCTCGTGGAATTACGGCGGATTCGATTGAAGAGCGTGGTTGCAGGTCTTCCTGCCCCTCTATGGTCCGTCGTGTTGGTCGGAGCTTTCCTCAATATCGCGGTGACCTGGTTCTTCGACATGTTTGATGGGCGCACGGACACTCCACGCGGTCTTTTGTGGCTGGCGCATTGAAGCCCCAAAGTCCGCGCAGTCAAAAAATCGGTTTACGCCTTCCGGGGCGGCAGCATCTTCCAGCCGATGGCAAAAAACAACCGCCGTGCTTGACAGTCTTAAATGTAACTGTGACGGTTCTGTTTATGACCACAGACAAATCTAAAGAAGTGACGATAACGAGTAGGCTGGCAAACAAGAATATCCTTATCACCGGCGTGGCCACAGCGCAGGAATTCGACAAGCAGGGAGCGCGCGTTGCGATCTGCGGCTTGAATGAGGGGACGCTGCAGGCGACTAAAAAGACGCTTGGAGCCGGAAGTCTCACCGTTCGCGCTGACGTCAGCAATCTCTCCGACCTCGACACGATGTTCGCCACGATCAAGCGGGAGTTCGGGCACCTGAACGGCGTCTTCGTAAATGCAGGTTACAGCGAGTTCCTGCCATTCGAAGAGGTGACAGAGCAAAGCTTCGACAAGGTGATAGCCGTCAATTTCAAAGGGGCTTACTTCACGATTCAAAAAGCCTTGCCGCTACTCAGGCAAGGGTCGTCTGTCATCATCAATGCGTCCGTTGGCGCGCGCAAGGGGTGGCCGACCACCTCGACCGTCTCGACCTGCAAGGCCGCGGTTGTCCATCTCGCTCGAATCCTCAGCGCCGAACTCGTGGACCGCGGGATTCGCGTCAATACCCTAAGCCCAGGCCCGACGGACACGTCGATGTTCGGTCGCTTCCCAGGCGAAGAGCAGGGCGAGGCGGTTAAGGACGTCCTCCGAACCAACAATCCAAGCAAACGGATGGCCGATCCGTTGGAAATCGCGAAGCTGGCAGTTTACCTCGCGTCGGACGATTCTGCATACGTCGTCGGGGCAGACTTCCTGATCGACGGCGGGGTCACGGCCATTTCGGGCGTGGGCGCCTGAGCCTCGTTGCAGAGAGTCGAGGCCGTTCCTATTCCCGCTCAGGCAAGGGACGGCTCGCAATCCGCGCGTGTCGGTTTCGGCGGTTACTATGACGTTCCATTGCGCACTTTTGGTTCACTGACTTCTCCGCAGGTCTTCGGCGACACCCGCAACCTAGCCGATGGCAAAACTAACGTCCGAGCTTGACAGCATTAACTGTAACTGATACGGCTACTTTTATGTCCACGAACAGTCGTCTGGCGAGTGCCATCCATATCATGAGTTTCGTCGCTTACAGCGGCGACGAGGGGACGACTTCGGAGGCAATCGCGAAAAGCCTCAAGACCAACCCGGTCGTGGTGCGGAAGATCCTCAGGCTGCTCGACCGAGAGGGACTGGTCGCTCTTCGCCAAGGCCGCCACGGCGGCGTCGGTCTCCGACTCCCGGCATCTGACATAACCCTCCGTCAGATCTACAAGGCGGTTGAAAGCGAGAGCGGAGTTTTTGCGATGCGCGGCCAGGTGCATGAAAGATGCGCGGTGGCCTGCGCGATGAAACGAAGGCTTGGCCCAATCTTCAACTCTGCGAACCGCGCCGTTGAGCAGGCTCTCAGCAAAACGCCTCTAGCGGAGCTGATACGCGGCGTCAGCTAAATTTGCCAGAAACTGTAACCGACACGGATATGTTTAATCTAATCGGGGTCAAACTCAGGAAACGGAAATTTACGTACGCTTACAATGTCGAAGGAGGCGTAAGACTGCCGATCAGAACGATCCACGTGGAAAAACTACGCTGGGATCGATCCCATAACGCGCGTTAACCTGCCTGCTGATAAGCCCTCGTTTGGCTATTCCCGGCCTTTTAGGGGCGCCAAGATAGTGAATGATAAAGGACGTTTGCTTCAATAATCCCAGATTAGGGCGTGCAGGCCGAAAGTATCATTGAGGAGAAAACTGTGGGGGTGGCTGGAACGAGCCGTCTGCATGGATTCTCAAAAGCATACTGGACCTGGAGTTCGCGCCGAGGCGCTCACTATACCTGAACTGGAACAGTCGAAGGCGGCCGTGCTCAATACGCTTGCCTCGGTTCATTCCCGTCGGAGCTACACATTCGCCATCAACAGTTTCATCGCGTGGTATGTGATTGGCGAC
>Ga0307474_10003439_pt1 | contig 11386 bp, 6 predicted proteins | sample atmos_gasesECM1C_2_FD_203312 | JGI IMG/M metagenome (GOLD analysis project Ga0307474, IMG submission 203312) | Hardwood forest soil microbial communities from Morgan-Monroe State Forest, Indiana, United States - atmos_gasesECM1C_05 | ecosystem: Environmental > Terrestrial > Soil > Temperate... | reverse complement strand
GGTCGAGCCCGCCCGCTACCGCATCCTGCATGGCTAGAATGCCAGCAAGGGTCGCCTCCGGGGTCTCGCCGTAACGGGCGTATGGGACGCATTCGCCGCGGCCCAGGAAACCGCCACCGAAACCGCCATGGCTGCTGGCACGGCTTATTTCCGCCACAACCGTCACTGCCTCTGTCTTCGCGCCACGGCTGATGGTGAAGGAACCCGCGATCGGGAAGCGCTCAATTCGCGCAACCAAGGTTTGAGATTCGGCGGAAGTCATTTAAATCTATGATGATTTCTGAATCGGGCAGATGCGCAAGTTGGCTAAATATGGCTGGTCGGGGGCGCTCTCGACAAGGCGATCGCTAAAAATGTTGGCATTTTCGTTTACCGGTTCCATGCATAAGGGCGGGAGGAGCACGCCAATTTGAACGCCGAACCGACATTGGAGCGGATCCCCCGCGGCAATGCGCTTGCACTTTGCGCCACCGGCTCCTGGACCGCGGGTTTTGCGCCACGCCTGGAAAGGCTGGTGACGGAGGCGGAAAAGCTCGCCGGCGGCCGGTCCAGCATCTCCATCGACGTCTCCCAAGTGTCCAAGCTCGACACCTTCGGCGCCTGGCTGATCGAGCGGCTGCGCCGCAGCCTGACCGAGGGCGAGATGGAGGCCAGGATCGCAGGCCTGTCCGTTAACTATGCAAGCCTGGTCGAGGAGGTGCGGCTGGTGAAGGCCGCCCCCGACGCCGAGACGCCCACAGTGACGATTTCGGGCATGCTCGCCCAGATCGGGAAGACCGTGGCCGGCATCAGCGGCACCGTGATCGGGCTGATCGACATGCTGGGTGCGGTGCTTGTCGCAAGCGGCCGCATCCTTATTCACCCCAGAAGCTTCCGGCTGACCTCGACCGTGCATCATCTCGAACAGGTATGCTGGCGCGCTGTGCCGATCATCGTGCTGATCACCTTCCTGATCGGCTGCATCATCTCCCAGCAGGGCATCTTCCATTTCCGCCGCTTTGGCGCCGACATCTTCGTCGTCGACATGCTCGGCGTGCTGGTGCTGCGCGAGATCGGCGTGCTCCTGGTCGCGATCATGGTCGCGGGCCGTTCCGGCAGTGCCTATACCGCCGAGCTCGGCTCGATGAAGATGCGCGAGGAAATCGACGCATTGCGCACCATGGGCTTCGATCCGATCGAGGTGCTGATCCTGCCGCGCATGCTGGCGCTGGTGATCGCGCTGCCGATCCTGGCGTTCCTCGGCGCCATGGCGGCGCTCTACGGCGGCGGTCTCGTCGCCTGGCTTTATGGCGGCATCGATCCCGAAGCCTTTCTGTTGCGCCTGCGCGATGCGATCTCGATCGACCATTTCACAGTGGGTATCGTCAAAGCGCCGGTCATGGCCGCGGTGATCGGGATCGTCGCCTGCGTGGAGGGACTCGCCGTGCAGGGCAGCGCGGAGTCGCTCGGGCAGCACACCACAGCCTCGGTGGTGAAGGGGATATTCTTCGTCATCGTCATGGACGGCGTGTTCGCGATCTTCTTCGCCTCGATCGGGATGTGATGATGACGCAACCCGCTCCCACGCCAATACTTGCGCCCGTCGAAGCCATCATCCGCGTCCGCGACATCACCGTGCAGTTCGGCAAAACGCGCGTGCTCGACGGGCTCAATCTCGACGTCAGGCGTGGCGAGATCCTCGGCTTCGTCGGCCCTTCCGGCGCTGGCAAATCGGTCCTGACCCGAACCATCATCGGGCTCGTGCCGAAGGTCAGCGGCAGCATCGAGGTGTTTGGCGTCGACCTCGATGCCGCCAGCACCTCGGCGCGGCGCGCGGTCGAGCGGCGGTGGGGCATCCTGTTCCAACAGGGCGCGCTGTTCTCCTCGCTCACCGTGCGGCAGAACATCCAGTTTCCGGTGCGCGAATATCTGAAAGTGTCGCAGCGGCTCTTGGACGAGATCATGGTCGCCAAGCTCGGCATGGTCGGCCTGCGCCCCGAAGTCGCCGATCGTTTTCCCTCCGAGCTGTCAGGCGGCATGATCAAGCGCGTGGCGCTCGCCCGCGCGCTCGCGCTCGATCCGGAACTCGTGTTCCTGGACGAGCCGACCTCGGGGTTGGATCCGATCGGCGCCGGCGATTTCGACGAGCTGGTGCGCACTCTGCAGCGCACTTTGGGGCTGACGGTTTTCATGGTAACCCACGATCTGGACAGCCTTTATACGGCTTGTGACCGGATTGCCGTCTTAGGGAACGGTAAGATCATTGCAGCGGGATCGATGGCCGACATGCAGGCCTCGCAACATCCGTGGCTGCGGCAATATTTCCACGGGAAGCGCGCACGCGCCGTGATGGGATAAGAGCGTATTGGAGTTGGTTTGATGGAGACGAGGGCGAACTACGTCCTGATCGGAGCTTTCGCACTGGCCGTGATCGCGGCGGCGCTCGGCTTCGTCCTCTGGTTTCAGAGCCTGCACACCACCAAGGCGCGCAGCCCCTTGCGCATCATTTTCGAAGGCCCCGCGGCGGGCCTGCGCAATGGCGGCAGCGTGAATTTCAACGGTATCCGCGTGGGCGAGGTGATCTCGGTCAAGCTCGACAATCCGCGCCGGGTCGTCGCGCTGGCGATGGTCGAGAACTCTGCCCCCATTCGGAAGGACACCCTCGTCGGGCTCGAATTCCAGGGGCTGACCGGCGTTGCCGCCATCTCGCTCAAAGGCGGCGACGAGGCGGCTCCGCCGGTGCCGCTGGACGAGGACGGCGTCGCCACGTTGACTGCGGATCCGAACCGGTTGCAGGACGTGACGGAAGCGATCCGCGGCACGTTGCAGAACATCAACAGGGTGGTCGCCGACAACCAAGAGTCGGTGAAGAACTCGTTGCACAATCTCGAGACCTTCACCGCATCGCTCGCGCGCAATTCTGAAAGGCTCGACAATGTGATGTCGCGGGTCGACGGCGTGATGGGCAAGGCCGACAATCTGATGACCGGCCTCAACACGCTCGCCGGCGGCAAGGAGGGAGGGGAGCTTTATCAAGCCGTGAAATCGATCCGCGAGCTTGCCGAGGATTTCGACAGACGCTCGGGTTCGCTCATGACCGACGGCCGCAAGACGCTTTCCGACATCAGCCGCGCCGTGAACAATTTTGACCGGAACCCGACCCGCGTTCTGTTCGGGGCCAGCAACAGTTCGCAAGCCGCGCCGCCGCCTCCGCCACCCGCCGCGCCGGCGGCGAGCGAGAGGAGGCGGCAGTAAGGGACTGCGCTGTCATTGCGAAACAAAAACGGAGGCCGCAAGGCCTCCGTTTTCCATTCGCTACTCGCTATTCGCCGTTCACCCCAGCCGTCCCGCGGCGTGCGCTAGCAGCGTGTAGACGAGCCCGGTCTCCGAGGTCAGGTGGCTGCGCAGCGCCTGCGGGTTGCGGTCCTCGCGAGCGATGTCGTCGAGCAGCCGTTCGAACTCGGCAATATAGCGGTCGACCGTTTGCTTGAAGGCGCGGTCGGCACGGTATTTGCGGGCGACCTCGTCAAAGGCCTTCTGGCCGGCTGGCGTGTAGAGGCGCTTGGTGAAGGCCTTGTTCTCGCCGCGCTGGTAGCGGTCCCACATTTCGGCGGCGAGGTTACGGTCCATCAGCCGCCCGATGTCGAGCGACAGCGACTCCAGCGGGTTGCCGCCGCCGTTACCTTGCGGCTGCGGCTGCGGCTGCGGCTGCGGCGGCGCGGTGCGGCCGCGCGGCGCCTCACGGGCCGGGCCGGCGGCGCCGTTGGCGTCGGCGCGGTTCAACAGATCGGAGAGCCAGCCGTCGCGCCCCTGGTCTGGGCCCGTCGGACTGACCGACGGGGCCTCGGTGCGGCGCGAGGAGGGCACGCCGAGATCAGGCGGCGGCAAGGTCGAGGCGGCGCTGCCGATGTCGCGCGTCCGCGTCTCGTTGCGACCGCCTGCGGCGGCGGCCATCATCGGCTCGTCCTGGCGCTGCTGCGCGCTTGCGCGGCCCTGGCCGACGACATCAAGGCCGCGGCCGTGCTGCGCGACGATGCGGTTCAGTTCGGCAAGCGCCTCGATCTGGTCGACGATCACCTTGCGCATCTGCGCGGTGCTTTCGGCGGCCTCCTGCGGCATCTCGAGCACGCCACGGCGCAGTTCGCCGCGGGTGGTTTCGAGCTCGTGATGCATCTCGGCCGCCATCTGCTTCATGCTGGAGACGAGATTGGCGAACTTCTCGGCGGACTGCTTGAACATCGAATCCGCTTCTTCCGTGGTCGTCCGGTAGATGTCGTGCATCGCCTCAATGGTCTGCCGATGTTCCTCCTCGGAGGCCGCGCGCACCGCCTCGAACTGCCGCGTGATGGCCGTCGAGCCTGCGCCGGCGGTCTCCGCAACGACGCGCGCGATGTCGCGCGCCCGCTCTTCGGCGGCGGCGAGCGACTCATCGAGCAGGTTGGTGAACCGCGAGAGCCGCTGGTCGAGGTCGGTGGTGCGCAGGTCGATGGTGGTGACGAGCGATTCGAGCGTTGCCCTGCGCTCGGCGACGGAAGTGGTCGTGTTGCGGTTGGCCTGTTCGACCATCGCAGCCGCTTCCATCAGCGCCCGGCCATGGGCGTCGAACTGGCCGGACAGCTCGCCGAGATTTTCCAGCGCCTTCGTCGTCTTGTCGTTGAAGACGTTGAACTGCTCCTCGAGCCCCTGCGTCGCGGCGCCGTTGCGCGAAGTGACGTCGTTCATGGCGGAGACGAAGTCGGCTACGCGCGTCACCAGCGCGCGCTCGAGCGAGTTGAGATTGTCGTGGGCGCCGGTGAGCACTTCCTGCAGCAGGATGTTGCCCTCGCGCAGCCGCTCGAACAGGGCGACCGTGTCGGTGCGCAGGATCTTGCTGGTCTCCTGCATCTCGGTGACCGCCGCGACCGAGACCTGTCGCGACTGCTCGATCGCAGCCCGCGAGGCCTGCTCCAGGTCCTTCAGCGACCTGTTGATGGCGTTGGTCGCCATCTCGCCTGCCACCGTGATGGTGCGCGCGACATCGTTGCCGTTGCCCACCACCGATTGCGAGAAGCTCTGGCCGCGGGTCTCGATCGACTTCAAGGCGTCCGAGGTAACGCGGTCGATGTCGAGCGTCAGCTGGCTGGTCTTGCCGGCCAGTGCATCAACCAGCACGCCGCGCTTGGCATCGATCATCTGCGACAGGCGGTCGGTCTGCTGCTGGACGTAGCTAACGATCTCGTCGGTCTTGCCGGTCATCGCCGAGCCGAACGAGGAGCCGGCGGTGAGCACCGAGCGTTCGATCTCCGCGGCGGTCGTCTTGATACGTGCGGCGACCTCGTTGGAGGCGGCGATCAGCGAGTTCTGTGCGCTGTACGTGCTCGAATGGATGCTGTCGGTAGAGTTGGCGGTGGCCGCAACCAGCGAGCGCTCGATCTCCGAGGAAATCGCCCGCATCTGGTTTGCGGCATCCGCCGAGGTCGCGGTGAGCGAGCCATGCGCCTCGTTCGCACTGTTGAGGATGGACGCGGCGGTGTCAGCGCCGACCGCGGAGAGGGTGCGCTCAACATCGGCCGCCAGCGACTTGACGTGATTGGCGGCCTCCGAAGAGGCGGTCACCAGCGTCGCTTGTGCCTCGCGGGCGCCGACTGTGATGGTCTCGACGGTCGTGCTTCCCGCCGCGGTCAGCGCGCGCTGCACATCGACCGCCAGCGACTTGATGTGATTGGCGGCCTCCGAAGAGGCCGTCACCAGCGTCGCTTGTGCCTCGCGGGCGCCGACTGTGATGGTCTCGACGGTCGTGCTTCCCGCCGCGGTCAGTGCGCGCTGCACATCGGCCGCCAGCGACTTTACGTGGCTTGCCGCCTCCGACGAGGTCGCGATGAGAGTGGCCTGTGCATCGCGTGCGCCGCCGGTGATCGTCTCGGCCGTCGTGGTCCCTGCGATCGAGAGCGAGCGCTGCACGTCTGCGGTGAGCGATTTGACGTGATTGGCGGCTTCCGAGGAAGTCGCGACCAGCGTGGCCTGGGCCTCGCGGACGCCGTTGGCGATGGACTCGGCCGTGGTGGCACCGGCCACCGTCAGCGCGCGTTGCACCTCGGTCGCCATTACCTTCATCTGATTGGCGGTTTCCGACGACGCGTTGATCAGTGTGCCGTGCGCCTCGCGGGCGCCCGAAGTGATGGACTCGGCCGTTGTGGCGCCGGCCATCGACAGTGAACGCTGCACGTCGGCGGCCAGTGACTTGACCTGGTTGGTCGCATCGGCGGAGGCGTTGACCAGCGTGCTTTGGAGCTCGCGGGCGCCGGCGAGAATCGAAGCGGCGGTCGCCGAACCGGCAGCCGAAAGCGTCCGCTCGATATCCATCGACAGCGTCTTGATCTGGTTGGCCGTATCGCTCGATGACGTCACCAGCGTGGATTGCGCCTCGCGTGCGCTGTTGAGGATCGCGTTGGCCGAACCGGTGCCGACTGCGGTCAGGGCCCGCTCGACCTCCGAGGAGGTCAGCTTGAGCTGCGCGCCCACATCCGAGGATACGCTGAGCAGCGACTGCTGTGCGGCACGCGCGCCGGTCTGGATGGTCTCGCTGGTGTTGACCACAAGGTTGGTCAGCGAGCGTTCGGCGTCCTCGACATGCGACTTGAGGCTGGTTGACAACAGCTCCGCGCGCGCCATCAGGTCTTCGCTGGCCTGGCGCCCGCTGCTTTCGATGCGGCCGGCCACGGCTTCCACGCGCGAACCGAGCAGGTCCTCGAACTGCGAGACGCGCTGGTCGATATCGCTCGCAATTCCACCGACCCTGGTCTCGATGCTCCGATGGATGTCCTGGAAGCGCGCGGTGACGGTGTCGGCGAGCTGTGCGCTGCGCCCGTGGATGGTCTCGGAGACGCCCGCGATGCGGCGGTCTATGGCGTCGATCGCCTGCGCCGTGCCCTCGACCAGCGAGGAGGTGAGGTTGTTCAGGCGGGAATCGATCGAATGAATGACTTGTGCCGCACCGTCGGTCATCGACGAGGAGAGCAAGCCGATGCGGCTGTCGATCGTCTCGGTGACCGACTTGGCGCGTGAATCGAAGGATTGTTCCAGCATCCTGAGCCGGCCATCGACGGATTCGTCGAACGACTTCACGCGGCCGTCGAACGCGGTGTCGAGGAGGGTGATCTTGCCTCCGAGCGCGCCATCAAGGTGATTGATCTTGCTGTCCAGCGCGCTATCGAGGTTGGCGATCCGGCTATCGAGCGCAGTGTGCAGGGTCGTGATCTTGTTCTCAAGCGAGCTATCGAGGGTCGAGATCTTGCTGTCGAGCGAGGTGTCGAGGGTCGAGATCTTGCTGTCGAGCGAGGTGTCGAGGCCTGCAACCCGGTCCTGCAGACCGGTCTCGAACTGAGTCAGACGTTGTTCCATCGCAGCGGTGATGCTGTCGCCGCTCGCGGTGATGCGGGTGTCGAAATTATCGACATAGTTCTTCAGCGAGTCGGAGATGTCCTGCGTGCGCTGGCCCACGCGCTCGACGATCTCGCCGCCGAAGGTTTTGACCGTGCGGTCGAACTCGGAGATATGGCGGGTGATCAGCGCGCCGAGCGTGCCGCTATCGCGGGCGAATTTCTCGGCAAGCTCGGTGCCCTGGTTGCGCACCAGTTCGTCAAACGCGTTGATCTGCAGCGAAAGCGTATCGTGCGTGCTCTCGGTCTGGGTCGCCACCTTGGTGACCAGCGCATTGACGGTCGCATCCAGGGCCTCGCTCGCCTTGTCGCCGCTGGTCAGCACCTGGTTGGCGAGCCGATGGCCGGCGTCGTCGATCTTGCTGACGAGATCGTTGCTGCGCAGCTCGAGCTCGAGCAGCAGCGAGTCGCCCGAGTTCTTCAAGGAATCGTGCACCTGCTCGGTGCGCTCCGAGATGCCTTCCACGACGGCCGACGAGCGCTGCTCGAACTCGGCCGTGATGCGATCAATGCGCTCGTTCAGCATGTCGTGCACGCGGTCGGCGAGGTCGACGAACTCGTCGTGGACATGACCGGTCTTGAAGTTGAGGCTCGTGGTGAGCCGCTCGCTGGCGTCGAGTACGGCGCGCGTGGTCTCCGCGCTTGCTTCCTCGAGACGATCGAGCAGGTCGCCGCCGCGCTCGCCGAGCGCGAGGATCATGTTGTCGCCGGCATTGCTGAGCGCAGCCGTGATGTGGGTGCCGCGCTCCTCCAGCGCGCTGGTGATGCTTTTCGCGACCTCGTCGACGCGCGAGGCGATGGCGTCCGAGATCAGCGCAATGTCGTGGCGGAGATCGATCTGCACGCCGGAGATCGCGCTGCGCACCTGCTCGGCCTGGCCGACCAGGTTGTCGCGCTGATGGGCGATGTCCTGCAACAGCGCACGAATGCGTACCTCGTTGTCGCTATAGGCGCGCTCGAGCGCCGAGACCTCGTTGGCGACGAGGGTTTCGAGCTCGCCCGCGCGCGCGATCGCGCGTTCGATGCCATCGCCCATGGCGGCGACTTCGCGACGGATCGCTTGACCGACGGTGACCATGGAATCGCTTGCCGTGCCCTCGGGCTCGGAGAAACGGATTGCGACCTGCGCCATCGATTGCGCAATCATGCGCAATTCCTGCCCGCGCCAGGCGAGGCTTGCGAGGAAATAGATCAAGAGAACAGGCGCAAAGAAAAGCGCTGCAAGGCCCGCCAGAACCAGCGCGCCGCTGACGCCCTGGCCCATCGCCGCATGCAGTGAGGGCAGGAAGGCAAAGGTCAGAAGTGCGCAACCGACCACCCAGACGCCGGCAAAAACTGTTGCGAGCGTGTAGACGCTGCGCGCAGGCCTGCCCTTCTGGATCGCCTGCAGGATCTGACCGATGGTTTCGCGGTCGTCGTTGGCGGGACGACGAGTCTGCCTGATGTCGTCGATCGGCTCGAATGCAGGGCTGTCGGTGTTCGGGCGCACCTCGAAGCTCGGCTCGCTGAAGGACGGCGTCGGCGCGGTAGCTGGCAGGGACGGCGGCGAATCGGCGCGCGCCGCGCCGCGGGAACTATCGGAAGCGGCATCGTTGATATTCAAGGCTTCCTGGATGGCAGAAAGCGCGACTTCCGTAGGGTCTTTAACCTTCTTGGGGGTGTTCGCCATGTTCAGTTTGAGCCCTCTTTGTACTTACCCAACCGTCAAGCCCGCTTTCAGCGCCCTCGCGGACTCGTGAGTCGGTATTACGCTCGGTCTGGCGCCAAAGCGCGGCCGGCGACCGGCTTGTCCACGACATTGCCAACATCCTATTGGTTGACTGAACCGAAAGGAATGGCTCGGATTAATACAATCTTAATCATCGTTAACAGCATTTCGCGGTAACGGCTTAGAAATCCACGAACTTCCCGTAATCCTTCGGGGATTGGGGCGACTCTTCGTCAAAATGGAGGCTTCACCGTGGCGCGCGGCGAAAGACCGGGTTAACCAACTCCGTGATTGGCTGGCCGGACGCTTAGCTTCCCGGCCGCGCCGGGCCTGACCACCGCGTGTTGTCATGACGTCTCCGCCGCCCCTCGACCGGATTCCGTCCCCGCCGCTCGTTGCCGGCGAGGCGCCGATCGACGCCGAGCATCTTGCGCGCATGACGCTTGGCGATGGCACGCTCAGGCGCGAGGTTTTGGCGATGTTCGTCAGGCAGACCGATGAACTGCTGCGCCGGCTTGCCGCACGCGCGGGCGATGGCGCGGCGCTGGCGCATACTCTAAAAGGCTCCGCGCGTGCGATCGGCGCATTCCGGGTGGCTGCTTGTGCAGAGGCCCTCGAGGGCGCCATCCGCCAGGCCGGCGATCCGTCACGAGGGGATCCGTCACGGGGGGATCCGTCACGGGCCTTGGCCGAGCTTGATGCGGTGGTCGCCGAGGCGCGCGCCTCGATCGAGGCCATTTTAGCGCGGCCCTGAGCTAGCGCCGGGCGGAACGACCCGTTATAGGACAGCCCGGACCTCATTCATTCCGCATTCGGCAACACGAGCGATCATGGCCAAAATCCACTTTGTCGACCATCACGGCGAAACCCGCACTGTTGAAATCGAGAACGGCGCAACGGTCATGGAAGCGGCCATCCGCAACGCCATTCCCGGCATCGAGGCCGAATGCGGCGGCGCCTGCGCCTGCGCGACCTGCCATGTCTATGTCGACGAGGCCTGGCGCGAGAAGGTCGGCCCGCCCTCGCCGATGGAGGAGGACATGCTGGATTTCGGTTTTGACGTGCGGCCGAATTCGCGCCTCTCCTGCCAGATCAAGGTCAGCGACGAGCTCGACGGGCTGACCGTCTCGACGCCAGAGCGTCAGGCGTGACCCCCGCAAAGACCCGCTCTTAAGCTTACTTCGCGAATCGCTCACACTCCTGTCTCCCGCAGGGCGGCCGCGCTCCCCATATAAGTGGCGTATATGTCGAGTGAGAGGCATATATGAGGGGCATAGGCGTCCGGCCTTCCGATGGAGGGTGTCATGAGCGACCGCAATCTCGAGGCCCGTTTCGGCGCTGGCAATTACGCGCCGCTTCCCGTCACCATCGTCCGCGGTGAGGGGGTCTATCTCTGGGACGATCACGGCCGGCGCTACGTCGACATGATGGGCGCCTATTCCGCAGTCAGCTTCGGCCATTGCCATCCGCGCCTGGTCGAGGCACTCGTGACGCAAGCGCAGCGGCTCGACACCATTTCCCGCGCCTATTTCAACGACAGGCTCGGCCCATTCCTAGCGCGCGCCTGCGAGCTCACCGGCATGGACACTGCGCTGCCGATGAACAGCGGCGCAGAAGCGGTCGAGACCGCACTCAAGGCCGCGCGCAAATGGGCCTACAAGATCAAGGGCGTTCCCGCTCACCGCGCCGAGATCATCGCCTGCGAGGGCAATTTCCACGGCCGCACCATCACCATCACCGGCTTCTCCTCGGTTGCACAATACCGCGACGGCTTCGGGCCGTTCGCACCGGGGTTCAAGCTCGTGCCCTTTGGCGATGCGGCGGCGCTGGAGGCAGCTATTACGCCTGACACCGCGGCCTTCCTGGTCGAGCCTGTGCAGGGCGAGGGCGGCATCGTCGTGCCGCCGAAGGGCTATCTCGCCGAAGTTGCACGGATCTGCCGCGCCCACAATGTGCTGCTTATCGCCGACGAGGTGCAGAGTGGTCTCGGCCGCACCGGCAAGCTGCTCGCCTGCGAGCACGAGGGGGTTGTCCCGGACGGGCTGACGCTCGGCAAGGCGCTTGGCGGCGGGCTGCTGCCCGTCTCGATGTTCCTGGCGCGGCGCGAGGTGATGGGCGTGTTCAAGCCCGGCGATCACGGCAGCACCTTTGGCGGCAACCCGATCGCGGCTGCCGTTGGCCTGGCCGCGCTCGACACGCTGATCGAGGATGGCTTGAGCGAGCGTGCCGCGCAGGCCGGCGCGTATCTCTTGCAGCGCCTGCGCGGGATCAACAATCCGGT
>Ga0307474_10003438_pt1 | contig 11386 bp, 11 predicted proteins | sample atmos_gasesECM1C_2_FD_203312 | JGI IMG/M metagenome (GOLD analysis project Ga0307474, IMG submission 203312) | Hardwood forest soil microbial communities from Morgan-Monroe State Forest, Indiana, United States - atmos_gasesECM1C_05 | ecosystem: Environmental > Terrestrial > Soil > Temperate... | reverse complement strand
CTGTCCAACTACGGCACGGCCGCTGCCCAAGACCGTGACGGAAACGCTCGACAGTTCGGAGGGCCGATCACTCAGCAGCCGCTCTTTTGCAGCACAGCAGGAGCGGCGTAACGCATAACGCTGTCGCTGCGTGAGCTTGAGGTCCTTAGGGTTCTGTTCTACGAGTTTCTCTTCCACTCGGCGGGCCAAGGCGAAATCGAGATTATCGCCACCGAGCAAAAGGTGGTCGCCGATCGCAGTTCGCTCAAACTGCAGCTCGCCATCGACCAAGCGAGCGCTCACCAGGCTGAAGTCGGTGGTGCCCCCGCCGATGTCGCAGATCAGAATCAGTTCACCCTCGCGCAGGTCTTCATCGGCCCCCTCTCCTATCGGATATGGGCGCGAGGATCGGCCAGCTGCCGGAGCATTTCCATTTTCTGCGATCCACGCGTAGAACGCGGCTAGCGGCTCTTCGAGCAGTGTGAGCTTGTGGAGACCAGCACGGCGGGCGGCTTCGACCGTCAGCTCACGCGCTTCCTCATCGAACGACGCAGGCACGGTGAGAACGATGTCCTGATGCTCAAAACGCGTTTCTGCATCAGTCCCGATTGCGCTGTTCCAAGCGTCGCGCAAGTGCATGAGATAGCGCGCGGACGCTTCAACGGGAGAAATCATCGGCTGCGGCGGTTCCGCTTGGGCCGGCAGGATCCTGGCGCGGCGATCCGCACCCGGATAGGAAAGCCACGACTTGGCCGATGATACTTGGCGGCTCGGTACAAGCGCTCCCTGTTGGCGCGCAAGCACACCTGTGACCATTGGCGGATTTTCATCCCAGGTGGCGCTCACGGCTCCGGCGGACAACTCATCTTCGGTGGGGAAGTAAAGAAAGGAAGGAAGTGCCGGAAGCCTGAGGACTTCCCCGTGCTCCACTAACTGCGGTATCGGGAACACATGAATAGGGGAGGCCGCATCAACAACTTCCTGACTATCGGTATACGCCACGACAGAGTTCGTCGTACCTAGATCGATGCCGATCAGATATCGGGAAGGCACCGACGACCTCACTTCCCGGTTTTCTCGCGAATGTTCAGCTCAAGCTTCCAGCGTTGCGCGCCGTCGCGAGATACGCACCAGACCTCGAGGGTCCCGAGTTCGGTGACCCGAGTCGCGAGCTGCACCGGTACAATCGCTCCCTGCTGGCCATCCAGTTTGAGCGTGACCTCAAGCGGGCTGAGTTCCTCGATGTCGCTGCCCCAGTCTTCCAGCAGACTGCCGACCTGATCCTGCTTACGGACACTGGAACTCAGGAAACGAAACTCGGCTGGTTCGCCGACGACGAGGCCAAATTCTCGGCTGGGAATCGCAGCTTCGGTGCCCTCCTCCATCCCAAACGGAACGACGCAGAGCGCCTTGAGCGGAGCCTCCATGCCGGGCACCGCCGGCATGGCGCTTTCAATTCCGATGTAGTAAGTACGCGAGGCGCCACTGCGTATACGCACGCCTCGACCGCGACGCGCCTTACCGTAATAGGTCGCGCCTCGCGCAACGGCGTGCTCCAAGTCGGGAGCTTCGAGGATTTGTTCTGCCCCGAGCGCGTCGAATCCTTCTTTTCGCAACCAGCTGTTCAGCACCTCGACCACGCGGTCGCGCAGCACCGCCGCCTTCATCACTCCGCCATTGAACAGGATGTGCGTGGGGCATGCCAGTCCGCTGGGGCCACGCCGGATGTCCGCTGCCTCAGGACTATTGCGAACTTGCTCCGACAGAAACCGTGCCAGGTGCTTGGTGATGGCGGGATCGGCCGCATACGGCAGGCCCAGTTCCTGAAAGCCAACACGGCGCTGCCGCGCCGGTAATTCGCCGCTCGCCACTTTGGGAAAAAATCCTTCGACTAGAACGCGGTCTAGGTCATCGCGCATCAATTCCGTCCTGATCGTGCCGCCAATGAGCTTCGTCCCCTTGCCCAGCAAGGTGATTGGGCGCTTCTGCGTCTTGGGTGATTCAAACAGTTTTTCCTTCTCGATGCGGCATTGATGCCACAGGCCGTGCAACTGCCAAGTATCGATGCGGTTGCCCAAGGCCTCAAGGCGCTGCTCGAGAACGCGCGCCAGTGCCAAATCCATGTTGTCGCCGCCCAGCAGGATGTGATCACCAACGGCAACGCGCTTCAGTATCAGGTCGCCGTTCTCTTCGGAAACCACGATGAGGCTAAGATCCGTGGTGCCGCCCCCGACGTCGCAGACGAGCACGAGGTCGCCGACCTTGACGCGGCGCCGCCAGGCATCCCCCTGGCTTTCAAGCCAGGCATAAAAGGCCGCCAGTGGCTCTTCCAGTAATGTGACGTGTGGATAACCGGCCTGTTCGGCGGCGCGCCTGGTCAACTCGCGGGCTTCTTCATTGAACGAAGCCGGCACAGTGAGCAGTACGTCTTGCTCCGCCAGAGCGAGTTCCCCTTGCTCCCCCACCTCGCCGCTGTCCCACACGGTGCGCAAGTATTGCAAAAACTGCGACGACGCGTCGACTGGCGATAGCTTGAGTACATCCTCGGGTGCTTGCCAAGGCAAGATCGGCGCATTGCGATCCACCCCAGAGTAAGAGAGCCAGGACTTGGCCGAGGCAATCAGTCGGTTTGGGTTCTCCGCACCGCGTTTGCGCGCCAGTTCGCCGATCAAGAACTTCGGCTCGGATTCCCATGGCAACGTGAGGCTGCCCTTGGGAAAATCGAGCTCACCAGGAATGTAGAGAAATGACGGCAGCAACGTGCGTTCTGCCACTTCGTTCGGATTCACCAGTTGCGGAATGCTGCGGACCTCGATCGGGCTTTCCTGTCCCATGGCAGTTGCGCTGCAGCGCGCCAGCGCCGAATTTGTGGTCCCTAGATCGATGCCAACGATGTACTTGCCCGGCAATGAAAGTCTCCTCTGTAAACCTATATTTACTGCAACAAACGTGGACGAGTCGCTATGAAAGTTCGACCTCAGCTGGCGCAACCACCATCCGGCCTGCGCCTTGTGGCAAAGGGGGAAGATTCAGTTCCTTCACGCGCCAACCTTTGTGTCGTAATACTCCCCGAACTGGCGGCTCTCCCGCCACTTTGCCGATCAGCCTGATAGCCGCCAGGTCAAAACCCGCCGGCACTGTGACCGGCTGATCCTCATCGGAGTTCAGAATCGGCTCCAGCTTCACATACTTGTCGAGCACCTGTCGGCAATTGTCGTGGATGGTTCGGACAGCCGCTCCAATCTGCGCGTCGGGATAGGCGGAGATATCCTCCGCCAGAAAATCCACCAGCCGCCCATCGCGTTGCAGCAGCGCAAGCATCTGAATGGCGCGATCGAATGCTTCAGAGGACGGCGGTTCACCTTCCTTCAGACGGGAGACGGGACGGGAGACGGAAGGTGCAGCAGCGGTCGCCGCCTGCGGAGCCGCGCCAGCAGGCTTGACCAGCTTTTGTAGGATGTCAAGGGGAATGTCAGCGTGGAGCAGGATGGAAAAGAAACACCGGAGGGCAAAAGCTAAGCGTTCCCAGAATCCGTTCATACCCACTCCCGTGATCAGAAATCCAATAAACAGAGATCCGACGAAATAGAATCGTTTACCGCCACTTTCGCGCGCCGCGCTCGAAAATAATCCGAGCGGTTTGTATGCATCATACCAATACGGTCAGGCGATCCGTGATCGCGGGCGGCACCCGTGTTGCGGTGTCAGTCTACCGCTCGTCAGAGGATGGCGCTGCCAAACTTCCGGACACCCTCAATCTCGACTTTGAGAAGAACAACTTGCAACGCTGCTGCAAAATATCAGCAGTGGCCGCCATTTTCCCCGAGAGGGGATGGGGCACCGTTGCTTGAGGATGGGTCCAAAAGAAGGCATCCCCAAAACTCGACCGAGATGTTAAAAGCGACGCGAGAAAACTACAACCCGCGCTGTGTCAGTTGCTTAGAGATAGTCGTTTCGGATGCCCGGTTGGCATACTCGCATCGAGTACTCACGTCATCGCGCTGTCCACCCCCGGCATCAATGCCGAGGCTTTTTCGGGCTGGATTGGTAAAAGGCTTGGCCCGCCGCATCGCAGAGCGCGGCCCGCTGCTCGGTGATCCGCGCCTCGTCGAGCATCTTCTTATTAGTTTCGAGCACCGCCTGCTTGGTGGGCTCCAGCCCCGCGTCCATGCGACGGATGACGCACATCGGCAGGATAACGTCGGGATGCTTGCGGCGCTTGAAGAGGTCGCGAAGGACATCGTCGGCGGTGCCCCGGATGAAGGAGACGATTTTATTGTGTGTAGCTTGGTTCAACATTTGGTCTTTCCTTCTGAGCTTCGCTACTTTATTCAATGAGGCAGGGAATTTTGAAGGCTCATCAGCGGCTTGTCACCATTCTTCTTGCTCATCTAATCTCCCTCGCAGAACCCCAGGTAGTGCCGTGTTCATCACGAAGGTTTGTTGCTCTTTAGTCTGGAGTTATTTCGATCTGCCTCGGCGGTAAGGCGGGCATCTCGGCATGCTCGGGGTCGCGCCATACCACGTTAAAACACTCACCCTCAGTCTGCGCACGCCAAGTTGAGCCGTCTTCATACTTGACGAATTGCGGAAAGAAGACCCAACCGAGGACGGCTTGAGCGCTGGCGGGACTGACCCCCGGCTTTTCCAGAGTTTGCTCTTCGCCCGGCGATATGGGCTTGGTCGACTTCCATTCCGCGTTGTAGGGTCGCCGCAGATCCTGCGGCGCCAGAAACATTTCCGAGGTGAGTGTCGCGCTGGTGATTGCTTTACCGCTTGTGTTTTTGACATTCAGCGAGAAGGTCTCCGGATGCTTCCAGAAATCTCCTCCGGTGAAGGCGAGAGGGCAGGCGCGCGCGCTGGGGGGATAGATGGTGTACACCGCCATCATGCCAGCCTCCATGTGATCCTCCACATGGCAATGAAACATCCATGTGCCAGGATTGTCCGCGAGCATGTCCACGGTCTGCATGCTTCCGGGAAGAAGTTCAATCACATCGGTATTTCGCTTTCCGTCGGTAACGGTTTCGCCGTGCCAGTGCGGAGTGTGCAGGTCGATCTCATTTCCCATTCCCAGCAAATACCAGCGTACTTTGTTGCCCTGCTTCATCATCAATCCGGGAAGATTGCCAAAGATGAAACCGTTAATTGCATAGAATTGGCCTTCGGGTTTGCCTCCCATCTCATCGAAGATCATGAAGGAAGCAACAAATTCGCGGTCAACATCTTTGGGAGACCCATCGGGGTTCGCTTTACCCTTTGCGGTAACAACGATCGGTCCCAACAAACCGGCATTGATCTCCGTGGCTGCGTCGACATGCGCGTGATACCACCACACAATCGAACTCGGTTGCCCCGGACCGGGCCCGCTGGCCGCGTTGGCAAACCAGTGGTAAGTGAATTCCCGTCCTGGCGCAACCCGGTCGCCCTTGCCAAAGGGAATATAGAAGGAGCCTTCATTGTTCTTGTCGTAGCGTAAGCCATGGGGATGCATGTCATGGCCGAGGTGAGCGCGATTCAGAAATTCGACGATAACTTCGTCCCCAACTTCCGCGCGAATGATTGGCCCAAGAATTCCCAGCCACTGGGGTTGCGGCTTCTTTGTGGTGAAAGTATCGTCGGTATATTCGATGAAGCGGGTCTTGGTCCACTGCAGCTTTAGAACCCACGGTTGGCGAATGGGCGTGGCATTGAGCAGATTGTGGCCGCTCGGAGCGTAATTCCACGTAACGTCTTCGGCTGCGATGTAATAATGCCGGGTCGCTGCCAGGCAGGAGGGAACGGCGAGTAGCACGCACCATAGAACCAGCGCCCACTGGATTTTCACGGAGCCATTATCCCATTGCCAGCGTGGTTCTGAAACCTCCAACCATCGGCGCCAAACCCCTGCTCGGGACCTCTCAGGTTTCTTTGTTCGCCGTGACTATCGCGGCATCCCTCCGGAGCCCCCCACCCGCGACGCGCCCATCGCCGTAAAGGTTGCGCCCACCGACTCGGCGGAATTCACCGTCACCGAACAAGGGCCGGTGCCAGTGCAGCTTGCCCCGCTCCATCCCGCAAAAGTGCCGCCGGTTGCAGGCCTGGCGGTCAGTGTGACCCCGGTGCCAGCCGAAAATACGGCCGAACACGTTCCTCCAGTGGACGTGCAGGCGTCGATGCCGGCAGGACTGCTAGCGACCGACCCAGAACCGGAGACGGTCACGGTCAAAACTGGCGGTTCGACCCAGGTGGAATCCGGCTTCAGAGAGCAATACCCGGTTGTGGTCTGAGGCGGCGGTGTCGGAGGGGTAGCCCACGGCTTGTTCACGAAATCAAAAAACTCGGTCATGTCAGGTTGAGCGGCGTCACGCGCAGTGAGGGGGGCTAAACCGAAGCGGGTCTCAACCATCTTCAGTACTGCCGTCGTATCGCGAACGGTGTGAGAAACAAAGTTCTTCACAGAGTAGGGCGAAATCACGATCAGCGGGACGCGATAGCCGGTCCAGCTGAAATCACAAATCCCCGTGCCCAGCTGTCCGGGCCCCGTGCATACATCGTTGAGGTTAGCCTGCAGGTCGATGGGCGACAGAAAGTCTCCCGGAGCCGCTGCAGGTTGCGGTGGCACGTGGTCGTAAAAACCACCGGCCTCGTCGTAGGTGAAAATCAAGGCGGAGTCGCTCCAGCTTGGACTGGTCATCAGGGGATTGACAATCTTCTGCGCAGCATACTGCGCTCCCACTTGAATATTAGAAGGATACTCGTCTGAATCGGAAGGGTGCTCATCCAGCCCGGCGTCGGAGGCAGGCTCAATCAGCGCGAATTGGGGCAAACTGTTATTCTGCGCGTCAATCGCAAACTGCGAAACAGGCGCTATATTTTGTAACAAGTTCGGGCCAGTACCGTTTGCACTGTTCACTATCGTCTGATAGTAAGTGAACATGTTGATATACGAATGAGTGATGAGACACGCGGGATCATAAGGAGGACCCGAGCAATTCGTGCCGTCAGGATCTACATAAATCTTCCAACTGATACCCGCATTTTGCAGTGCCTCAAAAATTGGAGTGGCGGTGAGCTGCACCGCGTCCTTCGAATTACTGTTGATCGGATAGGCATAGCCCTGTGTGGTGGCCGCCATCATGTACATCCGATTGAGCTCGGTGCGAGACATGACGGGAGAAAACCACCGGTCCGAGGTCCCAAAACTGGACGCCATGAAGTAGTAGTAATTCAGGTCCGTGTCGTCAAAATAACCCATCGCTCGCACGCCGTTCTGATCCATGAAATTGTTCGAGCGCGCGTCGTACGCGGCGGTGTAAACGAATCCGTCAAGCGCAGGTTTGGTTATATCGCTGGGGTTGCTTCCGGTAGGGTCGGCAAGGTCCCAATCATTGTGGGCTTCGTTCCAGAACGGGCTCTGGTTCTCTTGGCAAACGGATTTGAAGTGAAAGGAGCTAATCGGATTGCTGGGATCCGCGGTGCACCCGGTTGCATCGTTAGCCAGGTTGCAGCCCGGCACCGAGGGCGCAGTTCCCCCCGGGTTAAACTGCGGCAAGCCGTCGAAGGTTTGACCGCCCGTGCCGAATCCATTCGCCGGCGACCAATATCCCAGCATTGCGCCAAAGTAATGATCGAGAGATCGATTTTCCTGGGCAAAGAGAATTATGTGATTCAGGCTTTGGTAAGCGTTGGAGGGGGCGAAGGACGCGGTTACGGTGTCGGCGCCATTCAAACTGATGGTGCATGCGCCGGCCCCCGAGCATGCACCGATCCATCCCGAAAAAATGCTATTGCTCGAAGGAGTCTCGGTCAGCGTGACCTGGGTATTCGGAGGAAAGCTTGAAGAGCATGTGGTTCCGCAACTGATTCCGGCCGGAGTGCTGGTTACGGTTCCCGTCCCTGTCCCCGCCAGGGTCACCGTTATTCCGTCACCGGCATTGAAGACGGCGCTGACGGTTGCCGCGGCGGTGAGAGTGATGGTACAGATGCCGGTCCCCGTACAATTTCCGTTCCAGCCACCAAAAAAATAATTGCTGCCCGGGGTCGCGGTCAGCGTCACTTTCGCACCCTGCGCAAAGCTGGCACTGCAGGTGCCGGGGCAGTTGATTCCCGACGGGCTGCTCGTCACCGTTCCGGAACCCGCTGCCGGTGCCGTCACCGTCAGCTGAGATGTGGTGGGCGGTGCTTGCTGCGATTTGCCTGAGCCTGTCCCCGAGCCCGTCCCCCCGCCGCAACCGGCCAGAAGCAGAGTAGGCAGGGCACACGACACTATTGAACGAAAAAGATATCGAGACGTCATGGCGCAACACACCCCTACCAAGCGCAGACTTGGATGAAACATCGTGCTGTGCGGTTGGTTTCCGGCCTTAGGGGGAAGCACGTACTGACCGCTGGGATAAGCAAGTAGGGCCGCTTAACGGGCTGCCGCGAGGCAGAAGTGGATTTGTCGCGGTTTTACCGCGGCTGATTACCGGTCATTGGACCGGAGCATCGGTCACTGCCGCAGTTTATTGCGCTTGCTGTGCCACCTGGTCGGCCTTAGGAAGCCCACTGGCGATTTCCAACGTTTTCGTCCTGAGGTGGTGTATCCCGTCGCACCAAGATACGAGCCTTCCAGCCCCAACGCAATAATCTGGCCCACGGCGTTCAACTTCTGGGCCAAAAATAAAGTAACTGACGCAGAGAACGACATCCACCAAAGTAGCAAACGAGACTTCATGGCGCGCCACCCCGGACCGGCGCGAACTTGGATGACGTTTTGCCCACCTCGGTTGTTCGGGTGCTAGAACACACCCTCGCACTTGGCATTCCGGTTGCTTACCCGATGCCGCATCTTTGCCGCCAGGTTGAGCTGATCATTCAATTCTCAAACACCACTCGGCAATTGGAAGTCCACACAGGCTGTCCGCCTAAGCCGCACCATCAGCCATATCGAAGCCGCGAACAGAAACGGGGCAGAATAAAAACCCGGGGCGGGACGCGGAAAGGTTACGGACGAAACCGTGTGCCCCAGGATCGAGAACAGCGTGTGCCCCAGGCCGTTTAGAAACATGAGGGCAGCATAAACCCACGCCAGCGGCCGGAGTCCGGCCATACCGCGCGTCGCGATCGGGGTCAAACAGAACAGCAGTCCACAAGCCACGATCAGCATCAACAGCCACTCCCGGAAGTCGAGAATGGGCATCGGAAACCAACCCCAGCTTTCGCGCAGAGCAGTCACGGTTGGGTTATATACAGCAAGAAATCCGGTAGTGGCTTCGTCGAAGATGTGCAATGCGAAGGCCACGCACAGCGCAAACCACGCACTGCCAAAACCCGAAGCTGATAATGCTGGCGGTGTTGGCCTCAAGGAATCGCCTGTCGCGTTAATTCTTAATTGTCAGCGGGTAATTAGCAATCAAAATCCCACCAACGTTCCGGAAAAGCGCGATGGCAGCCTATCGTAACACCTCGCTCATCAGCGCCAACAAATTGTCTTCTGAATCGCGAAAGAACGTCATCCACAAATCGTGCGTCGGCGTACTCGCAATCAGGTGCGGCTCGTCTTCAAAACGCACTCCCCTGTCCTTCATCTTTTCGTAGGCTGCCCTGATGCCGGGCACGGCAAAGTATAGAACCGAGCTGAGATGATCGAATTCCGGTTTCTCAGCCCGGTCCAGCATCAGCCGCACCCCGCCGCAATCAAAAAACGCCAAACCCGGGGGCACCTTGAAGAGTAGCTTGAGCCCCAGCACATCCTGGTAGAAAGCGGTGGCGCGCTCTACATCCTTTGCGTTGATGGCAATCTGGCCGAGCCGGGTGATTCCAATAGCCGCTGCAATTTCGCTCACGTCTTGACCTCCTTAACCTAAATCAGTTAGCATAGCTAACTATATTCGGATGGCAAAAGTCAAGTCGAAAAATATCGCTCCGCGACACGAAACCATTGCGGCCGCGGATCGCCTTCATTCCGCCGCAATCCACCTGCTGCGCCGGTTGCGCAAGCAGGACGCAGCCTCCGGAGTGGGCCCGGCTCAACTGTCTGCCCTGTCGGTCCTGGTCTTCGCTGGTCCCAAAACTCTCGGTGAACTCGCCGCAGCTGAGCAGGTCAAACCCCCCACCATGAGTCGAGTGGTCGCCGGACTTAAGCGCGGCCACCTTATAGAAATCACTCGCGATTCCCGCGACGCCCGCCGTATGCACATCCGCCCTACAGCCAAGGGCGTGCTTCTTCTTCAACAGGGACGCCAACGCCGCGTCGAGTACCTGGCGCAGCATCTGGGGAGCTTGACCGCAAGCGAACTGACCCAACTCACTGCGGTTGCCGGCATTCTCGAGAGATTGCTGCGCAACTGGCCCTAATGCTTCGCAAACCCGTCGCCGCGCGGACTGCTTATTCTTGGCCCAGATCATCCACCCTGCATGCTTTCCGATTCCGATTTAGAATCTCAGCCCGTGGGCAAAGTCAAAATGCAACTGAGAAACAACACTCGCAAATTGGGGATTCTCTTTGCTGCCGGTGTGCTTGCCGGCGCCTTGGTCAGTGCTCGGGACCAGGATTTCAGCAAAGTTCGGCTGAAGATCACGAAAGTGGCCGGCAACATTTACATGCTGGAAGGCGACGGAGCGGGAGACATTAGGGCGTCCGTCGGCGACGACGGCATCGTCATCGTCGCCGATCAGTACGCCCCGTTCGCCGAGAAGATTCAGGCTGCATTGAAAAGTATCACTGATAAGCCCGTAGGTTTCATCATCCATACCCACTTCCACGGCGATCACACCGGCGGCAACGCATATTTTTCATGATGTTACCGTGCACCTCAACGGCGAAGAGATCAGCGCTCTCTAGTTCCCCGCCGGACATACTGACGGCGACTCCATGATTTTCTTTCCGTACTCAAACGTGGTGCACATGGGCGACGATTTCGTCCACCTGCGGATTCCCAATCATTCGGCGGGGGGAGCGGCGGCGGCAGCAGCAATGGCATGATCGATGCCGTGCAGCAAGTCGTATCGCAATTACCACCAGATGTTAAGCTGATCCCAGGGCACGGACCGGTCTCGAACCTCGACGATGTGCGAGCCTAGCTTGTCCCTGGAATGCTGAAGGAAGAGCGCGATGCCGTGCAGAAGGCTTTGAAAGAGGGCAAGACTCTCGACCAGATGAAGCCGGCTAAGCTACTCGCCCCTTGGAAGAAATATTCTGGAGACTTCGTGAATAAAGATACGTTTTGCGAAACGCTGTACAACTCCCTGACCGGACAGGCGACCGGGAAGTTCATCAAGCACAATTGATCAAGCACGCCGTATCATTCATTGAGGAGCCTCATACCCCTTGCGCCTGACCCGCCGTGAATTTACGCGTTCTGCTCTTGCCGCAAGCGTGGCAGCCGCGCTCCCGGCCGGGTTGTTTTCCGCGTGCAGTGTGTCGTCGAATGCCGCGCACACG
>Ga0307474_10003437_pt1 | contig 11387 bp, 6 predicted proteins | sample atmos_gasesECM1C_2_FD_203312 | JGI IMG/M metagenome (GOLD analysis project Ga0307474, IMG submission 203312) | Hardwood forest soil microbial communities from Morgan-Monroe State Forest, Indiana, United States - atmos_gasesECM1C_05 | ecosystem: Environmental > Terrestrial > Soil > Temperate... | reverse complement strand
TGCGCGGTTTGGGTAGAAGTATCCGCTTCGGTTGTGAAACTGCAGTTTTAGATTGTGAGTGGGAAGGATTTGGACGAGATGAAATCCGGCCGCGTGGGTCGGCAGCCGATAAGTGACCGTGTAAGTGGCGCGAAAATTTTCGAGAATCGCTTGTGCTGCCGCGATGGCTCCATCGCCGACGGGGGAGACCTGACCTCCAGTGGCGGCAGCGAGGCTCCGAAGGATCGCATCGCCTCGAGATAGGGAACCGGAACCGCTCAGGCCGATGCAGTCAATCTGAATGTCAGAGGCGATGGCGGTATCGATGGCGTCGGCGGCGGAGTGGCGGCTGATGGTGTCCTCACCGTCAGAAAAGAGGATGAGAATTTTCTGAGCGTGAGCATCGGCGTGCTGCGAGATATAGTTGGCGGCGACGATCACGCTATCAAACAGGGGCGTCAGGCCCCCGGTGCGGGTTGGCGCAAGCCGCTCGGCGGCGTGGGAGGAGCGGCAACCTCCGGCGCACAGCTGTGCAGGGTGCTGGTTCTGAAACAAGAACATGGAGATGTTTTCATCGGGCACACCTGCGGTTTGCGAGAGGAGTTCAAGGGTCTCGGAGATCTCCTGACGGAAGCGCGGAGTCACAGACTCGCTCGTGTCGACAAGGATGGCGATTTCGAGCGCGGTCCAGTTGGATCGAGTAAAGCTTTGAAAATCACGGACGATAAAACCTTTGTCAACCACGGCGAAATCGCTGGCCTGGAGGGTCGCCACGCCGTGGTCGTTCTGGTCCATGGCGGAAAAGCTGAGTCGGACTTCGTTTACGTTGGCGCGGTAAGTGAACTCGGGTTGATCTCCCTCGGCGCCGGCCGACAGGCTGGTTAGCAGGAGCGCGATCGCCAGAATCAGTCCGAGGCTGCGAGCAGTCGCAATTATGGCCATACCGATCCATCGGATCTGCATTGCGGAACGTTAGGGCGGTGGCAGTTACGCGGGTCATTTGGATCAACTCAGATTACTTGACTTGATTTGCGAGTTGCCGCTTCGCGGTACGGCGAAGGACGATTCTGTAGTTGGGCAATCCAGCAGTCTGGCATGCTCAAAGGCCTATGAGGCCAATCACATTTGCTGGTGCGTTGCCTCACTGCTCGGAGAAGCGTTGGCCAGCTACCATTGCGGTTGTCCTTCCCCCTTGGCCCTCGAATCTCGGGAGATCGCCATTTCGGCCCTTTCCTTTTCCGAGAAGTGAGGCTTCATGGCAAGCCTCTGGTTTCTGTTTCTTGGCTGTCGCCGGGCGCCTGCTCCTAGTCCCTGCTCGCCGGGTGAGTTCCGCGCCCGCACCTTAATCCGACTTCCCCCATGACACACAAATGCCCAGGTTTTCCGCACCTGGTTGGTGTGTTTCAGTCGAATCAGATCCAAGGGAGGGAATATGCGGCGCTCTTTTCTTATGCTGGCAATTCTGCTGGCGTGCATCCCGGTTTCCGCGAGCCGTCCGAAGTCGAATCCGGATCAGGCGATTGATCGAATCATCGCCAATGAACGCACGTTGGGTGAAACCATTCGCGGTTATAGCCCAATGGTGGAAACCTACCTGCAGCGGATGCAGCCTGACTCCACTTTGGGATTTGTGCCAAGCGAAGACCACTATTTTCTCGGCCGCGTCAAGTTTCAACCTTCCAAGGAAGAGTTCTATCTCGACAAGCGACTGGTGGAACGGATGGCGGGCGCCTTCTCGAAGCTTTATTCCCTGAGCCCGGTGGGTTTCTCCAGCATGATTTTCGTCGATCGCAGCGGCTTCGACCGCAAGAACTATCAATTGCGCTATGTGCAGAGCGAATTCCTGGGAGAAATTCACTGCCTGGTCTACGAAGTCAGTCCGCGCAAAGACAACCCGAACCGGTTCAAGGGCGCCATCTGGGTGGAAGATGATGGATACAACATCGTTCGTTTCAACGGAAGCTACGGGACCTTCCACATCGACAGCTGGCGTATGAACTTGAGTACGGGAGTATGGCTGCCGGCGGTGGTCTACTCGGAAGAATTTGACTCCAACAAACCGCAAACAAGGAATCCGCGCCTCAAAGCGCAGACACGGATCTGGGGTTACAGACTTGGTCTTGCCGGCCGGGAGTCGGAGTTCACCGACATCGTGGTGGATCCAGAAGCCGCGAAAGATTCTTCCGAGCACCCGGACAAAAGTCCGCTCGAGATTCAGCGTTCCTGGCAGCGGCGGGCGGAAGACAACGTCATTATCAAGCTCGAGGAACTGGGATTGATCGTGCCTGAAGGTGAGTCGATCAGGTTTTGCAGACCGTCGTCACGAATCTGGAAGTGACCAACAAAATCGTTCTCGATCCCGAGGTGCGGTGCCGCATTCTAGCCACCACCCCGATCGAAGTGGCGACTTTAGGACACACGATCCTGGTGAGCCGGGGGCTTCTGGACACCTTACCCAACGAGGCCGCATTGGCGGCTGTTTTGGCGCACGCTCTTGCCCACGCGACGCTCGGCCACGACCTCGACAGCAGCTTCGCCTTCAACGATCGCCTGGTTGTACCGAGCCTCAAGCAGTTGCCGCTATTTGATTTCAAACATACTTCTGAGCAGGAAAACGAAGCCGACGCACTCGGGATGAAGATACTCGCCAATTCGCCGTATAAAAACAATCTGGCGGAAGCCGGACTCTTCCTCAAAGCTCTGGCCAAATACGGCCGGAAGGTCCCCAACCTGGTCAGAGCGAACTTGGGAGAAAGCCTGGTGATCGACAATCGCGTTTCCTACATGAGTTCGCTTTCGGAAGCCGCACCGCCGCTGGAACTGAACAATCCGCAACAGATCGTTGCCTTGCCGCTGGGAAGCCGAGTGAAACTCGATCCTTGGGCCGGCCAGCTGAAATTTGTGAAAGCGAGCCCGCCCCGAATCTATTCGGCGAAAGACAAGCTGGCTTTAGAAGTCACGCCGTTCTCGCCGTACCTGGTTCGCCTCAAGAGTGCGGGGAACACGTCGGGCGCAAATCAACAGCGCTGATTGAGGAGATCTATGAGGTTGTCAGGGGCCCATTCGTTTCAGGTATTGAGCGCGTGCCTGCTCAGCAGTTGCCTGTCCTATGCCGGGCTACACCCGGTGCCGGTCGACGAACATTCCGACTGCCCGCAGTGCCATGGCGAGTACGCGGCGAGCGATTACATTCATCCCGCCGTCAAACGGGGTTGCATTGCCTGCCACAGTATTGAGAAGCAGGGAAACGAGACTAATATCGTGCTCCGATCCTCGAAATCGCTGCTGTGTTTCGATTGCCATGGACCGGAGATATTTCAGCACGAGCATTTCCCTTACAGTTCGGGCATGTGCCTGCGGTGCCACAATTCGCATGGCTCGAGCAACCCTCGGCTGTTACGGGCGAAGGTGAATGATTTGTGCTTGCAATGTCACCTCCGCACTCCAGACGAAGTGCCTTCGCGCTTCATGCCGACGATTGCTTTGTCGCTCAACAACAGCATGGGCCATCCTTACGAGCGACATCCGGTCGCCGGAAGCAGGGATCCGCTGACGGGGGACGAGATGTCCTGTATCAGCTGCCATAGGCCCCACGGGGCCACGAACCTGCATTATCTGAAGATGGGGGCAGAAATTCCCGAAGATGCTTTGAACCAAAATACCGAAACCAAAGATATGTGCCACAAATGCCATTTGATTCTGTGGGGACTGGACGGCAAAGTGGGGAAGAAGGGTAAAAGGAAGAAAGTGAATTAGAGACGATCAGCAGGCAAGACGGAGCGTACGCCAGGTGATTGCCCGCGCTGTAAGCCTCCCAACTACGTAATGCTCACTTCTGTGTACGTGCCATACACCTGCCGCAAAGCTTCGCAGATTTCTCCGATGGTGGCGTAGGCGCGGACGGCGTCGACGATGTAGGGCATGGTATTGGCGGACGAGACATTGCCGTTGAGGCCGGCCTTCGGTTCGGCAGCGGCGGCTTTTTTCAGCGCATCGAGAGCGCGGCGGACCTCGTCGTTCGAGCGGCGCGCGCGGAGAGCTTTCAGCTTTGCCGACTGCTGGCGGGCGACGCTTTCATCGATATAAAGAATGTTCGGAGGCTCTTCTTCGATGGCAAATTCGTTCACGCCGACGATGATCTTCTCTTTCGCTTCGACGGCGCGCTGGTACTGGTAGGCAGATTCCGCGATTTCTTTTTGCGGGTAACCGCGTTCGATGGCTTTCACCATGCCGCCCATCGCGTCCATCTTGCCGAAGTAGTCGAAGGCGCCGTTCTCCATTTGCAGGGTCAGATTTTCCAGGAAATACGAACCGCCCAGGGGATCGACGGTGAGGGTGACACCGGACTCATAAGCGACGATCTGCTGCGTGCGGAGGGCGATGCGAGCCGCTTCTTCGGTGGGTAGGGCGAGAGCTTCGTCATAGGAGTCGGTATGCAGCGATTGCGTTCCTCCGAGCACGGCTGCCAACGCTTGTAGCGCGACACGAGCGATGTTGTTCATGGGCTGCTGCGCAGGCAGGGATACGCCGGCGGTTTGGGTGTGGAAGCGCATCAGCCAGGTGCGCTGATTCTTCGCGCCGAAGCGGTCTTTCATCACGCGGTACCAGATTTTTCGGGCGGCGCGGTATTTCGCGATTTCTTCAAAGAAATCATTGTGCGCGTTGAAGAAGAAACTGAGGCGCGGGCCGAACTCGTCAACCTCAAGGCCGCGGCGGCGGGCCCATTCGACGTATTCGACGCCGTCATACAGAGTGAAGGCCAATTCCTGGAGGGCGGTCGATCCGGCTTCGCGAATGTGATAGCCGCTGATCGAAATCGTGTTAAAGCGCGGTGTGAATCGAGACCCGAACTCGAAGGTGTCGATGACCAAACGCATCGATGGCGCAGGCGGATAGATGTATTCCTTCTGCGCGATGTACTCCTTCAATATGTCGTTCTGGATGGTGCCGGAGATTTTTTCCCAATCGGCACCTTGCTTTTCTGCGACCACCAGGTACATGGCCCAGAGAGCTGAGGCGGGCGAGTTGATGGTCATCGAGACCGTAGTCTTTTCCAGATCGATGCCGCGGAAAAGAATTTCCATGTCTTCGAGGGAATCGATGGCGACGCCGCATTTGCCGACCTCGCCTTCGCTGGCAGGATGGTCGGAGTCGTAACCCATCAGGGTGGGAAGGTCGAAGGCTACGGAAAGCCCGCTGCCGCCGTGCTCGAGCAGGTACTTGTAGCGCTGGTTGGTCTCCTCCGGCGAAGCGAAGCCGGAGAATTGGCGCATCGTGTAAAGCTTGCCGCGGTATCCGGTGGCATGAATGCCGCGCGTGAAAGGGGGCTGGCCGGGGTAGCCGAGATAGTTTTCTTCGCCCCAGTCGGCGGGTAGATCGGCCTGGGTGTAAAGACGGCGAATGGGCAACCCGGAAATGGTTGTGAAGCGAGCGCGGCCGTGTTCGTCGAGGTTCACGCCGGAAGGCGCGCCGATCGGGCGTTCTGGAGCTTTGTCTAAGGTCGGCGCAAGAGTCTTTTCTGCCCAGCCGGCTTCGGCTTGAGACGGGTTGCGATTCTCGAAGACATCGGCGACGGGATTTTCGGCGGTTTGCGGCTTGGAACGCTTCTTTTCCATGCGGACCCCAGTACTAGTTTGATGATAGGGAAGCGTAAGCCGGGGGGCAAGGCGGGGAGGCGCATTGGGAACGACCGGTCGGTTTGGCGGGAGCGAGACGTAGCAAGCTACGTCTCTACGAATCGCTGCCGTCGTAGAGACGTTGCTTGCAACATCTGGCCCAAATCACGATTGCTCGCGCGAGATTTCCCAAGCCTTCGCATATTTCCACGACACGTAGACAGCGTGATACAGGTGCAGGAGCAAGCCTTCGCGGCCGTCGAGGAATCCGAGGCGGAAGAAGTAGTTGTAGATGAATGTGGCCAGGGGTCGCAGGACGATATTCGCGAAGCTGAAGCTGCGGTGGCCCTTTGACACCGCCAGTTGCGCGCCCAGCGATGAATAACGATTCATGTGGGCGAGATAAAGCGTCAGATTCGGGTACGTATAGTGCACCATCGCATTCTTGAACTGGCGGGTTTGCTGCGGTACTTCAGGTTTGAGTTCGCAGCGGTCATGCGGATCGTGTCCAGTGACGAATCCCTGGCCGCGGCGGAACAGACGCAGCTTGGGATCGGGATAGAAGCCGCCGTGTCGCATCCAGCGTCCGAGAAAAAGATTCTTTCGCGGGAGTCGATAGCCGCTGACGGCGTTCGAGTCGGCGATCGCTGCGCGAATCTCATCCGCCAGGGCTGGACTGATTTCTTCATCGGCGTCGAGCAGCAGGATCCAATCTTTCGTACAGAGATCGATCGCGTGTTGCTTCTGGGCAACATAGCCGCGCCAGGGTTCGACGATCACGCGCGCTCCGCGTTCGCGCGCGATCTCGCAAGTCCGGTCTTTCGAGCCGGAATCGACGAGAACGATCTCGTCAGCCCAGGCCACACTCGCCAGGGTGCGGCCGATGTTGGCCTCCTCGTCCATCGCGACGATGGCTACGGAGATCGTCATTGTCAGTGGAAATGCACAGCGGTTTCGACGCGGTATTGTCTCACACGGAAATCGTCTGTCGCTGGGCGGCGGGGCGACGAATGGTGACTTGCGAGAAGAGGAACACGATCAGAATCAATAACTCGGGTTCGATAGGATGGCGGTAACGGGCATGCGGGAAAACGAAGTAATAGACGGCGGGATAAAAGATTATCAGCCCGGCGAAAAGCCATGCCCCGGGCCGTTTCTGGCGCAATGCGCGGATAAGTCCCCAGAGTGCGAGGACGGATGTAGCCAGAAATGCCGAACTTCGGAAGTCAATTGGGGCAAGGCTGTTGGTCGGCCTGGGGACACCATTCCAGAAGTAAAAAAACCTTTTGAGGCTGATGATCGCGAAACGGCTGGGATGAGCGCGAATCCAGTCGAAGGCGAAGCGTTTGCACTCGGCGGCGTAGGCGAGTTCACCCATGCGTTGAAATTTTTCGAGTTCGAGTTTGTTGAGATTGGGCTGGAAGTACGGCATGAGCATGCCATCGGCGGAGGGGCCGTTGCCAAGGCGGAATTGCAGTCCGAAATCGTTGCGGATGAAGACGAAGTGTCCGAAGACTTCGTAGTTGCGGATGAGCCAGGGCGACAGTACTAGAAAAAAAATCAGAGACGAAAGCGCGACGCCGCCCAGGGAAGGCAAGCCTCGCAGGTGACGTTGCCGCCAGGTCCATAGGCCGCAAAACGGCAAGAACGCGAGCATCGTGGGATTGGCAAGTGCGCCGATTCCGAACAGCACGCCAAGCAGGATCCACCCTCGCAACCCAGGCCAGTCCTGCAGTTCGAGCGCGAGCAGAAAAATAAAAGCCAGGATGAAAGGCGTGAACGTCGTATCCCAGATCCAGTGGATGCCCCAGTACCAGACATACGGGCACAATGCCCAGATCCATGCGGACCACACAGCGATGCGCTCGCCGAAAGTGCGGTGTGCGATCCAGTAAATCGGAATCGTGGTCAGCGTCGCGAACAAGCTGTTGATGCCGAGCAGTACCCAGGCCGAGGCGAAGCTATAGATTCCGAAAAGTTTGAAGGTGCCGCCGATCAGGTACGGATAGAGCGGAGGCTCCCAAGCGGAAGGGCCGGTCTCGCCTTCGTAGGGGCTGGCGAAGCCATGCCCGAGAGCAATGGAACGGCCGATGCGGCCCATCTCGAAGCCGAAGCCGAAATTGTCGTCGCCGGGGCGGGTGCGGTATTGGTGAAAGATTCCGATTGAGGCCAGTTGCAGAACAAACGAAAGCAGCAGCAGCCAGAGGAAAGATCCAGGCAGTGGGGGCCGCTGTGGGCTTGCCATCGGGCGTAGTTTAACAGGAGGGCGTTGCCGTATTGGGGGGCCGACGTCCCAACCTCCCGCGACGTCGACCTTCTTTCAATTCATCCGGACAACGTTCCGATCGGCAGCTTACATTTGACCTCCCGGTTGCGTGGGCGGGTTGGGGGGCTGAGGCGTCGATGCGGGCGGAGCTTGCGGTGTCATGTCTTGACGCGGTGCCACATAGGGCACGTTCGGCAGGTGCGTGACCTGGCCGCGAGTGGCGTCGGCCACGTCGATGCCGGCGTGATCGAGAAGCAAGCCGGTGGCGCGGTCGAGTTCGATGCGAGACTTTTCGTACGCGGCCTTGGCAGAAACCAGATTCGACTCGCCGGTGGTTAAAGTGGCGGCATCCTGCAGGATGGTGACCTGGGTCGTGAGGCCGACTTTCAACTTCTGCTGATCCGCGTCCAGGGTCTGGCGGGCGAGATCGACTGCGGATTGCGCTGCCTGCACTGCGGTGCGGTTCTGGCGGACATCAAATTGCGCATTGCGAACTTCGATCCGCACCTGATTCTCGAGTTGATGCTGGCGCACCTGTGCCTGGCGGTACTCGAGTTCAGCGCGCACCTGGTTGGCTTGTGCCACACGATTGCGAAGAGGGATGTTCAACGTCAGGCCAATGCCTTTGTCGGGCGCGGAGGAGTTGATCAGTTGGTTCAGTGTTCCGCCGTAACTAACCGAGGTGGAGTGCTGGAACGGCGGAGGCGCAGTGGCTTGGTCGAGACAGAATTTGCTTGAGGTAGGGGAGCAAGCCGGGACCAAAGGATTGACGTCGCCGCCTACGCCGGAGCCGCCGTAATAAGCATAAAGGTCGAGCGTAGGCAGCATCGCGTTGCGAACAGCCTTATTGTTGATATCGCGAGAATTGAGATCGATGCGCGACTCGACCAATTCTGCCCGATGGCGCAAAGCGTCGTTAATCATGTCCTGGATTGGAACGACTGGTTCTTCTTGCGGCACCTGCATCGTGGACGTAGGAATCACGTCAGCCTCTGCGAATACCGGGTCTTCGATGCTGCGGCTGAGAGCGTTTTTCGTGAGTAACTGCTGAAGTTGCAGGTTGTTCTGCGCAACGATGAGGTTCTGCTGGTCGGTGGCCACGATGCTCTCGGCGCTGACGACTTGAATCGGAGGCACGGTTCCGACTTGAGCCTGGTGCTTGGCGTCATCCAGCGCTTTTTGTGCGTAGGTCAGCGATTCTTGTTGTACACGCACGTTCTCGTAAGCGTAGACGAGATCCCAATACATGTTTTCGATCTGGTCGACCGTGGTGATGACTTGCAGGCGGAATGCAACATCGGAGATCTCGCGGTTATTTTTGGCGATGCGAATGAATCGGGTATTCGGCAGAGAACCGAAGCCCTGTAAGAGATTCTGCGTGACCCGAAATTGAAAGTTCGAGCCAAGTTGCGGCGTGAGCAGGCTGGTGGGGTTGTTGGTGGTCAGGTGAGTATTGTTGAAGGCGACGGAAAGCGCCGTTCCCCATTCCAAGCCCTGCGTGTATGCGAGGTTGGTGGTGTAGGTATTTTGGGCCACGACTGGGACCGGGCTGAAAACACTCACCGACTCGGTGTTGTTTTTATCGAGCTGCACGGTGCTTGTAAGTAGAGGGTCGAAGCTGGTGATGGGCGATCCGATACCGAGGGTGGAACTGACCAGGCCGTTGGTGCCAGTGCCGGCGCCGCCGGCGGCGACTGTGGTGCCGCCCGTGCCGGAGCCGACGGTGCCGCCGAGTCCGCCGACACCGCCTCCGGGGGTGTTCTGCACGACGCCAGTGTTGACGCCGAGAATGTTGGCGCCCGCTTTCGCCCGCAACAAGTCGGCTTCGGCAACATTGAGGTTGTAGCGGGCAATGTCGATGTCGAGATTGTTCTCGAGGGCGAGGGCGATGGCATCATCGATCGAGAGATAGATTTTTCCGTCGCGCATGAGGGAATCAATCCGTGGCGAGTTGCCGAGGTTGGGCGGTGCGAGTTCCTGTGGCGTATAGGGTCGCAGGAAATTGGGGAACGCAGAACGCGGCACGGAATAATCTGTGAGATGGACGGCTTGCGCCTGTGCCGGTTGCGGAGTCGATGGGGGTGTCGCGGGAGGAGCGGGCTGCTGCGCAGGAAGCGCCGCTGGAATTGCTCCTAAAACAATCACCGAGGCCGCACACCATAGCGAAACGCGGAACAGGGAACTCAAACGCGGTTGGAACATTTCATTCTCCTTGCATGAAAGCAGACGCAGTTCTTCGCGCCAGAATCGAAATCAGATGATGCCAGTCTTGGATGAAAAAGGCGAAACTACTTCCTTCATCTTAGCGGCAGAAGAGTGATGGAATGGATGAGGGATTGTAAAGAATTGTGAGTGGATAACGCGAAAGAGTCCCCTCGCCGCGAGTGTGGCGCGGGCATCTTCGCCCGCGCCATCCCGTCGTTTATTGCTGGTTGCTCGGCGCAGCTGTGGGCAGATCCTTGCGCGGGGTAATGTTGGGGACGTTGGGCAAGCGCGTGACCCGTCCACGAGCCGCGTCATCGAGGCTGATGCCGGCATGATCGAGCAGCGTTCCGGTGGCGCGATCCAGTTCGAGCCGAGACTTCTCGTAGGCCACCGTGGCATTGACCAGAGTTGATTCGGCCGTGGCAAGCTGGCTTTGATACTGGAGGACCAGCGTTGCGGTAGAAGTGCCGAATTGATATTTCTTCTGCTCGGCATCGAGCGACTGGCGCGCCAGTTCGACGGCCGCTTTCGCAGAGTCGACGCTGGCCCGGTTCTGTTGGACGGCGTATTGGGCGTTGCGGACTTCGATGCCGACCTGATTCTCGATCTGCTGCAAGCGCATCTCAGCCTGCCGGTATTCCAGTTCCGAGCGCACTTGCAGCGACTGCGCGGCGCGGTTGCGAATGGGGATATTTAGCTGCAGACCGATGCCCTTGTCGGGAGCGGCAGAGGTGACCAGATTATCCAGTGCGGTGCTGTAGCTGACGACTTTTGAGGTCTGAAAATCCGGTGGCACGACAGCGCAGCCGGTAGTAATAGGATTTTCGCCAGGAGTACACAAGGTCAATCCGGGTTTCAAATCCCCTCCCAAACCCGACCCGCCGTAATAGGCAAACAGATCCAGCGTGGGAAGCAACGCGCTGCGGACAGCCTTATTGCTAAATTCGCGGCTGTTGAGATCGATCCTCGACTCGACTAATTCCGCCCGGTGGCGAAGCGCGTCGTTGATGAGATCTTCTGTGGGTACAACCGCTTCCTGCTGCGGGATATCCATCGTCGAGGTCGGAATTACCTCAGCAGTGGCCAGAGTAGGATCCTTCAGCGTACGCGTAAGCGCATTCTTCATCAGCAACTGCTCCAGCTGAAGATTGGTCTGGGCCGTCGTCACGAGTTGCTGATCTTGCGCCACCGTGCTTTGTGCGCGCACGACTTCGATCGGAGCGAGACTGCCGATCTCAACCTGTTTCTTGGTGTCAGATAAAGTCTTTTGGGCAAAGTTCAGCGATTCGTTCTGCACGCGCGCGTTTTCGTAGGCGAAGACA
>Ga0307474_10003436_pt1 | contig 11390 bp, 13 predicted proteins | sample atmos_gasesECM1C_2_FD_203312 | JGI IMG/M metagenome (GOLD analysis project Ga0307474, IMG submission 203312) | Hardwood forest soil microbial communities from Morgan-Monroe State Forest, Indiana, United States - atmos_gasesECM1C_05 | ecosystem: Environmental > Terrestrial > Soil > Temperate... | reverse complement strand
AGTAAAACTCCACCAAAATAACCTTTTACTCCCAATTTTTGGTTTATGTCTTTACCATCATATTTGAATGGAGTAGCACTAATTCCTACACGAAGCACGGCATTTTCAAGTTTTTTATATGCTGCTTTAGGAATGGCACTCATACAATCATGTACTTCATCTACGACAATTCCCTTGAACTTAGGGAGTATATCCGACATGAAATTGATTGAAGCTTTATTAGTATTAATACAAGTAATATAATTAGGTTCCCTATACTTATCATAAACTCTGCCGACATTACCCAGTCCCCATTTTTTCATCTCTTGATAATTTTGGTCTACAAGACTGACGCCTTTACTCATGAATAATACTGGAAACTTAGGCGGAAGACACTTCAGAATAGAAATTAGGATATAAGTCTTTCCGGCAGATGTAGGAAGCTTAACCAATCCCCTATAATCTTGAATTATTTTATTAACAGATTCTACTTGATAATCATACAGAGTTACAGGTTTTTCTCCCGGAGGTAACCACTCATTTAAGAAATCTTCATCAATGGATTTATATTGCCAATCGAAAAACTTTCTACAATCTACCGTTTTGTAGCTAAAATTATGTTCTTCTAGTATTTTTATGACTTCTGGTAAAAGACCAGTGAGAAACCTACCACCTGATTTGCTGAAATATTCTACAAATCCGTCCCAACGTCCTTGTTTATAGAGCGGATTGTGATAGTAGCCCTTTACTCGGACACGCAGGCGTCCCCACAAGGTCTGTTTAATGGCGATATCGTCTGTAATCAACCAAGCGAAGTCATTTTGTATTTTTAGGGTATTTTCCATATGGAATCAATTATAGCAAAATATTGAACTCGTGCTCGAATTCTTTATGAAAATAATCCTGAATAACAGCAGGAATCCTGCCTTCATACAACTTTGGGTCGAATCCCAATTTGCTATAAACGCCATCTAGCAAATGTTTAGCGACTGGTGAGAGCATTATGTAAATTGGCGAGATATCACCGTTGGAATACCACTCTTTGAGATTTTGTAGTGAAAACTCACCGAGTTCTGGTAACTTCACGAATCTTTCACTAAAGAATGATTTCGTCCTTTTTAATTCAGACCGTAAGTAGGATTCAGTTAGTATAGCCATCGGCCTATCTTGTTCTAACCGTCTTTTGTACCACTTCCAACGATTCCAAGCTTTTTCGCCTGTTATATTCCAACTAGTTATACTGGCATGTATTCCGTCTTTGCTAATTGATTCTAGGGCAAAAATTTGAGCTAGTAAATACGACTCGTAGTTTTCCTCCTTTAGTATTCCCCTTGTTTCCCTCATCAATTTCCAGCATGTTCTGAATACAAATGTTTTTCTTGGGTCTCCTTTTGGAAAACCAAAGCGTTTATGAGTCTGAGGGAGGTGTTTATTTAGCAATTTTGTCCAAAGTAGAGCCAATTTGTAGGCTTTTGTCTCATCTTCAGACAATTTCCATGTTATAATCTTTTCGAGGTCGTTCATTATTTCACCGTAGTATCAACAATTATTATACAGACTTTTTTGGAAAGAGCAAATAATAATTGTTGACTTTTGAGGTGAGATTGTTATTATAGAGAAACGTACGGTGATTGTCCGTATACAAGATAGAAATTATTCTATCGGACTTTATCAAACAATTGAGATGGACTATTTGAAGTAGGGATGTATTGCTCGGAGAAGACCTTGAGAGCTTGCCCGGACTTTATCTTTTCAGGATACTGACTTCTCTATAGTGGGATAGTTGTGAAATGTCTCTTGATATCGGCAAAATAAACAACTTGTCAAACGAACACACAATAGATTTGACGACTGTAGCGATTACAGGACGAGGGGGTTGAAGTTTAGGCATTGGCTTGGACATCCCACAGTTACACTGACGACCAAGTTTCGATGACTCCTTGACTAGAGACTCAAATGTTGAGTTTAATCCTAATTTCAGTAACTACTGTACAGTACTCAAAGTACACAGTGTAGCTGGGAGGGAAAAAAGAGAAATATAGGAATATAAATGATTAGTAATGAGCATAAACAGTGGTTGAGAACTAGGACTCCTAAGGAAAAACGTAAAGTCAAAGAATTATTAGGCAATTTAAATAATAAATTTCCATTTGAGTGTTTGCTAAATGATTCTTATAAATTAGGTGGTTACATTGCTTCGATGAAAGTTAATGTGGACAAATTGAGGAAATATGGTTTTGTTGATTATAAAGATTATATTACTTCGGAATTGTGGTATAAGACTAGGAACAGATATCTAAAAAGCGAAATGTATCAAGGATGTGTTATTTGTGGTTTCAAGAAGTTCCATTTACATCATTGCGATTATAGTAAATTGTGCGAAGAACCATTACAGGAATTTATTCCACTATGCGAAGTGCATCATAATAGGTTACATAGTTTTCTAAAAAGATGGAATATAAGTTTGCTATTGTCGGAACGTGCTTTGAGATTTAATCTTGGGTTAGATGAATATAAATTTAACCTCAGGATTCAATCTTATATTTTGCGCAAATTGAGATATTCTGCTCTGGAGTGTGGCATTGATATAGAGTGGAACTTGTCACAAAGTAGAAACTATAAAATTAGGTATGTCGATATGTATGGTTTCAAATTTCCGTTGAAATATGATAAGTTTCTTGCCATTATTGAAGTTCTGGGAAAAAAGAAAAAAGTAGATGAATTTGTAAAGGAAGAATTAGGCGACAGTTGCAAAATGAGGTTCGGTCTTCCTAATATTCTGAAATAATGATACGATGTATCTTATATGCCCTATGAGTATGAAATTGCTGAGAAAATATACGACTTATCTCAAGAAAGGGTATTGTACATCTATCACGAACCTGATATACTGGATTTCACAAAAGATACCGAAGGTAAACTATATTTTTGTACAAAAGATGAAAAAACCGAGTTGCCGTTAAACAGAGATAGTATTTACGATCTTTGCTCTGCGCTAGAAATTAACTTATTTACTAAAGATTTACCGATTATAACTTGGGATATTAAAGAATTAGTAACATTCGCAAAATATTATACTAATTCTTTAATAAACATTGGTTCTAGTATATTTGACTTGAAAGTCATCGAGTCGTATTTAGATATACAAAAGCCACGTCCTAATTCTTTTGCAGAGGCGGCAATTCGCTTTAGACACACTAAAGTAGATATGAGTTGGTATAAGATATACAAAAATGTATATCATCCTCTAATCACGAAGGTTATACCAGATATAGAAAGTATTCCATTGATAGATACGAATATAAAATCATCGGTATATTCTCACTACGAAATCAATGGACAGGCTAATGGTCGCAGTAAATGTAAATCTGCTTACGCTAAATCTTATAACCCTCACATCATGGACGAGGAAACTAAATTACACTTAAAACCATATGGCTATGGTGGCAAGATATTTATGTATTTGGATTACAAGCAGATGGAAGTAAATGTCTTATCTTGGTTGTGCAAAGACGAGGAATTACAAAAAATTATAGATAATGGCGACGATTTCTATATATCGTTATCTAAATTATTAAAGACTCCAACAATTTCTAATCGTGAAAGCTGTAAATTGTTATTTTTGCCGGTTATTTATGGTGAATCTGCTCCGTCTATCGCTAATAAGTTTGATATTTCTATTTTGGAAGCAGATGACTTAATCAGTTTATTGGGAAAGATTTTCCCAAAATGTTTTACTTGGTTAAAAAATCAAGAGGAAAGTATAAATACAACAGGTGTCGTTCGGGATTTTTTCGGGCGTCCTAGACACCTAGATTCTAGTTATAAAGCTAGGAACTTCTCAGTCCAATCGCCCGCATCAATATTTTGTCTAGAAAAATTGATTAAACTACATGATGCTTTGCAGGACGTTCCTGACGCTAGTGTTGTTTTTCACATTCACGACGGTTATGGCATTGTTTGTACTAATAAAAACTACGAAAAGATTTTCCAAATCGCCAAAGAAGCATTGGAAAGTGATAGTCAGCTTATGTCTGGACTTACGATTAAAGTCACAGGGAAGATTGGTCCTAATTTACAAAAGATGGCAGCCGTAAGATTTACAAATAAGGAACTAAATGCGAGATATAATAAATAATTACCCAATTAAAGATGAAGAATATGCTGTATTAGAAAAAAAGTTTGACGATTTATTACATTATGCCGGCTGGCAATTACTAAAGAAAAACACACAGAATAATCATACCGAAGAAGAGGAAGATATTGCTCAGGAACTGCGATTGTCTGTTATTCGTGCCGGCAGTTACTATAAGAGACAAGTTTATATTGAAAGTTGTTTTCTATCTCTCAAAAGGTGTCCTATAGAAGACAAATTTAGCAGGAGTGTTCTAAATGATTTGAGAGAACTTTGGGACAACAGGACTCGCCACGGTGCCGGGCGAAGTACATTTCACGCTCCGCAGGAAGAAATGCTCACCAAATTAGTTAAGAAATACGTTCCCAAAGCAGAGCGTCCAAGTCCTGAAGCTCCATTGAAGTTTGATTCTAAGTTTAGTACCTATTGTAAAAGTATTGCCTGGAATCAGATTAAAAGCATCGGAAGACGTATCACTAAAGAAAAGTCAATCAGGTCACACAGCGTAAGTATCAGTGAATATTCTTACCTTGGTTCTTTGTAACTTGACAAAAATCAAATTATTGTTACGATATATGTCATTATGACAAATATTATTTTAGACGATACGCAAAGACGAGTTCTGGAGTCTTTCTCAAAACTAGAAAATACAGAATCATTTCCCGATAATTGGGACCGCGATTTCCAACGCGAAATATTATCCATGCTTGTTAAAGACAATTATTTTGTTATTCAAGCAGTGGATATGATTATGCCCGAATATTTCGTAGATAAAGTGCATAAGGATATTTGTAAGATTGTATTTGATTATTTTCGTCAATATCTTTTGCTTCCTCCCAAACATGTCATCGTGCATGAAATCAACACTCAAATTACCGATGCTAAAAAAAGGAGCGTCTATTTATCCGAACTGAAAACTCTATGTGATTTCTATCATCCTGGCGTTGAGGGCCGTGATTATTTATTAGATAATATATTCAACTTCGCACAAGCCCAGCGTATGAAGTATGCATTTAGCGAATGTCTTGATATTATGAGAAGTAAAGGCATTAGGAATACTCAAACATGGGATGAAGTGAAAACTGCATTAAGAGAAGCTCTATTGTTCGAGCGTAATTTCGATGAAGGTCTTGATTATTTTGGAACGTATGAAGAACGATATAAACAAATGCTCGACGAAGAGGATGGTAAAGAGCGTTTCATAACAGGATTCCCAAGTATAGACAGCAATATAAAAGGAGGTGGTTTAAGTTACGGTGAAATTGGGGCAGTTATTGCTCCTAGTGGTGTAGGTAAATCTTTATTTTTAACAAATGTTGCGAGAAGTAATATGAGACGTGGCAAAAAGGTTTTGTATATTTCGCTAGAAATGAAGCAAGAGAAAATTGCCGAACGTATGGATTCTATCCTTACGGGAATAGATTATTCTGATTTATACCAAAATAGAACTCAAGTATTTGCGAAGTTTAAGGAGTTTATGGAATCTCGCGAAGATAAAGATTTATTAAGAATTAAAGAGTTCCCTGCGGCATCGGCAGATATAAATACTATAAGAGCCTATTTTTCACAAATATCTTTGAGGAACTTTAGACCAGACCTTGTGGTAGTTGATTATATCGGTGAAATGCGGGACTATGTTGGTATTCCGACTCATGAATCGCGAGGAAAAATTGTAAGAGATTTAAGAAGATTTGCTACTGAGGAACAAGTTTGCGTATTTACAGCTATGCAGCCAAATCGTTCAGGCAAAGAAGCTGCTAAGTTAGGTTATATTGACGAACAACATTTTGGTGATTCGGCAGCACAGATTCGCCCGCTAGATGCTTGTTGGTCGTTGAATCAGAACTCGATAGAAGAAGATTTGGGTCTAATGCGTTGTTGGGCGGTGAAAATCCGAGATGGCAAAAGTAGATTTTGGGTCTTCCTACAAAGAGACCCGAGGAACTTACAATTTCAGGAAATAGATAAAGCGACCTATGGAAGTAGCATGAGCAAACATAAAGAAAGTAAGGGAATTAAACAAAGTAAAAATCTAGGTGCAGAAGAGTTTGATATGGAAAAGTTTCAACCTACTAAATTACAAAATGGAGTTCCTGAAGTATGAATTACTGGGAAGATTTGCGTGATTATGTAGGTTTAATGATTGAGGCGAGACCAAATGGTTCTGCTGATGTAATTATGTTATTAGAAAAAATATGGATTGATAAACCACATAAGCAGGATATGAAAGTGGAACTTTACGGAATGGATGAAACGGGGGATCATTTGTGGTACGGAAGATTTCCACTATCTGATATGCACGTAGTGTCCAAAGACGATGTACCACTTGCATTAAGACCATACGATAAAAGGTATAAAACATGACTGATAAAATCGCAGAACAACAGAAGATAAAATTGGGCGAAGTTTCAATTGATTTAAATCCCGACAACATGTACTTTAGCGAGAGTACACTCTCAGAATATTATCAAAGAGAAGGCGGATATTACGATTTCTATTCAGCACAACTAGCTTATGCGGATTATCTTTTATCGGTAAGAGCGAATGATTATGAAAATGTGTATAACTTAAAGTTTCGTGAATATAAAGACCAAGGCGGCAGCGACAAATATGCTGAAGCACGAGCAAAATCTGACGCTGAAGTAATTGATGCGGCAGAAAAACTAGCTCTGGCTAAATATAAACGCAATTTATTACAACAGCATCTAAGGGCTTGGGATCGTAATCACGAGAATGCCCTAGCACTAGGTCATATGATTCGCAAAGAAATGGATAAATTACATTTTGAGGTAAAATCTAGTCCTCATCATTTCCCTAGTCATATTTCAGAGTTTGCTCAGGAGTTAGATTTGGATGAATTAAAGAAAGAAGAGAATTGATGCATCTAGAATTAGAAGATGTCAAATATGTTGGGAAATACCTTAACAGCAAGGTTGGTCTCTATGTAAAGTTGCAGGAAAGTTCTGGAGAAAATAGTGTTGGTATTACAATTTCTATAAAAGAGATGGAAAATATGGTAACAGATATTTATCGATATTTAACGATGGACACAGATAAGAATTATGTTTTCAGTTTCTTTGGTAAGGGGAATAAGTAATGGAAGGCAAGAAACTCACAGCAGAAGATTTCCGAGATAAAATTAAGCCATCAGCACCGCCTGAATTCGAGGTTGGCGTAACAATCACTCCTGAGAAGTTAGCGGCATATATCAATAAATCTAATCTTAACGAAGAAAGTTTTTATTCAAGTGGAAGGTCGGAACGGGTTGGGAATTATACACTTGAATGCCAATGTTGGATAGAGGGGAGATGCGATGAAAAGAAAACACGCATCAGATATGTATTGAAAAACTACGCCCATCAAGGCGAATGTAATGAAAACGGGATAATCGAATGTAGGTGTTATGTTTTTACTACACCGAGAATTGTAGGATGGGCTGTGAGGTCATTTGATTTTCAAGAGGGGGAAGTTCTTATCTGCGAAGAATATTACAATAGTCTGCTAGGTTTTTACGACCAGATGACTCTAAGTTCAGACGGGCAATCAATCGATATATACGTATGAAAAGAAATGAATATGGCACTTAAAATAATTAATGCTCAGCATCCGAAGACAAGATGTACAACTTCAGCAAAAATTAGAGCCGATGGTAAATATGAACTCGCTGATGGAACAGTAGTAGATGAAATACAACAAGATAGCGGCAGTGCTTTTCCTCTTGTTGTGGTGATGGGCTATTTTGTGTTTTTAATTATACGAGATGTTATTAGGTATTGTTTATGATTGACCCTATCAATATGACTGAGTATGGAGCAGGTGAAGCAAGATTACAAGAGATCATTCTATTTTGTGTGGCTGTGAGTGGTAAAAACGCTTTAACGACCGCTAATAGATTAGAACAGTTGTTAGATGAGTTAAGAAAAGGCATACCACCAAGAGTGAATTATTCTCCATTTAACTTAATCAGAAGATTTGTTGCGTTTAACAGCGAGAAGAAATTGGCTCAACTTATTCGCAAGTGTGGGTTAGGATGTTATAATCACAGGGCTAAGTCATTCATACAACTCGCCAAAAGTAATCTTAATCTTAAAACCTGCACTATCGCTGATTTAGAAAAGATTTATGGAATAGGGGCTAAAACTAGTCGTTTCTTCATCCTGCATACACGGGAAGGGGCTAACGGTATCGCAGTTCTGGACACGCACATCCTCTCTTTTATGCGTGATCGCGGCATTTCAACGCCAAAGACGACGCCGAGTGGCAAAAAATATCTTGTATTAGAGGCGGAGTTTGTTAAGATGGCTCGTGAGTCAAATCTTACGGTCGCGCAGTACGACTTAGCGATTTGGCGAGAATATTCAGGCAATAAGGTTAAAAAATAAGGTGTTTTAATGTCAAATGGTGTTGTTAGACGAAGCGGACTTGTTGTTCAGAGAGCGGTTTCTAAATCGGGTTATGCTTATCAAGAAGTTTTCCTTCTTACTAAGAATAAGGATTACATCTTACGTGTTTCCTGTTGTATAGATAAACTTATCGGTAAATACATCGAAGTGGAAGGCGTGATTTCCGGTGACGCTATACTTGTAAGTCAAGCGTGGTACTGAAAAATCCGATTTTCTGCTTGAAAATTGCCGATTTCTGTCGTAAGATACCTGCGTTCATCCTCAAAAATCCAGGGATTGAAAAATGAGAAAACTCTCCTGTTTCCTGTTGTTCGTTGGGCTGTTCGCTCCTGTTCCTGCTTTTGCTGACGATTTCGCCAAGTCTGTTGCCGATACCCCTCGGCAAGCTGTGGTTGACCCTATCACTACTGATGCTCGACAAGGAACCCGTGTCCCGTTCCTTACTTGGGGCGGCGATATGGTGACGTTTTACGCTAATGGCGGTCTAAAAACTACCCCCAATAGCATTTACGGGGGGATGGGTCTTAACCTTGAGTTGGTTAACGGAGATAACTTTAAGCAGCAAGTTCGCGACTGTTTGTCTGGTAAGTCGCCATTTGTGCGTGGAACGGACGGACAAGAGGCAATGGCTTCTGCTGCTATGAAGCCTCTCGACCCAGGTTCGCCCGATACTCGCCTTGTGCCTTTCTTTCAACTTACATTCAGCGTGGGCGACCATTGTGTGGCTACTCGGGACGTTAAGCGTCTCGAAGATTTCAAGGGTTGTACCGCTTATATTCAGTCGGGTGGCCCGCACGTCAAGTTCCATGCCTACCTGCTCGAAACTGCTAACCTCAAACAGTCCGATGTTAAGATCGTCTGGTGCGACGACCTAACAGGGTCGGACAAAGCACCTATTGCTGCCTTCACTAAAGCGGCTAAGGCTGCTAACGGCAAACTCACCAAATCCTTGTGTTTCTGTATTAGCCCCGATATGACGACTCTTACGGGCGGGCTCAATAGCTCCGGTTCTGAGGATTGGGCTGAGGGTAATGTCCCCGGTGCTCACGTTGTCGCATCTACCTCTACGTTTAACCACGCTATCGCTGACGTTTATGCTGCCCGAAAAGATTGGTATGACACACATACCGATACTTGTAAGAAGTTCTTTGCTGGTTATGTGAAGGCCGCCGAGTATGTGGCGAAAGCACATGACTCTTATACCAAGAAGACAGGCGACGCCGATGCAAAGGCGTATGCTGATCTTTTACAGATGGCACAAAACATCTTCGGGAAAGCGGCTATCCCTCAGTTGAGTGATGCTAATGGTTTGTATGAGGACTGCCGCGTTGTAGGATTAGCAGGCAATATCTCTTGGTATAAGGATTCCGGTAATCTGCAAGGTTTCGATTCGATGTTCAAGTCAGCCGTAACCATTATGGCTGAAACTGGTTTTCTTCCCAACGAAGAAATGAACATCGTCAAACCGGATTTGGACTACAAGGAAATAGCGGATCTAGCAGGTGTGGAATACAAAGAACCCAAGATGGTTCCTCGTATTAAGGATGCCGAGTTGAGTGTGCCAAAGAATCTGGATGATTCGACACTTGCGAGTTTCACGATTAACTTCGACTTTAATCAAACGAGTTTCGATGCTGTCAAATATAGTAGTGAGTTTGATCGTGTGTTGAAGCAACTTGCGTTGGCTGGTAACTCCGCGATGCTCATCCGTGCCCACAGCGACCCAGGTAAAGCACTTTACGAGATTGTTAAAGTCGGACAAGCGAAGGGATTGCTTCAAGTGTCCGGATCGGACAACAAGAAAGAATATTACTATAAAGGTCAGCCCTTGAATATAGCTAGCACCAAAGAATTATGTGCTATGATTGAGAATGGCGAGTTTGATGGCTCGGTTCAATACCCAGACGGTACGGTGGGTACTCCTCGTCAAACAGTTGCCGACGCTTTGGAATTGTCTAAACAACGTGATACTGCGGTAAAGGATGCAATTGTCGAATACGCTAAGAACCGCAAGATCAATGTTGACCTTTCCCAGATACGCACGCAGGCCGTAGGGATTAGCGAACCGCTTATCGCTTGTCCTAGGACTCTTCACGACATGGCTGTTAATCGCCGTGTAGAGTTTCGTCTTATCAAGGTATCTCCCGAAGCTGTCGATGAATCGGTGTTGAGTTATTAATGGTGTCATCAAACGATCTTGTGTGGATAATTGTTGGTGCGGTCGTCTTGATTTCGGCTCTGATATCTCTTTTTACTTTCTTTATGCGACCCATGAAAAGAACCAAACCTCTAAAGGATTCCAAGTGATGAAGAAATCCATTTTGATAGCTGCTTCTTTGCTTTGCTGTGCTTCATTGGCTAATGCCAGTGATTATATTGCTGTGATATTCGACGCTTCCGGTAGTATGAGTTGGCATATGTCCAATGACAGGGGTGTTGTGAAAGCCGATATTGCGAAGCAAGCGGTTAAGCAAGCCCTTATGGGTTTGCCAAAGGATACTCAAGTCGGTGTTATAGCATTCCCGACTTACAGTAATGACTCAATTTGGAATAGGAAATATGAAGCACAATGGGCTTATCCGATAGGTCCGGTCAATCAGCAGCAATTAGAAGCCGCCGTAGATGGTATCTCAATAGGTGGCGGGACGCCGCTTGGCGAATGGATGAAGTTTGCGGCTGATGCTCTGCTAGAAAAGCGTAAAGCTGACCCAAGTGCTATGCTTAGATTGGTTATCGCTACCGATGGAGCGGCTGACGACACGGATCGCAGTACGGGGCGTTCTGCTTTAGTCGATAGGTACACTACCGATATTCTTAATCGTGGGATCGTTATTGATACAATTGGCGTAGATATGCCCGATGAACATCAATTA
>Ga0307474_10003435_pt1 | contig 11391 bp, 9 predicted proteins | sample atmos_gasesECM1C_2_FD_203312 | JGI IMG/M metagenome (GOLD analysis project Ga0307474, IMG submission 203312) | Hardwood forest soil microbial communities from Morgan-Monroe State Forest, Indiana, United States - atmos_gasesECM1C_05 | ecosystem: Environmental > Terrestrial > Soil > Temperate... | reverse complement strand
TGGCCCATGAACTTTTCGCCGTAATTATTGGGCGTATACTCCTGGCCATCAAACTCAAATGTAGTTGGCTCGTCATCCACGGGCGTCGAGGGGGTCACGATTGGCTGCACGTTGTCTACCGCGTTGTCGAATGCGGCAGCGTAAACGAACGGCTTGAACACTGAACCCGGCTGGCGGTGGGCAATTGCGTGATTCAGCTGACTTTGGCCGTAGTCGCGGCCGCCGACCAGCGCCTTGATTTCACCGGTGCGAGGATCAAGAGAGACCAGCGCTACCTGAACTTGAGGGATTGATTCTTTCTTACCTTTCTTCGCGTTTTCTCGCTTCCACCTGGCGTACTTCTTTTCCAGTAGAAGGTCCACATTCTTCGCGCCGGTTTCGACCGCCGCCGATGCCACACGTTGCAGATCCGGATCGAGCGTGGTGTACACGCGATAATTCTGACTCAGCAGGTCGTTCTCTGAATACTTATCCAGCAGGTGGTCTTTCACCATGTCCACAAAATATGGCGCTTCGCTTGAGGTCGCAGAGTTGTGCACGATTTTCAGAGGCTCGCGCTTGGCCTCCTGCTCGTCCGCCACAGTGATGTATCTGTTGTCCACCATCTGCGGGAGCACGCGGTCGCGCGATTGCAAGCCGCGCTCCGGATGGCGGTCGGCCGAAGAATAATAGTTCGGCGCGCGAATAATACCTGCCAAGAACGCGCATTCACCCAGCGACAATTGGCGCAGGTCTTTGCCAAAATAGACGACGCTGGCCTGGGCAAATCCGCGGACGCCAAAACTGCCGCGATTTCCCAGGTAGACTTCGTTGGCGTACATCTCAAAAATTCGCTGCTTCGAGTAGCGCTGTTCCAGCTCGAAGCTCAACATCGCTTCGGCGATCTTTCGACGCCAGTTACGATCGGTATTCAAGAAGTAGGTCCGCGCCACTTGCATGGTGATGGTGCTGGCCCCTTGCAGGTGCGTGCCGTGCCGCAGGTCATTCCAAGCAGCGCCGAAGATACGGATAAAGTCGAAGCCCGGATGCTCGAAGAAGCGCTTGTCTTCCGCGGAGAGAATGGCGTTTACGAGGTTGGGCGGCAAATCGTCGTAGCGAACCGCGCGCCGTTTTTCCCTGGCGCTGTCAAAAAGATTGGTGATCAGCTCGGGCTCGATTTCCGCCGTTGCCATTTCCGGTCCGCCACCGAGTGGGCGAATTGCCCGGATCGTTTTTCCGCCGAACTGCACCGACAGAGCATTGCCGCCGGCGAAATAAGACAACTTCGAAGGCCGGATGTCGACCACACTGCCGTTCGCCGTATATTGGCCAAGAGATGTATCATCGGCCTCCGGGCGGTAGCCGACTCGCTGCAGATAGGTCGTCAACTCATTCGCGGTGAATGCTTCGGCGGGAGAAATCTCGACCGGCGCGGAGAAAATTTGCGTGGTGTTTTGCAGGACACTACCGGAGAGCCGGGCATCAATCATGTGCCCGTACTTTACGTAGTAATAGCCGAAGATGCTGGCCGCCACCACGATGCAACCGAAGACCGAGCCAAGCAGGATCAGTCCATACTTGGACGTCCAGAATCCCTTTTGTATGCGAATACGCAAGGTTTCTCCAACGGGCTGAATACTAAGTGTCTCTTACTATCTCAATCTAGGATAGATGCAGATTCCTTTGAAAACGCCGTTCGGACGGCTGCAATTTCATCAGGTCAGGGATTTGTTTTCGCTGGATGGCGTGAAATGCAAATCCACGTGATAGAAAAGGAGATCGACGGGTACAGTGTAGTCGACCAGAATCGCGACTTTGGTAGTTGACGCAGTGACCTTGATATTGTCGCGGGTCGCCGGAATATCCAAGTCTTGAATGGTTTTGAAAACGCTTTCGCGGATCTGCTCTTCAGTTTTGCGCTCGACTACTCCGAATCTTGCAATTTCCTGAATTTTATCGTTGAGCTGGTACTCCGCGGAATACGGCGGCACCAGCTTGAAGCCCGCATAAACGCCGAAAACCAAAATCGCCGTAACAATCAGCGCCTTGAGCTTCCCCGCGCCGCGCTGCGCCCGAAGTTCGCCGTTTCCTTGATGGATCGGAGACAATTTGCCCGCTCCTACAGTTTCTTTTTGTCAGTTGGTCCTTCAATGGGAAGTTAGCACCGTGGATTCCGGCTGTCGATACTTCTGCCGGACAGTGTTGCTTGGAGCTAACCCCGGCGTAGGGACAGGTCTCCGGGACTTCTGTTTGACACGGAAAGCCTAGTAGGCTCGTGCGAAGATGCCTCGCTCTTTTGCCGAATTCCCGCAGTACACGCACTTTCCGGTCGGGGGCGTACCGCCGCTTCCCAAAACATCGTCCTGGTCTACTGGAATGCAGCGCATAGTCGCGCGAGTCTCTTCCTTGATTTTTTCTTCGCACTCGGCTGCGCCGCACCAGCCGGCGAAGGCAAATCCGGTCTCCACGGCGGTCTTCAATTCGTCGTAGGTCGCGGTGGCGTGGGTATTGGCGCGACGGAAAGCCAAAGCCTTGTCGTACAAAGATTGGTGAATTTCATGCAGCAACTTTTCGGCGGCCGCCGGGGCATCCGCGAGCGAAACGGAAATTTTGCCTTCTCTTCCTGGACGGTCGCGCCGCGCCAGCACCACTGCCTGCTTGGCAACATCCTTGGGCCCTAACTCCACACGCACCGGCACGCCGCGCATTTCCCAGTCGTTGAATTTCCAGCCCGGACTCTGACCTTCACGCTCGTCCAAAGTCACGCGAATTTTCGCCCTAACGAGCTGCGCCTTCAAATCCTTCGCTGCACCGAGTACAGCCGCCTTCTCTTCGTCGTTCTTAAAAATCGGCACAATCACTACTTGATACGGCGCGAGCTTCGGCGGTAGCACCAGTCCCTGATCATCGCCGTGCACCATAATGATTGCGCCGATGAACCGTGTGGAGAGCCCCCACGAGGTGGTCCAGCAATGCTGCTGCACGCCGGTATGATCGAGATATTTCACTTCGAATGCCTGTGCGAAATTCTGTCCGAGGTAGTGTGACGTTCCCGCCTGTAGCGCTTTCCCGTCACCCATCATCGCTTCAATCGAATACGTAAGATCCGCGCCGGCAAATTTCTCAGCGTCCGACTTCGCGCCTGGAATCACGGGGATCGCCGCTTCGTTCACGGCAAAATCAGTGTAGGTGTCTAGCATCTGGCGCGTTTCGTCCATCGCTTCCTGCTGTGTGGCGTGTGCTGTGTGCCCTTCCTGCCAGTAAAATTCCAGCGTGCGCAAAAATAATTTCGTGCGCAGTTCCCAGCGCACCACCGAGTTCCACTGGTTCATCAACACCGGCAAATCGCGGTAAGACTGAATCCACTTCGACCACATGTGCCCGATGATGGTTTCGGATGTCGGCCGCAGAATCAGCGGCTCGGCCAGTTCTTCGCCGCCGCCGATGGTGACTACCGCAAGCTCGGGCGAAAATCCCTCGACGTGATGCTTTTCTTTTTCGATGAAACTTTTCGGTATGAGCAGGGGAAACGCCACGTTCTGGTGGCCCGTCGCTTTAAAGCGGGAGTCCAACGCCTGCTGAATGTTTTCCCAGAGCGCCCAGCCATATGGCCGCACGATCATGCATCCGCGCACCGGCGCATAGTCCGCCAGTTGCGCTTTCAAAACCAGCTGGTTGTACCACTCGGAAAAATCTTGTGCTCGTGTGGGAAGCTTTTCTTCAGCCATGCGGCTCTCTATCGTTCCTTGGTAAAAATTATGCATCAATCGAACGAAAAAGCGTAACGGACGCATTCACCACTGTCAAAGGAGAATTGGTTTTTTCGATGGAAGAATGATCCGGCACGAAAGGCTTCACGGTACAGGGCTGGGAAGGACCTGCGAACAAAAAACTTTGTCTCCTGATGAGACACTCGTGAGTTTGCGGATCGCCGCAATGTGCTCTAAACCGTCTTGTGATCGCGGCCTTGAGATGTCGCTCAGCTGTCGTCTGTTTTCTTCTCGACCACGCTCATTCTGCGTTTGGAAAATAGAACTCAGGCAAGGTAGCATCTTTCGCCAAGGTCACACATTGACTGCTGACAACAGGCCACCGGCTCCGCGGACAACCGCGATTCGCACCATTGGTTTTCTTCCGCTGCTCGCGATTTTCTATGGTTACACCGCTGGCGGGCCTTTCGGCTACGAAGAAATCTTTTCCCAATCCGGCCCCGGCATGGCGCTGGTATTCCTCACGTTCGTGCCGTTCTTCTGGAGCATTCCCATGTCGTACGCTTCGGCGGAACTAAACAGCATTCTGCCTGTACAAGGCGGCTTTTATCGTTGGACACGAGCGGCCTTCGGCGACTTCTGGGGATTTCAATGCGGCTGGTGGAACTGGACTGGAACATTTCTGCTGAACAGCCTTTACGGCGTACTGGTCATGGATTATCTCGTCCAGTATTTTCCCTGGCTGACTGGAAACGTGAAATGGGCGGGCGCTTGCCTGGTGCTTGGTTTGCTTTCCTATTTGAACATGCGCGGGATACAAATTTCCGGCTGGGCCTCGGTCGCCATGCTGATCGTGGTGCTGATTCCGGTAGCGTGGCTGTGCAGCGTGTCGCTGCTGCACTGGCGCTATAACCCGGTGTTTCCGTGGACGCCACCCGGGAAACCATTTGGCTCAGTCTTCGGAGTGGGACTTGCGCTGGCCATGTGGAATTACGCCGGATACGAGCAACTCTCCAGCGTCACGGCGGAGATGGACAGTCCGCAAAAAACTTTTCCGCGGATTCTTCTCTGGAACACACCGATGAATATTCTCACCTACACGCTACCCGCTTCGCTGGCCATCGCGGCGCTCGGCAACTGGCAGGATTGGCAGACTGGCTACATCGTCGAAGCGTCGCGCCGGATCGGCGGCGAAGCGTTGGGCGTGGCGATGCTTGTCGCCTCCATCATCGGCACAGCTTCTCTTTCGAACAGCACCATCCTGTACACCACGCGGATTCCCGCGGCGATGTCCCAGGACGGTTATCTGCCGGCCTGGCTCGGCAAGATACATCCGCGCTTTGGAACGCCAGCGCGCGCGATCGGCATCTCTCTGGTGGTTTATTGTTTACTTGCGAAATTCCCGGTCGCCGATCTCGTCAACATCTATATCTGGGCGCGGATCGCGACTTCCCTGCTTACTCTTCTTGCCGTGTGGGGCATGCGCCGCAAGCTTCCAACCGCAAATCGCCAGTTTCGCGTGCCCGGAGGCAGCGTCGGGTTGGCTTGCGCAATCCTGTTTCCCGCAATCCTCTGCGGTGTAAAAATTTATTACAGCGAACCGTTCGTATGGCGTTGGGCGCCGTGGCTCCTTGCCTCTGGCCCAGCCTCGTACGCGATTCTGCGCTGGGGATTTGGCCTGAAGCCGGGCTGCTTGCCTTTTTCTGCTAAGGTTACGCAATGAATTCCTGTTCTCGTCGAACTTTTCTACAGCGCGGATCGCTCGCTGCTCTGAGCGCCGCTGTTCGCAATCCCATAACCAACATTGCCAGCCAGAACAGCGGACCTTCCGTGCGCTTTTTCGATCGGCCGCACGAGCGCATCGCCGTTGCCTCTTATCCATTCCGCGAATTTATCGCTGGCCAGCACGATGACAAGTCCGCAGGTTCTTCGAAAATGGCGCTCAAGGATTTCGCCCCGCACGTCGCCGTGAAATTCAATATCCGCAAAGTCGAACCGTGGAGCGAACATTTTCTTTCACTGGAGCCCGGCTATCTGGACGAAATTCGCGAGGCCGCGAGCAAGGCCGGTAGTTCCTTCGCTGACGTCGCCGCGGATGGCGACAACAGCATTTATTCCACTGATCCCGTGGAATGCGGGCGCGCCATTCAATTCGGCAAGAAGTGGATTGACGTTGCGGCACGTATCGGCTCGCCGAGCGTTCGCATCAACATCGCCGCCGCGAAAGACGCCAAGCCCGATGCCGCGCGCGTCGCGGAAGGACTCAAGCCTATCGCGGAGTACGCTGCGTCCAAAAATATCGCGGTCCACCTCGAAAACGATAATCCAGTCAGCGAGAATCCGTTCTTTGTGGTCAGCGTGCTCGATCGCGTTAATAGCCCGTGGCTGCACGCGCTTCCCGATTTCGGCAACAGCCTCGCCGCTCTTCCCGCGGAAGAAGCCTATCGCGGACTCGATCAAATGTTTGCGCACGCATACGCCATCTCGCACGTCAAAGATGCTACCACCACGCCCGCGCAAGTGGTCGTCACCGTCGATCTGGCCAGAATTTTCGGGCTGGCGAAGAAACATAATTACAAAGGTATCTTTTCCATGGAATTTGAATCCGAAGGCGACCCTTACACGGGCACTGCCAAGCTGATCGCAGCCACCATCAGCAATCTTTCCTGAAATTTCGTCGCGTTGCTCGCGCTGAAGAGGGCGCTACTTCCAGTCGTCCGGCGGAAATTCCAGGCCCCAGAACTTTGCATCGGGCCGCAGGAACTCCACTCCCACTTCGCTTTTTCCCTCGTGCTTTTCCTGAATCCGCACGACGCGGCATTCCTTGTCGTCCGCAACGGCGCGGTTTCGTAGGAAAATTCGCGTACCGGGTTTTACCTTCATCGCCAAAGAAATCAGCGCTCCGTGCGCGTTCACGACAAGCGTCGTGGTTCCCTCGGTGATGGCGATGTCACCCGGTGGCGTCCATCGGACCTGTATCGGCAGACGCAGCACCACGCGCTTGCTGCGCCGCATCTCGATTCCGTTGGTTAGCTGATCATTCATGAGTCGTACTTTTTGGTGGGGATTTATCATAAAACCGATGCAGCGCTTCCCGACATCGGAATCTTGGGCATTTCACGACGCGATTTCCTTCTGCGTACTATTTACAGGTTCCTTGCGCCGCGCTAACTTCCGAGTTCCGGCATGCTCCCTTCCCAGCCCAATTCTTTGGGCAGCCGCAAGGAGCGTTTCATGGCCACACGAGCCTCTCGTAAGAAATCGCAAGAACCGCGACATTCGGGTACCGAGTATCGGCATCCGCTGCGCATCGTGCCTCTGCACACAGCTCCGCGCATTGTTTCCACATCGCACCCGCAGCTCACTTACCGCAATGGCCCTTTGCTGGCGAATGCCGAGGTCTTTACGCTTTTTTGGGGCAGCGCGTGGCAGGCGGCCGCTAACTCACCGCTGATGGCGCACATGAACGATTTCTTCGATTTCATTCTGACCAGCAAACTGCTGGATCAGCTCGCTGAGTACAGCGTACCGGACAAAGCCATTGGGCATGGCTCGCGCAGCGGGACTATGGTCCTTACAAGTTCCGAACCCGGCAAGACCGTGACCGACGCAGCCATTCAAAAAATGTTACAGACTGAAATTAGTGCGGGCACTCTTCCCGCGAACACTTCCAATTCCTTGTACTTCGTTTTTCTGGCGCCCGGCACGCAAGTTGACCAGGGCGGCGCAAAATCCTGCCAGACTTTTTGTGGCTACCACGACGCCACTACCGACAAAATTTTTTATGCCGTAATGCCCTATCCCGGCTGCACTGGATGCGAAGGCGGTTTGGCAATTCCCGATGCGCTCACTTCCACGTCTTCCCATGAACTTTGCGAAGCCATCACCGATCCCGTTCCCGGCTCCGGCTGGTACGACGATGCAAACGGAGAAATCGGCGACATCTGCGCGTGGAAAACCAAGACGCTGGGCAGCTATACGGTGCAGCTGGAATGGTCCAATTCAGCCGATGCCTGCGTCTAGGGCTATCCATTGAGCTCTTGTAATAGGTTGGACAAACTACGCGCGGTTCGCTCCGCTCCGACGCAGCGCGGTTGGTTACGCTGCATCGCGCCGACGACCGCGCAATCCATTGCATCAGCGAAAACGACCGTTAGTAGTGCTCCGGCCAACCGGAGCGAACCCGTGCGTAAAATATCTCTCGCAAAATTTCCGTCGAACGGTGACTCTTCTTATCCCTCTCTCATCGCTGACCAGTGCAACTGCGGCCCAGTCCTGCGCGCCAGCTGCCAGTGCTGCGTCTGCTCCCAGCGTTCAGCACAGCACCAAAGCCATCAATTACCGGCCCGCTGGCAGCAATCTTGAAATCGTGTTTAATGGTGGAAAACAAAGGCAATCGCGTCGAAATCTTGGCAAGATTCAGCAACAATCGAAGACGCGACAAAGTTCGGCCTCGATTATCTCACCTATGTGTTGTGGACCGTTTCACGAAAGGCGCCCGGCCGCGGACTGCGGCCGCTACAAAGCCTCATTCGCGATTACGGTAGACCTTCCTACGGCAAGCCAAACGTGAACAGGGCTGTTCCTGCCGCCACTGCTACGTACTGCTTGCCATCCACTGCGTACGTCATCGGAGACGAGTACACCGACGCGCCGCATTGGAAATGCCACAAAGCTTTTCCGCTCGCCGCATCCAACGCGATAAAATTTCCTTCCGCATCGCCGGTAAACACCACTCCACCTGCGGTTGACAGCACTCCCGACCAGGTCGGGGATGGATGCTTCCATTCCCATTTGATCTTTCCGGTATCCGGATCAATTGCCCGCAATGCGCCATAAAATGGCGCCGCATCGTCATTGGGAAAATACGCCGAACCGTAATACGCGTGTCCCGCCTGGTACGGCTGCGGCGCGGTGGAAAACACATCGCACTGTTCACGCGCCGTCACATAAAACAATTTTGTCTGCGGATCGTAGGTCGGCGACATCCAGTTCGTCGCTCCCGCCGCTCCCGGACACACTCGATTCCCTTCCGGAGTTGGCGATCCTTCCTTCGCTGGCACTGGCCGGCCGTTCGCGTCCTTCTCCTTCGTCCAGGAAACCTTTGCGTACGACTCCGCGCGAATTAGCTTCCCGTTTGTCCGGTCAATCACATAGAAAAATCCATTGCGGTTCGCCTGCAAGATCAGTTTCCTCCCGTCAACGTCTTTCTGACCCGCGACCGCAGAGCGGTCGACCATCACCGGCACTTGTGTAGCGTCGTAGTCGTGCTCATCGTGCTGAGTAAACTGAAAATACCATTTCAGTTTTCCCGTATCCGGATCGATCGCCAGCAGTGAATTCGAATACAAATTATCTCCCGCGCGGCCTTCACCCCGATTCGATGGCGAAGGATTCCCGGTAGTCCAGAACGTGGTGTTCGTCTCGACGTCGTATGTTCCCGTAATCCACGCCGGCGATCCGCCAATCTTCCACGATTCGCCTTCCCAGCTTTCGCTGCCTGGTTCGCCTGGCGCAGGCACCGTATAGAAACGCCACTTTCGTGCGCCGGTGTTCGCGTCGTAAGCATCAATAAATCCGCGAATACCGTATTCGCCGCCGGAAACTCCGACCAGCACCAGGTTCTTGATCACCAGCGGCGCCAGCGTGAAGCTGTATCCCTTCGTATAGTCCACCGCCGCGACATCCCAGATTACATTTCCTGTTTTCGTATCGAGCGCCATCACGTGCGAATCGAGCGTTCCCATAAAAAGTTTGTCGCCGAAAATCGCGAGGCCGCGATTCACGCGGCCACAGCAGGGACGAATATCCTGCGGCAACGCTCTTTGGTATTGCCAAATGGGCCGTCCAGTGCGCGCATCGAGCGCAAACGCGCGATCATCCTGTCCGGTTCCATACATAATTCCGTCTACCACCAGCGGAGTCGTTTCAAATTTTCCGCCAGCCATCGTTTGATAAGCCCACTTCGGCACCAGCTTCTCCGTGTTTCCGACTTTAATTTCCTGCAGCGCAGAAAATCTTCGTCCCGCATAGTCTCCCGAATACATCAGCCAATTCTGTGGTTCCTGCCCCGCATTCAAAAGTCTTTGCGATGTGACCTGCGCAACAGCTGCCGTTGAAAGGACAGTGATCAGGCCGAAACCGAGAATCAGTTTACTTTTCACTTTGCACCTCCGGCCGCGCCAGTCACCAAAAACGCCAGCAAATCCTGCAAATCCTTCTCCGGCAGGGCTTTCTCGTCATACACCGGCATCAACGACTGCCGCGACTTGTTCCACGACTTGAGCGAAGCTTTATCGAAAGAATGCACCTGCTCGCGCGTATCCAGAAACTGGATCGTGAAACTGTCCTCGTTCAATAATGTCCCTTTGTAATTCGTTCCGTCGTTTGTGACCACGTCCACTGTTTCGTATTCCGCGGAAAACTCTTTCATCGCTTCGCTGATTCCCTGCGCCAATCTGCGGCTCGGATCTCTCATCGACTCCACCAGGTATTCCGTTGAACGCGAAGTTCCTGCGGAAGTCAAATCCGGACCGAGCCTTCCGCCCTTTCCGTCGAACATGTGGCACGTCGCACATCCATCACTCCCATAAAACAACTCGCGCCCGTGTTTCGCGTCGCCACTCATCTTTCCGGGCTTCTTCTCAACGCTTCGGATGTACGTCACCACCTGCCAGATCTCTTCCTCCGTCATTCCTACGCCCTGTTGCGTGGCACCGTTCGGTGGCATGGCGGTTCCGGGCACGCCGTTGTTGATGGTATTGAAAATTTCCGCGTCCGAATCGCCATGCTTCTTCGGCGTCCGCGTCAAGTCGGGCCCGCGGCCTCCTCCGTGCGCGCCCAGACCATGGCAAAAAGCGCAATTCGCGCGAAATTCAAATTCGCCAAGCTTCGCCACCTTGGCATCGCCCGCGTACGGATTCTTCCCTTGCGCTCCAACCCGTGACGCCGACACACCCAGAATCAGCGACAGGGCAAGGATGGCAATACAACGGCGCAACGCGTAGATTCTCATTCCGCTTTACTCCTTCGCGTGATTCGAAGACTCAGGCAGAACTACCTGCAACTCTCGAACCACGATTTCGGCGAAACTATACCATCAGGGAAGACACAACGGGCTCGAGCCGCTTATAAATTTCCCGCAATACTCGTTCCTAGTTGCCGCACGAATTCAGCTGATTCAAGAAAATGTCGTGCAATCTCAAACCCCTCCGCGTCATAGCGGCTCATCGACTCGTAGCGCGGTGCAAATTCTGGTTCACCGTAATAGAGCAGGTCGTGGTTTCCGATCACGTCGCTGAACGCGAATGAAACAGGTTCGGTCAGCTGAAAATCATAAAACCCGTAAAGCACCAACTGCACACGGTCGTCAGCTCGCAGCGCGGCTCGCAGAAACAGCAGATGTTCAGCGGGACTCGACGCTCCCATCGCCATGTTCAATGCGGGGCGCTGCACGCTCGGCAATTGTTGCGCCGCCACAAATTCATCCGGATTGAATCCCGACTGCACCAGAGAATTCCCCAGCGCAATTGTCTGTTTGGCCGGTATCGCGGCGGGCTTAAATGAAATAAAATTGCGCTGGGAACGAGAAAGAAAAGGTAGTAAGCCCAAGTTTCGAAAATCATCTGGCTTCAGACGGCTCTTTACGCGGGCGATTTCTTCATTCACTCATGGCGAGGCTGAAACTCTAACCCAGCCCCCT
>Ga0307474_10003434_pt1 | contig 11391 bp, 11 predicted proteins | sample atmos_gasesECM1C_2_FD_203312 | JGI IMG/M metagenome (GOLD analysis project Ga0307474, IMG submission 203312) | Hardwood forest soil microbial communities from Morgan-Monroe State Forest, Indiana, United States - atmos_gasesECM1C_05 | ecosystem: Environmental > Terrestrial > Soil > Temperate... | reverse complement strand
CCCTGTCCCCGGACTCCTATCACCGGATCGCGGCCACCGGCGGTTCGGTGTCGCTGTCCACCGAGAGCGAGCAGAGCGCCGGGCAGGGCTACCCGCCCACCTGGAAGCTGCGCGAGCACGGCATCGGCGTGTCGCTGTCCATGGACACCAGCGTCTGGTGGAGCGCCGACCTCTTCTCGGCGATGCGGGCCACGCTCAGCGCGGACCGGGCCCGTGAGCACCTGGAGGCCCATGGCCGGGACGAGACCGTCACCCACCACAAGCTGCGCGCCGAGCAGGTGGTGGACTGGGCCACGAGGGGCGGGGCCCGGGCGCTCGGCCTGGACTCGGTGGCCGGCAGCCTGACGCCGGGTAAGAAGGCCGACGTGGTGCTGATCAAGAACGACGCCTCGCCGGCGATGTTCCCGCTGCTGCACCCCTACGGGCACGTGGTGTTCCAGGCTCAGCGCGGCGACGTGCACACCGTCGTGGTCAACGGCCGCGTGGTGAAGTACGACCATGCGCTGGTCGGCGTGGACCTGGCCAAGGCGCGCGAGGCGGTCGAGCAGACGGTCGATTACCTGCGCGGCGTGCTCGGGCCGGAGGCCTGGACCGAGGGCATGCACCCGGAGATCCCGGAGACGCGGGTGCTGGACAACCCGTATACCTACACCTACACCGAGGACTCGGGCCCGCAGTCCTGACCGGGGGAGGGGGACGCGGCCCATGCGGGCAGCGGTTGTGCGCCGTCACGGCGCCGCGCCGGAGTTCGGATCGCACCCGGAGCCGCGCCGCGGCGCGGGCCAGGCGCTGATCCGGGTGACGGCCGCCCCGATCAGCCCGCTCGACCTGCTCTGCGCCTCGGGGACGTCGTATTTCGGCCCGCCGGCCCTGCCCTACGCGCCGGGCGTCCAGGGGGTCGGGGTCATCGAGGAGGGTTCGGGGCTGCCAGCGGGGCAGCGGGCCTGGTTCAGCTGCGACGCCGGGATGCGCCCGGGCGACGGCGCGATGGCCGAGCTGTGTGTCGCGGATGAGAGCGGGATCGTGCCGCTGCCCGACGGCGTGTCCGACGAGCTGGCGGCGGCCCTCGGGCTGTCCGCGATCGCGGCCCTGATGGCGCTGACCTGGCGGGGCGGGCTGCGCCCGGGGGAGCAGGTGCTCATACTCGGGGCCAGCGGAACGGTCGGCCAGGTCGGCATCCAGGTGGCGCGGCTGCGCGGCGCCGGCCGGGTGGTGGCCGCGTGCCGCGACCCGCACGGCCGGGAGCGGGCGGCCGAGCTCGGCGCCGACGCCGTGGCCGACCTGTCCGGCGACGACGCGGACGCGATCCGGGCCCGGCTGGCTGACGCCATGGCCGGGCGGGCCGACCTGGTGCTGGACCCGGTCTGGGGGCGGCCCGCCGAGGCGGCGCTGTCGCTGCTGGCGCCGCATGGCCGGCTGGTCAACCTGGGATCGGCGGCCGGGCCAGCGGCCAGCCTCGGGTCGGCCGCCCTGCGCGGCGGCACGCTGTCCGTCCTCGGCTACACCAACAACGCGCTCAGTCACGAGCAGAAGGCCGCCGCGCTCGGCGAGATCCTGGCCCACGCGGCCGCGGGGCGCCTCACCACCGATCGCGAGACCATGCCGCTGGACCGGGCCGCGGACGGATGGGCGCGCTGCGGACAGCCCCCGCACCGGCGCGCCATCCTGATCCCCTGACCGCCGGGCCGCATCCCCTGACGGCCGGGGCGCATCCCATGACCGCCGGGCCGCATCCCCTGACCGCCGGGGCGCGGCCCGCCCCGGCCCGCCCCGCCCGAGGCCCCGCAGTACCCTCGGCGTAAGGGATCTTGGGCAGGGGGGAGCGGATGACCGGGTTTGTGCTTGGCCCGCAGGAGGGCCCGGCCTACGGGTTCCACGGGGCCACGGTCGTGATCAAGGCGTCGGGCGCGCACACGCGCGGCCAGCTCGGCGTCATGGAGTCGGACTACCCGTCCGGCCTGGTGGTGTCGCCGCACCTGCACGAGGGCGAGGACGAGATGCTCTACGTCCTGGCCGGCGAGCTCACCGGCTTCAGCGACGACGAGGGCTGGATCGCCACCCCGGGCAGCTTTGTCTTCATCCCTCGCGACTGCTGCCACGGCTTCGCGGTGACCAGCGCGGCGCCGGCCCGGGCGCTGGTGATCACCGGGCCGTCCCGGCTGGCCGCGGAGATAGCGGCGGCCGGCCAGCCCCCGCCGCTGCGGTAGGGCGCGGCCGTTCAGCGCTCGGATGGCGGCCCTAGCACCGGCTTGACGTCCACGATCGGGGTCCGGTCCAGGGCCTCCAGGTCGCGAACCCCTACCCGGGGGCCTTCGACCGCGACGATCGTCACCCGGTGCAGGCCGACCGGGTTGGGCCGGGTCAAGACGAGCACCTCAGTGCCCGGCCGCAGGTCGCGCAGCCCGTCGGCCACGGCCGGGTCGAAGACCAGCCACGCCTGCGGAGCGCCCTCGTCGCCTTGGTTCGGTCTCGGGCACGGGCCGCCCCGGCTATCCGGCCCCGGAGCCTCCCGGCGGAGCCGGAGGCTCGTAGCTTGGCGGGGGCGGTGGCGGCGGGGGAGCGGGTTCAGGCGGTGGCGGCGGGTAGCCGCCGGGCGGAGGCGGCGGGGTGCCATAGCCTCCGGGGCCGCCGGGCGGGGGCGGGCCGCCGTAGCCGCCGGGCGTTCCGTACCCGCCCGGGGTTCCGTCCGCGGCCGCGCCCGGCCAGTTCGAGCCGACGCCGGCGAGCCGGTAGTAGATCAGCGTCACGACCAGCGCGATGTACGGCGAGATGAGGGTCCCGGACACGACCGTGCTCAGGCCATTGCGCCATACCAGCGGCAATGCCGAGAAGATGATCCCGAGGATGATGTTCACCACGATCAGGATGATGAACACCAGCACCAGCGTGCCGAAGACATGCCAGCCATTGCCGCGGACGAGCTGCCTGCTGCGCCCGAAGGAGTTCAGCGCCCCGGACCGCTCGATGACGATGACCGGGATGATCACCGCCCAGATCGTGATCAGCCACAGGCCCGGGACAATGATCAGGATGAGGCCTATCGTGATCGCGATGCCGGCCAGGATCGACGCCGCGGCCACCGACCAGATGAACGGGGTCGAGGCCGACACGGTCTCGCCGATGGACATGTCAGCGCGGCCGTCGCGCACATCCTGTACCGCCTTGACCAGGGCGGCCTGCAGCAGGAAGGCAGCGAAGAGTTCCACGATCTCGGCCAGGAACGAGCCGACCAGGCCGGCCAGCGACAGGAGCCCCGCCACGATGGCCGCGGCCACGTAGATGATCAAGGCGATGGTCAGCAGATGGCGGGCGAACCGCCGGTACATCTGCCAAGCCTCGCCCAGCACACCCGACAGAGGGTTCATGGCGCGATCGTACGCCCGCTGCGTCAATTTTGGCCGTCTCGACTTTGACTGGCTGGTGGCAGGATGGGCCCGTGACGACCGAACGGATTGAGGTGCGGCGCACCATTGCCGCGGACGCGCCGGCCATTTTCCAGGTGTTGTGCGACCCGCAGGGACACGTGGCCATCGACAGTTCCGGGATGCTGATGTCCGCCGACGGCGAGCCCGTGACCGCCGAGGGCGACCGCTTCGTGGTGCACATGGACCGCGAGGCACTCAACGACTACCCGGAGCTGGGCCGCTACGACGTGACCGTGACCATCACCAGGTTCGTGCCCGATCGCGAGATCGCCTGGACGATCCTCGGCCAGCTCCGCCCGCAGATCGGTCACGTGTACGGCTACACCCTGGAGCCCGCGGCCGACGCAACGGTGGTGACGTCGTACTACGACTGGTCATCCATCGACCCGGTCTGGCGGGAGGCCGGGATCTTCCCGGTCCTGTCTGAGGGCGCGCTCCGGGCGACGCTGGGGATCCTGGCCCGGACGGTCGCGCGAGGCTATTAGATGCTGAGTCAGCTAGATGCTGAGTCAGCCGGGGCCGGGCGGGCCGGGCGGGCCGAGTCAGAGGCGGAAGCTGGTGCCGACCGCGTTCGGGACGAATGCCTCGCCGAACCGCGCGGACATCGCGTGCTGGGCGCGCCAGCCGGTGCAGTGCGCGGGCACCAGCACCCCCGGATTCATGGCCGCCAGGTCGTCCAGGACACGCGGGATCAGCGGCTCAAACAGCGGGCCATTGAGATGGAAGCCGCCGAGCAGCGCGTACAGCGGCTGGCCGCCGGTCAGCCGTCCCGCGTAGCGGGCGATATTGACCACCCCGGCGTGGCCGCAGCCGGTGATCACCACCAGTCCGCGGCCGGCCACGTTGATGATCAGGGCCTGGTCGTCGAGTACCAGCGGGTCGGGCTCCCAGCCACCGGCGGTCCAGGCCTGCTGTGGCGGGAAGCCGGGCTCGTAGCCGGTGGTACGCGCGACCTCGCCGGTGACCAGCACCGACCCGTCGAACAGGAAGCTCGGCTGACGTTCCTCGATGATGTCGAAGCCCGCGTCGGTCAGGGCCCGCTGGCTGGTGGTCGGCAGCTCGATCGGGTCACGGCCGGGCAGCACCAAGCGCCTACGGCGCCAGAAGTCGGGGTGGATCAGCACCGGCATGTTGGCCCGGCCGACCGCCCGGATCAGGCCGTCGATGCCGGTGGTGTGATCGAAGTGGCCATGGCTGCACACGATGGCCTCGATCGAGCTCGGGTCGATGTCCAGCCGGCGCATGTTCTCGGCCACGCCGTCCGGGCTGGTCCCGGCGTCGAACAGGAACCGGTGCACCCGGTCCGCCTTGGTCACCGTGACCAGCGCAGAGAACCCGTGCTCGGCGATCAGCCCGTCGGGTACCTGGCCGTTCTCCATCACGGCCGCTGGCCGTGTCGGCGCGCCCGGGCGCACCCCGGCGCGCTTGGCCGGGCCCTGGTCCGGCATGAAGACATCGGTGAGGTTGTCCATGAGCATGGTGACCACGACCGAGTCCACCGGCTCCAGGGCGATCTCAACCTCGGGCTCGAAATCGTGCCGCACGAGGTGCTGACCGGCCGGGCTGTCGTCTACGCACACCCTTCCATCGTAGAAAACGCGCCCGGCGTCAGTGGAAGCGGCGTGCGCTCGGGTAGATCTGGGCGCCGTCAACGGGAACGTTCGCGCCGGTGACCCAGGACGCCCGCGCGGACAGCAGGAAGGCGACCACGTCGGCGACCTCCTCCAGCCGGCCGAGGCGGCCGAACGGCAGGTCAGTCTCCAGCCAGCTGACGAAGTCATCGGGGTTGTTACGGGCGAAGGAATCCCAGCCGCCGCCGGGGAACAGGATGGACCCGGGGCTGACGGCGTTAACCCGGATGCCGTCGGCGGCCAGTTCCTGGGCCGCGGTCGTGGCCAGATGGATCTCTGCGGCCTTCGCGGCCGCGTACGCGGTGCGCGGCGCGGGGTGCATGCCCGTCACGGAAGAGATGATCACGACCGCGCCGCCGCCCGCGGCGCGCAGGTGTCCCAGGCCGGCCCGCATGAGCTCGGCGGCATGCCCCGCGTTGAGGGCGTACGTCGCGGTGAACTCGTCCGGGCCTGAGTCGGTGATGTTGCCGACGCCAATCGTGCCGCCGGCGTTCGCCACCAGGAGATCCAGGCCGCCGAGCCCGGCCGCGATCTCTTCGACGGCGTTGACCAGCGCGGCGGTGTCGGTCACGTCGGCCGCGACGGTCACGACCTTCGCGCCCCGCTCCGCGAGCTGCTCGGCGGCGTCGGTCAGTCCGGCGGCTTCGCGTGCGACAAGACCGAGCGAAACACCCTCCGCGGCCAGCGCCTGCGCGATCGCGAAACCGATGCCCCGGCTTGCCCCGGTGATCAGCGCTCGTTTGCCGGTCAGGCCGAGGTCCATGGGTGACTCCTCACGTCGAACGTCACAGGTTAGATCAGGCCGTCCATGGTCTCATCCCGCCGTCGACGGGGGCCATCTAGCCGGCGTCCCCGGGCGCCAGAGGGCCTGATGGGATGATGGGCCGATGCCCCGAACCCCCGACGTCTACCTGCACGGCCACCACGACAGCGTGCTCCGGTCCCATCAATGGCGGACGGCCGAGAACTCGGCCGGGTACTTGCTGCCCCGGCTGTCGGCCACCGCGCGCGTGCTGGACGTGGGCTGCGGGCCGGGCACGATCACCGCGGGCCTGGCGGCTCGGGTGCCGGACGGCGAGGTGATCGGCATTGACCGGGCCGCGGACGTCCTTGCCGTCGCCCGGCAGGAAGCCGAACGCCAGGGCCGGAGCAACGTCGGTTTCCAGACCGGTGACGTGTACCGGCTCGCGTTCGATGACGGCGCGTTCGACGTGGTGCACGCCCACCAGGTGCTGCAGCACCTGACCGACCCGGTGGCCGCGCTGGCCGAGATGCGGCGGGTGTGCCGGCCCGGCGGTCTGGTCGCCGCCCGGGACAGCGATTACGGCGGCATGTTCTGGTTCCCCGGAGAACCGGAGCTCGATGACTGGCTGGACCTGTACCGCCGCGTGGCCCGGGCCATCGGCGGGGAGCCGGACGCGGGCCGGCGCTTGCTGTCCTGGGCCCGCGCGGCCGGCTTCGCCGGCGTCGAGGCGTCGGCGGGTTCGTGGTGCTACACCGGCCCCGTCGATCGCTCCTGGTGGGGCGGCCTGTGGGCCGAGCGGCTGACCCAGTCCCCGTTCGGTGACCGGGCCGTGGAGCACGGGCTCGCCACCCGCTCCGACCTCAGCCGCCTGGCCGACGGCTGGTTGCGATGGGCGGCCCGCGACGACGGATGGTTTCTGATACCGCACGGTGAGATCGTCTGCCATGTTGCCGAGGCCGCCAATCACGTGTGAATAAATTTCCGATCACGGGAATATCTAGGTAATTACTGGGCAGATCAGGAGAACTTTGTCCTGGCAGGTACCGGCGGTCCGGCGGACCCAACCGGCGATCGCCGCCTGCTCCGAACGGCTTAAAGGAGCCTGTATGTCCCGCCGTTGGTCCGTCATTATCGGCACGATCGCACTGGTATCCGGGTCATTATTCGCGGTGGCCGGCGGCGCTGACGCCGCAACCGCCGCGCCCGCCTCGCATCACGGCACCACCAGCGTCCGGCCCGGCGGAGCCAGGTCCGGGTTCGTGCCCGGCGGCGTGATGCAACGCCCGGGCGGCGCATCCGCGCGCGATCGATCGATAAGGAACCAGACCGAAAGCACGAACTGGTCCGGCTACGCGGTCAGCGGGTCCGACGGACAGTTCAACAGCGTCTCGTCGAGTTGGACGGAGCCGGCCGCCAGCTGCAGCCACAGCGGCGATCAGTACGCCGCCTTCTGGGTCGGCCTGGACGGGTACAACAGCGAGTCGGTGGAGCAGACCGGCACCGACTCCGACTGTGCCGGGCGGACGCCGGACTACTACGGCTGGTACGAGATGTACCCGGCCGACCCGGTGTACTTCGACAACCCGGTCGAGCCCGGGGACAGCATGAGCGCGTCGGTCACGTTCGACGGCGGGAGCAGCACCTACACGCTGACCCTGACCGACAACACCCAGGGCTGGACGCAGCAGGAACAGGAACAGGAAAGCGGTCTGGCTAACTCCTCGGCCGAGGTCATCACCGAGGCGCCGTCGTCGGAGTCCGGCCCGCTGCCGCTGGCCGACTTCGGCACGATCAACTACGGCGACTCGACGGTCAACGGGTCCTCGATGGACTCGCAGGACCCGACGTCGATCATCATGGTCGGCGAGAGCGGCGACCAGCTGGACTCCACCGGCTCGATGGACGGTGTCGGCGATTTCAGCAACACCTGGCTGGCCTCAAGCTGAGCCACTCAGGCCGCCCGCAGTCGCGCCGCCCCGGGGCCATCCGGTCCCGGGGCGGTTCGCTGCTCCGCCGGGGTCGCCGTCGGCTCAGGCCCAGGCGGTCAGCTCGTCCCAGAGCACCGCCTCGCCGCCGCCCGCGGCCCGCTCGCCGAGCATCGCCGACCATTCGTGCTCGGTGGTGTCGGCGTCGCGCCAGGCCCAGAGCCGCTTGGTGAACCGGTGCAGCGGGTACTCCGCCGTCACGCCGATCGCGCCGTGCAACTGGTGGGCGAGGCGAGCGGTCTCGGTGGCCGCCCGCCCGGCGATCACCCGCGCCGCCGCGACCGCCGCCATCCCGTCGGCGGGCCGGTCGGCGGCCCCGTCGGTGGCGCGATCCAGCGCGGCCTCGCACTGGATCAGCGCGGCCTTGATCCGGGCCAGGTTGGCGGCGACGGCCGGGATGCGCACGAGCGGCCGGCCGAACTGCTCCCTGGTGCTCACGTGGTTGCGGGTGAGCTCGTAGGCGCCGGCCACGGCGCCGGTCAGCGCGGCCGCGCGGAGCAGGCCGAGCCGGGCTCGCACCTCGCGGGCGGGCGGCGCCGAGTCCAGCACGGTCAGCGCTCCCGCGTCCAGCCGCACGGCGTCCCACGGCTCGCCCGCGACGTTGCCGCCCGGCTCAATCGCGACGCCGGGCGCGCGGGCGTCGGCCAGCAGGGCCACGTCGCCGCGGTACAGCACGAGCTGCCCGGCGTGCCTGGCCCAGCCGACTCCGGCGGGCGCATCGAGCGTGATCGTCGCCAGCCCCGCGGTGACCTCGCCGCGGGCGGCGGCGACCACCCAGTCCGCGACCGCGTTCTCGATCAGCGGGGTGCTGATGGCGTGCCGGCCCAGCGCGCGCACCAGGACGGCCAGGTCGGCCAGCGAACCCCCGGAACCGCCGTGCGCCTCGGCGACGCCGACCAGCGGCAGGCCGAGCTCGACCAGGACCTCCCAGCACCCGGGCAGCTCGCCGGGCGGCGGCTCGGTGTGCCGCGCCGCGATGTCAGCGATGAGGTCATCGAGCGCACCGCGCGAGCCGCCCGAGCGCGCCGAGCCCGGCGAGCCCGGCGAGCCACCCGGGGCCGCCGCCTCCTGCCGGGCCATCACCGAGAGCATCACCTCGGCCGCCCCGCCGCGCAGCGAGAACCCAGGGGAAGCGAGCAGGGCCTCGCGGAACCCCGGGCGCCCCGCCCCGGCCCCGAACGCCCGCCGGGAAGACTCGATCACGTCGGTCTCGAACGCGTTGCCGAGGTACTTCAGCGTCGCCGCCTCGACCACCGGCGCCTGGCCGGCGTCCAGGCGGGTGGCCACCTGCCAGGTGATCTGGCGCAGCGTGGCCAGCCGTGCGGCCAGCGTGCCCAGCCCGGCCCGCAGCTCGCCGAGCCCGTCCGGCGCCCGGCCGCCGTGCTCGCCCGCGAACGCGAGCAGCTCGCCCAGCAGCGTGTAGCTGGACAGGAACCGCTCCGGCCCGCCGCGTTCGAACGACAGCTGCTCCACCACCTGGCGCCAGCCCGCGCCCACCTGCCCGAGCACCCGGTGCCCGGGCACCGGCACGTCGTCGAAGACCACCTCGTTGAAGTGGTGCTCCCCGGTCAGGTCGAGGATCGGCGACACGGTGATCCCCGGCGAATCCATGTCCACGATGAACTCGGTCAGCCCCTCGTGCCGGTCTGCCGCCCGCTCGGTCCGGGCCAGCAGGTACGCGTGCGTGGCCCGGTGCGCGCCGCTGGTCCAGACCTTGCGCCCACGCACCCGCCAGCCGTCACCGTCCGGGGTGGCGAAGGTGCGCACCGACGCCAGGTCCGACCCGGCCTCGGGTTCGCTCATGCCCAGGCAGAACACGTGGTCCGCGGAGATGATCCCGGGCAGGATCTCCTCCCGCAGCCGCTCGCTGCCGTGCCGCAGGATGGACGGCCCGATCTGGCGGTCGCCGATCCAGTGCGCGGCGACCGGCGCGCCCGCGCGCAGCAACTCCTCGGTGACCGCCGCGCGCGCGACGTTCGGCAGGCCGCGCCCGCCGTATTCGGCGGGCCAGGTCAGCCCGATCAGCCCGAGCCCGGCCAGCTCGCGGCTGAAGTCCAGGTCGAACCCGCGCAGCCAGCTGTCGTTGCGCGGCACGTACCGGCCCTCGGCGCGCCACCGGCCGGTCAGCTCGCGCACCTGCCGCCGCAACTCGGCGATATCGGCGGGCTTCATACGAACGGTTATAGCAATTAACCTTCGACACGCGGGGGAGCGAGGAGAGTGCTGGTGACCGAGATCCTGCTGCAGGAAGACGCCGGCGGCGTCCGGGTGCTGACGCTGAACCGGCCCGAGGTGCGCAACGCGCTGAACGCCGACCTGGTGGCGGCGTTGCACGCGGCGCTGCTGCGCGCCGAAGCCGACGACGAGGTCAGGGTGCTGGTGCTGACCGGCGCCCACCCCGCGTTCTGCGCGGGCGTCGACCTCAAGGAGGTGGCCCGCGACGGCGGTGCCTACTTCCGCCGCCTGGACACCGCCGACGCCATCAGCCAGGTCGGCCGGGTGGCCAAGCCGGTCGTCGGAGCGATCAACGGCCCGGTGTTCACCGGCGGGCTCGAGCTGGCCCTGGGCTGCGACTTCCTGATCGCCTCGGACCGGGCGGTGTTCGCGGACACGCACGCCCGGGTCGGCCTGCTGCCCCGGGGTGGCATGACCGCCCGGCTCCCGCGCGCGGTCGGCGACGCCTGGGCCCGGCGGATGTCGCTGACCGGCCAGGTCATCGACGCGGCCCTCGCCGAGCGGATCGGCCTGGTGACCGAGGTCGTCCCGCACGACCGGCTGCTCCGCCGCGTGCTGGACTGCGCGCGGGCCATGGCCGAGGTCCCGCCGCCGACCGCGGCCGGGCTGAAGCAGGCCTACGACCGGGGCGCCGGGACCACGCTCGGCCCGGCCCTCGCCTACGAGCGGGAGATCGCGGCCCGGCATTCCCCCGACTTCGCCGGGCTCGACCAGCGCCGGCTCGAGGTCATGGCGCGCAACCGCGGCCAGATGAAAGGCGGGGACCGCGCATGAGGATCGGCTGCTCATGAAGATCGATACGGGCCTGCCGCCGGACGCGGGCGCCGACCCCAGGGCGGCGGCCGCGGCGGCCGAGAGGGCCGGCTACGCGGGCGTGTGGACCAGTGAGATCAAGCACGCCAAGCGATTCGCAATGCCCTGGTCGCATCCTGCGGCGCGGATGCGCGAGTTCATCTCGGCCATGCGGGCCATCTGGGCCTGCTGGCAGGATGGCACCCGGCTGAGCTTCCGCGGCGACTTCTACACCCACACGCTGATGACGCCATTCTTCAACCCGGGCCCGAACCCGCACGGCGCGCCCAGGGTGCTGCTGGCGGGTGTGGGCGAGGCGATGACCACGGTGGCGGGCGAGGTGGCCGACGGCTTCCTGTGCCACGGCTTCACCACCGAACGCTACCTGCGCGAGGGGCGAGCTCGGCGACGAGCTGCACACGCTCTCGCGCCATGGCCGGTGGCCGGACATGGGCGCGGCCATCGACGACGAGATCCTGCACACGTTCGCGGTGGTGGCCGAGCCCGGTGCCTTGGCCGACGAGCTGCTGCGACGCTACGGCGACCTGTTCACGCGCATGTCGCTTTACACCCCGTAT